>Ga0075121_1000485_pt1 | contig 27510 bp, 27 predicted proteins | sample AntAceMetag02UKG_FD_69793 | JGI IMG/M metagenome (GOLD analysis project Ga0075121, IMG submission 69793) | Saline lake microbial communities from Ace Lake, Antarctica - Antarctic Ace Lake Metagenome 02UKG | ecosystem: Environmental > Aquatic > Non-marine Saline and Alkaline > Saline | place... | reverse complement strand
TACGGCGCTTATCTGTAAATATTTGGGGAACTTCTTTAAGAAACCGAGATTTCCAATTTGCTATCATATTAGGATGAACTTCATATTTCTGTGATAGCTCCGATAATGTCAGCTCTCCCTTAACAGCTTCTAAAGCTACATTCGCTTTAAATTCGGACGAATATCTCTTGCGCATATTTTATGCTCCTTTAACAATCTTGCTCTGAAAATTTTCTTGAAAATCCAAAATATTGAAAAGAAAAATTTTCTGAGAAGAATATTGTACTGCCATTTTTTTCACCTTATGCCTCTGTCCAAATTTTGGGGGGCATTATAAAATGTTTATCTAACAAGAGGAAATTACCTTACAAAGCCCTGACTTGACCGCTTTTCTACCCTCTCCAAAATGCAAGTGAACTAATCGCTATTTGTGTAAAGAAATCCTAAGTTCCACAAATATCTGGACGAGATTACAAAACAACTATTAAGTGTAAACAATGCGTGAAAATCTTATTGTATATTCCTAAAAAGATTTTCAAAGTTATCCTTAAGAATCAACAATAATAGTTTTTCTATTTGAATATAACTTATATATTGACAGCTTTTATTAGATATAATTGATTTTTGTGTATTTAAAAACAAAATATGATTTTATTTATCAAATTTAGAGTGATATTAAGGTGAAGATAAATTTATCTTATATTAACTCACTTCTATCAAGTTAGCCTTTAATAGCAATTATTTTATATTGTAATAAGTGATATGAAACATTTATGTCAACGATTTGACACCCCAGTGAAATAAGAAAAGATTTCACGGGGCATGCAAAGGAGAATGAAAATGGCATTAAAGTTATGGATTTTATTATATTATAATATTTTTCTTTGCGCCTTTGTGGTGAAAGAGGTTTTCAGATGAAAATAGCATTAATTACTGGTATAATCGGGCAAGATGGCTCATATTTGGCAGAATTACTTTTAAAGAAAGGATATGAAGTTCATGGGATTATTAGAAGAGCTTCAACCTTCAATACAAATCGGATAGATCATCTTTATAAAGATCCTCATAATAAAGATGTTCGGATGTTTCTACATTATGGGGATCTTACAGATTCAAGTAATTTAAATAGGTTGCTTGAAAATATAAATCCTGAAGAAATATATAATCTTGCTGCACAAAGCCATGTGAAAGTGTCCTTTGAAGTACCTGAATATACTGCTGAAGTTGATGGTATAGGAGTTCTGCGATTATTAGATGCAATTAAAGAAACTTGTATTAATACCAAATTTTATCAAGCTTCAACAAGTGAACTATTTGGAAAAGCGCTGGAGATGCCACAAACAGAGAAAACACCATTTAATCCACGCTCCCCATATTCTATAGCTAAATTGTATGCATTTTGGATTGTTAAGAATTATAGGGAAGCTTATAACCTTTTTGCTTGTAATGGTATTCTTTTCAACCATGAATCTCCCAGAAGAGGTGAAACTTTTGTAACACGAAAAATCACAAGAGCCGCAGTAAAAATTAAGTTAGGAATGCAAGATAAACTATATCTTGGTAATTTAAATGCTAAAAGAGATTGGGGTTATACTCCTGAATTTGTGGAAGGGATGTGGATGACATTACAGCATAGTGAACCGGATGATTTTGTTATGGCTACAGGAGAAACTCATACTGTCAGAGAATTCTGCGAACTCGCTTTAAGGAATTAGGTATTAATATTGAATGGCAAGGTAAAGGAGTTGATGAAAGAGGTATTAATATAACAACCGGTAAAGAGTTGATAGAAATTGATCAGGGATACTTTCGTCCAACTGAAGTTGATGTTTTAGTTGGTGATGCAACAAAAGCTAGAAAAATTTTAGGTTGGGAGCCAAAAGTGAAATTTAAGGAATTGGTTGAAGTAATGATTAAAACAGATTATGAAAAAATTCAAAAAAAGAAGTATTAATGGAAAAAAATAGTAAAATTTTTATCACTGGACATACGGGGCTCGTTGGTTCTGCAATTTTAAGGAAATTAAAAGAACATAACTACTCAAATCTAATTACAAAAGAATTTCCAATTTTGGATTTAACCAGACAAGCAGAAACAGAGAATTTCTTTAAAAAAGAAAAACCTGAATATCTATTCCTTGCAGCTGGAAAAGTTGGTGGTATTTATGCAAATAATACTTATCCTGCAGAATTTATCTATCAGAATATAATGATTGAATCAAATGTAATTCATTATGCATATCTCTCTAGAGTTAAAAAACTTTTATTTTTTGGAAGCTCTTGTATCTATCCAAAATATTCTAAACAACCAATAAAAGAGGAGTATCTTCTAAGCAGTAAACTTGAATCCACAAATGAACCCTACGCTATTGCCAAAATAGCTGGCATTAAAATGTGTCAGGCATATAATAGACAGTATAATTCAAACTTTATTTCAATTATGTCAACAAATTTATATGGACCAGGTGATAATTATAATCTTGAAACTTCACATGTTTTACCTGCACTGATAAGAAAACTCCATGAAGCAAAAATAAATAATAAACCAGATGTACACCTTTGGGGTTCTGGCACACCAAGAAGAGAGTTCCTATATGTAGATGATCTTGCAGATGCTTCTATTTTCTTAATGAATAATTATAATGAAACTGAATTTGTAAATATTGGGACTGGTTTAGATATCACCATAAAAGAATTAGCATACAAAATAAAAGATATTGTTGGATATCAGGGAGACATTAAGTGGGATACAACCAAACCAGACGGAACTCCCCAAAAATTACTGAATGTTGATAAATTACATAATCTCGGTTGGACACATTCTTATTCTTTAACAAAGGGAATCACAAAAAGTTATCAGTGGTTTTTACAGAATTATGGTTAATAAAATACAAGTCCAGCAGTATTTTGAAAATATTGCTTCTGAACGTTCAAAATGGAAACGAAGAAATAGGTTGTATTATCAATTTCTCGAAAAATATTTCTCATTTATTATTCCACGCGGAAGTAAAGTTCTTGAAATTGGTTGTGGTACAGGGGAACTACTTAATGCTGTTAAACCCGGTTATGGTGTAGGTATAGATTTTTCTTCAAAAATGATCGAATTATCTCAAAAGCAATTTCCCGATTTAAAATTCTATGTTCAGAATGCAGAGGAACTAGAACTTAATGAAAAATTCGATTATATAATCCTTTCCGATTTGATTGGTTCTCTGTGGGATGTTCAAAAAACTGTTAAATGTTTAAAAAAAATTTCTAATCATAAGACAAGAATTGTGATATCTTATTACAATTATCTATGGGAACCAATATTGAAATTTGGTGAATTCATTGGAATGAAAATGAAGCAATCACTTCAAAATTGGCTATCTCCTAATGATATTAAAAATTTACTTGACCTTGAAAATTTTGAATGTATCAAAACTGTAAGAAAATTATTATTTCCAAAATATATACCATTACTTTCTTCCTTTTTAAATACATTTATCGGTAATCTTCCGATTATTAATAAATTATGCATGACTAATATTATTATAGCACGTCCAAGAATAGAAATGAAAAAAGAATATTCAGTTTCTATAATTATTCCAGCTATGAACGAAAAGGGAAATATTGAAAAAGCTATAAAAAGAATTCCCAAATTTGGTTTAAAACAGGAATATATTTTTATGGAAGGAAATTCCTCTGATGGAACCTTTCAAGAGATGCTCGAGGTAAAAGAAAGATATAAAGAGAAGAATATTGTTGTAATGAAACAATCGGGGAAAGGTAAGGGAAATGCGGTAAGAGAGGGATTTAATATTGCTTCCGGTGATGTTCTTATAATTCTTGATGCAGATTTGACTGTTCCACCTGAAGACTTGACAAAATTCTATGATGCAATTCAGAAAAATAGAGGGGAATTTATTAATGGTTCACGACTTATCTATCAAATGGAAAATCAAGCAATGCGTTTCCTTAATCTTCTGGGCAATAAATTCTTCAGTATGTTTTTTTCTTATATTTTGGGACAAAGAATAAAGGATACACTCTGCGGCACAAAAGTCATATTTAAAAGTGATTATATGAAAATAAAAGAAAATCGAAATTATTTTGGAGATTTTGATCCTTTTGGAGATTTTGATTTATTATTTGGTGCTGCAAAATTGAATCTAAAAATTATTGAAGTTCCGGTGAGATATAAAGAAAGGAAATATGGCACAACCCAGATAAGACGTTTTTCACATGGATGGTTATTAATAAAAATGAGTTTATTTGGAGCAAAAAAAATGAAATTTCTATAAGGTTATTAAAATTTCTAATAATAAATTGTAAAAAAAGAAAAAATCCATATTATGAAACACATTTCACAAAAGCACCATAATTGTAAAATTCAGGAAAATCTTCGTCATTGGAAATCAAAACCACTTTTAAAGAAAATTTATATCAGATTTTATAATAATATTTCTAAATATTTACAGTATGATGACCCCGGGTGTATTGTTGAAATTGGAGCTGGAATTGGAAACCTGAGAAGCGTTATATCCGAATGTTTATGTACAGATTTATTTCCCAATCCATGGATTGATCAGGTTGAAAATGCGTATGAATTGAGTTTCTCAGATTCTAGTATATCAAATTTGGTTTTATTTGATGTTTGGCATCATTTGAAATTTCCTGGTTCAGCTTTAAAAGAGTTCTACCGCGTTTTAATTCCAAGAGGAAGAGTAATAATTTTTGAACCGGATATAAGCATTCTTGGTTTTATAGTCTATGGTTTATTTCATACGGAACCAATAAATTTTACCCAACCTATTCAATGTATTGTTCCTAATAATTTTTCTTCCATTGGTCAAAAATACTATTGTGTTCAAGGAAATGCAACCAGAATTTTTTGTTTAGATAAATATTTGAAACAAATTTCAGATTGGAAGCAGGTTATCACCCAAAGGATATCTTCAATTTCATATGTTACCTCAGGAGGATATGGCAGACCACAACTATATCCTGATTTGTTTCTCCCTTTTTTGAGTTTTATTGATCGCATATTAAACAATTTTCTAGTAATATTTTCTACAAGAATGTTAGTGGTTCTGGAGAAAAAATAAGATTTTCGTGAGGTAAAATTTATGCAAAAAATAGTCCCTATTATTTGTGCTTTATGTACAAATGTATTAGCTCAAATCAGCTTAAGGAAAGGTATGATGAATATTGATATTTCTCATTTAACATTTATGAAGCTCAGAGAAGTAGCAACTTCACTATTTGTATGGACTGGATTGGGATTTTATGCTATTAGCTTTATTTTATATTTATATATCTTATCAAAATTTGAGGTTAGTTATATTTATCCAATAATAATGAGTATTGGATTTGTCTTATTGTTTACATTTTCAGTTCTTTTCCTAAATGAATCTTTTACTTTTAGAAGGATTCTTGGGATTATCATAATATCTGCGGGTATTTCTATAATGTCATAAAAGATGGTGTAGAGTTTTTTATGATTAGAATGGTTTGTTTTACTTTGTAAATTTTAAAAAATTTCAATTAAGAAGTAACTCATTGAAAAAAATGAATAACAAAATAAGAAATGAATATAAGATTCTACTGAGTGTAGGTTTATTTTATTTGATTTTCATTCTCTTATTTATAAGTAAATTTGATTTCAATATAAGTAGTACAATTGAGTTATCAGAATATCACAAAGATGTCTATAATAGCAAGCTACCAGACAATCTTATAGTACAAATCAATAGTGATGGTTATGATGGACAATTTTATTACCTAATGGCAATTCCATCCAACATGGGATAAAATAGAGAAGATTGATGCTCATTTTCTTCAGAGAATTTTGTATCCTTTACTTGCCTATCTATTTGCTTTGGGTAACATATCCTTAATTCCATGGAGTTTATTATTAATCAACCTTTTCTCAATTGTTATAGGAACCTATATCCTCATTTTGATTTTAAATAAGTATAAATCAAAACTTAATTTGGTATATTTATGGGCATTTAATATCGGTTTTTTGATTTGTATCATAAGAGATTTAACAAGTCCGTTAATGTTTTTATTTGTACTCTTATTTATATATTATTTAGAAAAAAACATTTTAAATTGTCCAGTTTATTTTTATCCTTTGCTATATTAACAAGAGAAACAACATTGCTTATTATTTTTCCAATATTATTATTTTTTATGATAAAAAAAGATTTTAAGAAAATAGTAATCTATTCTTTTCCATTATTAGTTTTCTTTATTTGGCAATTCATTCTTTTCATTAAGCTTGGACATGTTCCAATATTGCTGCATTCTAGCAGAATGGATTTCCCATTTATTGGATTAATTAAGTATCTTTCATGGATAAAGTTTCCAAAAAATTTGAACGAATGTTATCTCTATTTTTCAATTTTCCCTATCCTATTATTTTCAATTATACAAGTATATGTTATCTGTAAATCAAAGAAAAAAAATATTACAATTTATTCTCTTGTTTTAATATTTCAACTAATCTTTATGTTTTCATTAAAATTTAACATTTATACTCACGAAATTGGGGGTTTAGGGAGATTTGCTATTGCATTATTTTTATTTTCAGTACTGTATTCGGCTGAACGAAAAGAAAAATATAATATCTTGCTAATTATAATCTCGATTTTAATGTCATTAGGCTATTTTTTTGTGAAAATAGTCATATTTAACGTAGATTATCTTATTTCATGAAAAACTTTGGATTTGATGTAAAAATTGAACTTTTCCATAATATTTTCGGACAAGAAGGGGCTTGGAATGATGGAAGAGAAAAAGCACCAGCAGCATTCTGTAGAAAAATAGCATTGTCAAAAAACGGAGATGAAATCGAAATGTGGGGAGATGGAAAACAAACACGTTCATTCCTTTACATTGAAGAATGTCTTGAAGGTGTTAGAAGATTAATGGATTCTCCTAATTTTTATGGTCCAGTTAATATTGGTTCGAAAGAAATGGTGACGATTAACCAATTAGCTGAAATGATTATGGAAATAGCAAGGAAGAAATTAACGATTAAACATATCCAAGGTCCGTTGGGAGTTAAAGGTAGAAATTCTGATAATACACTTATAAAAAAAATGTTAGGATGGGAGCCTAACTACCCACTAAAAGCAGGCTTAGAAAAAACATATCGTTGGATTTATGAAGCACTCCAAAAGGGAAAAAAATAATTTTTAAAATAGATGATATCAATAAAAACGAACTAGTTTGTTATGTAATTTTTACCACTGCTCGATCGGGTAGTTCATTATTGTGTGATTTATTAAATAAGGCAAATATCTTTTCGTGCCCTCAACCACATTATGAAATATTAAACTCAGATGTGTTAAAACAGCATAAACATACTAATATAAGTATAAATAATTATTTTTCCTTAGCACATAACATGAGCACAATGAAAAACCATGGTTATACTATTCGAAGTTATAAAATTTTAGCAACCCAAATCGAAACTTTGAAAAGGGAATTCGATATAACTTCAGAAGAATTCATTAAGCAATTTCCTCCCGAGACAAAGTACATATTACTCAATCGAAACAATATTCTTGACCAGGCCATATCTCATTACAAAGCCCGTTTCACAGGACAATGGCAAGGGCAAAATTCAAAACATGTAAATTTTAATGGACCAGCCATTGATAGTTCACGCTGGCATCTGGAAAAGGGAAAAAACTCATTGCTGGAAATCATATCAATATGTGGCATACAACCATTAATAATCAATTATGAGTCGATGGAAAAAGATATCGTGAATACAATAAAAAGCATTTTCAAGTATTTAGAATTAGAATACTCAAAATCAATAAGTTTAACGACAAAATTTGTACGCCAACGTGATTCTGTAAGTGAAGATATAAAGAAGCAATATATTAGCTATTTGAAGAAATCTCAATTTGAAAGAAAGTTCCGATGGATAGGTTATAAATTATTAATTGAACTTTATAAAACATCAGCTTTTTTTCGAAGAAAGTCAAAACTTTATTCTAGAATTATTTCTTATATAAAAAATGAAAATATCAGTAATAACCCCAACTTATAATCAAGGTTTCTTCATTGAAGAAACGATTAAATCAATCATTCATCAAGCTGGTGATTTTGAGCTTGAATATATCATAATAGATGGAGCCAGCACAGATCAAACACTGAAAGTTATAAAACATTATGATAAAATCATTAACTCACCAAATTTTAAGCCTAATTGTACAAGATTTACTTTCAAATGGATTTCCGAAAAAGACCGTGGCCAAAGTGAGGCAATTAACAAGGGTTTTCGAATGACAACTGGTGAAATTGTTAACTGGATCAATAGCGATGATATTTTGTATCCAAATGCAATACATAAAATCGTAAATGCCTTTCAGTCAAATCCCGAAGAAATGTTGATCTTTGGAGATTGTATGAAACTTGATGAAAATGGCAATGAATTGATGATCTTCCAGGGTAGAAAATTCAGCAGAAGCGATTTGATACGGCGCTGGGATAGAATATCTATAGTGCACCCCATTGTCCAGACAAAAATATTGATTATATAAATTAACATTTAGCAAGCCCTCAGAAGTTTTCTATGCCATTTATGCGATTACGTTCTTTAGCAAATTCATTCTTACCATGTACTATTCGATAATGCTTTTTTTCATTGGGTCTACCAAAGGCATCACTTATTATAATATTTGTATAATGTATTACTTTTAGATTTTTATATTAATCTAAATATATCCTTCAGCACCTCATTCATTACTACGAGTTCTTTGTAGATTTCTATATATTCATTGAGGTTAAGGGCCGGTTTCCCAAGATCTTACAGTATTATCAAGGCGTTGGAAGAACTTGGGTATCTTATAACAATTTATCCAAATACTTTTCCTCACATTGATGATTTAGAACAAATTTATAAAAGCATCTCACATTTTACAGAAGTTGCATCAGATTTTGGAGGTGGGAAGTTCGAGCAATTTTTGGAAAAAAGAAAAGAATTTTATGACATAATATGGGTATCAAGACCTCACAATATGAAAACCTGTAGAAAATCACTTCATAGATATAAAAACAATTACAAGATAATTTATAATGCAGAAGCCATTTTTGCGGAACGTGAAATAGAACAAAAAATATTATCTCATGAAAGTTTAGGTGCATATGAACAAAATCAAATGATTGAAAATGAACTTAATCTCTGCGATATTTCTGATACAGTTTTTGCAGTATCCGAAACTGATGCTGATAAATTTAGAGTACATGGTTTTGAAAAAGTGAAAGTTCTTGGACATACATTAAATATTCAAGCTGGAAATTACAATTTTAATCAAAGAAAAGATATTCTGTTTGTTGGGAATTTAGATGTTGATGATTCGCCAAATGTAGATTCGATTTTTTGGTTTGTACAAGAAATACTTCCATTGATAAGAAAAAAGATACCACAAATCCAGTTCCATATTATTGACTCATGCAAGGCTAATTCACTTCACAAATTAAAGGAAAAAGGATTGACGTTTCATGGAAAAGTAAATGACCTAAAAACTTTCTATGATAATTGCAGAATTTTTGTCGCTCCTACCAGATTCGCAGCAGGAATTCCTTATAAGGTTCACGAGGCAGCTTCTTTTGGTATTCCTGTTGTTGCTACAGAACTTTTGGTTGATCAGTTGGGATGGTCAAATAACGAACATATCATTTCCTCGGAAATAGATAAAGACAGTTTTGCGTATGCTGTTATAAGGCTTTATGGAGATGAAGTATTGTGGAAGAAAATTAGGAGTAATACCTTAAAAATTATCGAGAAGGAATTTTCGAAAAATAAATTTAAACAAACTATATCCGACGCTTTAAATCGGATATCAGATAAATGAGAGATAAATAAAAGATTACTTATATCACTGATCAGAAACGCATTTTTGGATTGGATATAATCCGAGCCTTAGCAATTTTAACTGTGCTTATCGGCCATGGTAGTTTTATGCTTGATAAAACGCCTTTACAGGGTTTTCCTTATATCAAATTATTAGATGGTGTTGATCTATTTTTTGTTCTCAGTGGTTTTCTTATTGGAAATATTTTACTTAAAAAGATTAATAGAAAAGACAAGTTCAAGTTTCGGAGTATCTTAGTTTTTTGGAAGCGCAGATGGTTTAGAACTCTACCCAATTATTACCTGATACTTTTCGTAAATTATATATTTATTTTCTACAAAATTGTTCCTGGTAATTTGAAGATGTTTGATTTTGACTTTTTTATTTTTACTCAGAATTTCCGTTTTCCCCTTGAAGGTTTTTTCCTCGAATCATGGAGTTTAGCAGTAGAAGAATGGTTTTATCTGATAATTCCAATTTTGATTTACTTTCTTTTCAAACGATTTTCAGCGAAAAAAGCATTCTTGTTTGCAGCATTAATAATGATAGTAATGCCGATTTTGTATAGAATTAAAATCTATCAACCTAGCATAAGTCTATATGAATGGGATGTCACATTTCGTAAAACTGTTATGAGCAGATTGGATAGTATTGGCTATGGTTTATTTGCAGCGTGGATTTTTTTCTATTACAAGAAATTTTGGAGTAAAATTAAAATCCCTTCATTAATAATTGGTTTGTTAATTATGTGTTATGTTTTAAACTTTAGGCCGGGAGAGTTTTATTATCAAGTTCTATATTTTGCACTGTCACCATTATCTGTTATGTTCATGATGCCGTTTGTAGAAAGTATTAAAATCGGCAAAGGAGTTTGGGCTTTTTGTGTTCAGCATATTAGTAAAATTTCATATTCAATGTACTTAATAAATTTAGGACTTGTAGCAAATGTGATAAGGGCTCATTACTTTCCCAAAGGAGGTTATGATGGAATGATCAAATTCCTCATTTATTGTTTCCTCGTTATTTTCATTTCATCTTTATTGTATAAATATTTTGAAAAACCTGTTATGAATTTACGAGATAAAGATTTAAGTTTAAAAAAAATTGCCCGGAAATTTAAGATTAAAAAAGGTTAATTCTTCATATTGAACACATTTTTTATTTTTAATCAATAGAATTTCTCGATGCTTGCGTCGGGGTGAAGAGGAAAGTTTGAAAACCCTGGTTTTCATTTAACCCGAATGGGTTATATTATCATTTATGAGTGAACATAAACTGAAACGACATAATAAAACATTGCTATTGTATCATATAGTACTTCCCATCAAATACAGAAGGAAGGCCATAAATCAAGAAATAGGTGAAAGTTTGAAGAAAATAAGTCTCGGGATTTCAGAGAGGTACGAGATAAATTTTTTAGAGATTGGTTATGAGTCAGATCATGTTCATTTTCTTTTGCAAAGCGTTCCGACAATGTCAGTTTACGAGATTAAGATGAAGCTGAAGAGTATAACTGCCAGGCAAATCTTTGATCGTCATCCAGAGCTCAAAGCAATGTTATGGGGAGGTAATTTTTTGGACAAGTGGTTACTATGCAAATACAGTAGGTCAATACACCAATGAAGAAGTTATTCGAAGGTATGTTGAAAATCAAGGGAAAGTAGAGGAGTATGAAAAGATCTACGACGGACAGATCACCTTATTTGATACTTCGGGGCTTGCCCCGGGGTAGTTCATTGAATTTCCATAGCATTTTACGTCCTGAATTTCTTTTATTCAATTGGTAGCAGAGGTTTAAATATGCTTCGCAATGGATGTAGATAACTTCCCAACAACTCGATAGAAAATCAAAATGCCTTTCAATTATTCTTTTGTAACATTCGCAACTTATCTCATTATTATTCAAAACCATTCTTAGCCAATTGCTCCAAAATTTTCACGATATTTTCTGAAGCATGTCCATCACCATATAATGCCATTGAACGGGTCATTCTTTCTCTCTTTGTTTCATTATCGATTAATTCCAAAGCTGCTTTGTAGATATCCTCAACCTCTGTTCCAATCAAACTGGCTATTCCTGCTGTTATTGATTCAGGCCGGTCGGAGTGATTGCGTGCCACCAGCACTGGTTTTCCAAGCATCGCAGCCTCCTCCTGAATTCCTCCTGAATCAGTAATGATAAAATAACAACGATTTATCATTTGTACAAAGATAATATATGGCAGAGGAGGTGTTAGAATGATATTCTGATGATCCTGCAATCTTTGATGCACATAGGCTTTTATTTTTGGGTTGGGATGAACCGGAAAAACAAAAACGACATCGCGCTCCTGAGCCAAACGATCTATGGTTTTGCAAACATTTGCTATTCCTTTAATTATGTTTTCCTGCCGGTGCATTGTAACAATAATCAGATTTTTATCGGGCTTATCCAGAAGTGAAATTATTTCTTCGGGTACATTAGGGAATTGAACTTGATTTTGAACCGTGCTGAAATCGGAGCCAAGGTTTAGTATATATCTTAGGGCATCAATACCTGTATTTCCTGCGACATAAATACAGGATGATTCTATGTTTTCTTTTAATAAATTCTGTTTCGCTGCCTGGGTTGCGGCAAAATGAAGCACGGCTAGCCTGCTGATCATTTGCCGGTTTAATTCTTCCGGGTAAGGTTCGTTTTTTCGGTAAGTTCGCAGACCAGCCTCAATATGTGCGATCCTTATTTTTGCATAAAAACCAGCCAAAGAAGCTATAAATGCTGTATTTGTATCACCCTGAACCAGAATTAAGTCTGGCTTTGTCTTTCTAATAACCGGTTTAATTTTATGAAGGATTTTCGTGGAAACATCAAAATTATCCTGATTGTGCGTCATGATATCAAGGTCAAAATCCGCTTTTAATCCAAAGACTTTCATTGTCTCTTCAAGTAATTCTTTGTGTTGCGAAGTCACACAAATCAAACACTTAAAAAGTCTGTTACTTTTCAACAATAAAATAACCGGAGCCATTTTAATCACTTCTGGTTTGGTTCCTATTATGCAAAGTATTTTCATGATGATAGGTTTCTCACTATATTAAATTCTTCAGTAAAATACTGCTGTTTTTCAAAGGCAGGGTCGTTTCACTGTTATCTGGCTTCACAACGTTGACCTGCAGAGACGAATCGGAGTTGTTTGTAATGATTTGTACTTTATCATTTTTAAAGCGAACTGAAAAATCAGTATGTAATCTCTTTTTCCACCAATCATAAAAGCCACTATATGTTGTTATCCATACGTCAGGGAGTTGTTTCAAATAGGAAAGAATATAATCAAAGATCTCTGGATATTGGTCAATTTCCTTATAAGGGTGACCATATAACATTATTGGATTTTTCCGCTCAAATTTTTCTCTTATCACACGCTCGAAATAAAATCTCATTTCTTCCCTTAATAAACCTGCTTTACTCAAAAGGCCTATACAAATCGGATGAACCGGCAACTGCAAAACCTTTGAAACATGACCATTGAATACCGGGTAAAAGGGGAGATCATCATATCCCATGGCAAATTCGGAGGAAAAAGAAAATTTGAGATTTTTTAACACCCGGTTTAAGGAAGGATTCCACTTCCCGTAAGGAGAGGCGAAACCAGTTACATTTATTCCGGATTCCTTCATAAGTTTTTTCCCTTTACTGATATTCTTTTTGTTCTGTCTGTAGTCTTCAACGGTTTCATGCTCATAACAATGTAATTGAATATCGTGCCCCCTTTCTCTTGTTGATGCAATGTGAGTGAGATACGACTTCTGTGCATTCACATGAATAAAAAACGTCAACGGAAAATCATTCAAATCAGCATAATGTAAAACCCGATCAAAATCAGCTTGATCGGTTTCATCACAATCAATCCTGAAGGTGACAATTGTCTGATAACCCTTTGGGTAATAAGCAACATGGAGGTATGGCATGTTTTCGCCGAACAATCTTTCTTTTACAGCATTGACCACGGCTTTACGCAATTCAGCTTTATTGGTTCGGGCAATGATTTCCCTGGGAAATTTTTTTCCAATCCCTGGAAGCGGAGTTATTTGTGAGTTAAAATCTGCAAACGATTTTAAGGGTATATCTTGCGGAATGTCCCCTGTATATTTTAAATAGAAAGTCGGGCATCCCTCATGATGCAGGATCTCCCTGATTATTTTTCTTTTTGAAGTTGAATTGGATAGCATTAGAGTACCATTTGGCTATTTGATAAATTACTAATGCCCGTCCCGCTTAGGGCTTTATATACACGTTTTCTCCAATTTGTAAGAGAAAAAGCCCGGGAAACGGTTTCGTATCCATTTAAAGCCATCTCTTTGGCAAATGAAAAATCCTTTGATAATTGAGTGATAGCATGCTCAATTTCTTTAGTTGTAGGTTTTATGAGGAGACCATTGAAGTCTGGAAGCACTATATTACAAAGTCCGCCAACATTTGTTGCAATTACAGCACAACCGGAGGCCATTGCCTCAAGACATGATAGTGATGTGCCTTCCGAATAAGTAGATGGAATAACAACAATATGTGCCTGATTGAAATTCGATACGATCTGCTCATGGGGGATTTTTTTTATTAAAACCCGCTTGGTATTCCTAAATTTATTGCGCAGAAAATTTTCCGCAGAGCCTGTACCTGCAATGAGTACATTTATATTTGTTAAAGTACCAATCAGATGTTCAATAGCAATGGCAAATTGGTATACACCTCGCCTGCCAACAAATCGCCTTGCAAAAATGATATTGATCTCTTCAGTTTGTTCCCATTTATCATACCAGCTGGTTTGTTCCTGTGCGACTGCAAAATTTGGTATATAGCTGATTTTATTTTCATCGAACTGTTGCCCCAACTCGACTCGAGCATAATTGATGAAATTAGTATCAACTGATATCGTTAACCTGGCTTTTTTGTACATTTTTAGGTCGTGCCGGCTGAGTTTTTTCCTGATTTTTTCCCATTTCATGTGCTGGAAAATATTCGGTCTTCGGTCTGTATAATCCCAGTGAATACCATGCTGAATAAATATCTGACCTGGCTTGAAATATTTTTCACCAACAAATGAAGTAGCGTAAACAATTCGGTTGATATGCCTTTTTTTGATGTCTTTATGACTCACTTTACTCATTTTATGGTGATTAAGTTTCCCCGTGCCGATTATTATAGAGCCATTGTGTTTTATCTCATAATTATCAACCGAACTTTGGTAGATAATGGGAATATATCCCATATCAATCAATAGGCGTGAAAATTCACCTATCCAGGTTTCAACACCTCCGAGGTTGGTCTGAGAAGGATCATCAGGATTTAAAAAATAATTAGTTATTATTGCAATATTTGATTTCATTTTGTTGCCTTTAAAATAGATTTTTTTCATCGACTATATCTGGCAAAGTAGACATTATCAATATTATTTATAGTAAAAACGATAAACTGATTTTCTTAGGAAATTCTTAATTTGATGCCATTTACTAAGTTCATTATTATTTGTTTTAATAGGATATATGTTATATTTAATACCACCCTGTTCAACGCCCCCAAATCTATATTTATAATTGCTCTGACCACCCAAAAAATCAAACTCATCACAATTGTTTTGGATTGATTTTTCGATATTATGAATTGTGGATTGGTATGTCAGGTTGAACCAGGGATATTTTTGCATCATATGAAAGCTCATACCAATCGTAAGTGCATTATAAACATGGTTATATTCGATGCACATCATAATAACCGCAGGTTCATCATCTATAGTCATAACATTCAAATGCAATTTGTTTTTTTTCAGGAAAATCCGAGCCACCTGTTTAAGATGACTGGTAAAATCATTACGGTTAAGGGCTGAATGGACATTCCTCTCATCCATCAATTCCCGATGAAAGGCAATCATACGATCCAAATAAAAGGTTATATTATTCTGATCGGCATCAAAAAACACAATGCGATGTTTTTTACTCATTCGATTGTATTCCCGTGGAATTTTCCGACGTAGGTTTTTTGAAGTAATCTGATCATGAAAATAATCGTCAAAACTACCTTTTAGCGCCAGTACTTTACATGGATTCTGAATGCTTCTCTCAAAACTCAGATGACGATCTTTTTGCGCTTCATCTAATATGGCTACAAATTGTTTGTCATCATCAAAATGAACAAATTCGATAGAATGGAAATCTATTTCAGTTTTGTTTAATAAATATTCCCATACAGCTTTATAGACTTGTTTTTCTTTTCCTGATTCAGCAATAAATCCAAGGTGATAGGAATATTGCTGACCAATAAACTGAATACAAACCTTTTCATCTTTCAATTGTGTTATGACCAGCGGAGCTAAACCAATCAGCAAATATTTTTCTCTGACTGTTAATATATATGGTCTCATCGAATGATCCAACATGTTTTGACACCAACTATATATCCATTCCCAAGTAAGGAACAGATTATTATTATTGGACTGTGACAAAAGAAGCATCCATTCCGAACGCAACGTTTCAATCAACTCAGTACTTGTTTTAACTCTCACAATTACCTATCTTCTATGTTTACAATAATAATCCATGGTTAGTAAATTTAAAATTATCATAATTTTCCATGTGATATATGTAATTTTTATAAATGACAGCATTTTTCTCCATTCAAAAAGACTAAATACAAGGGTCGTTATTTTAATAATTTTTTAAAATTTTTCGCTTACTTTTCCATTCTTCGTAATGAATACCATATAACTCATAACAAAGCAGGTCGGCATAAAAAAGCCAATACAGGGGATATTTAAGGATTAATTTTAAGTACATCTTCCTGCCTTGATTTTTCATTCTGAGACGGTAGCAAATTTTAACTAACGCTTTTGTGTGCATGTGAATCACCTTTGGATATTTTGAAAGAAATTCATAATGCTTTTTAATAATTTTACTGTAAATATGATAATTATCAATGTGGTATCGTTTATCTGTCAATTGTTTCCCTTCATGCTTGTATATTTTTATCAGGACTTTGGGAACAGTGGCAAATTTGCAGGATCCAGCTAAACGAATCATTAAATCAGTATCTTCGCCGAATTTCAGATCCTCGTCAAACAGACCGATTTTATCGAAACATCTTTTTTTAATGCAAAGGCCAAAACTTGTGGCAATGGAAGACGCTATAGCTAAACCTTGCTGATGATCCTTAAAATTCTTAGGCCAAGCATTTCTCCTGTATTCAATTTCAAGGTTGCCTTTTTTCTCCAACCTTGATATGCCGGTCCAGACAAATTCCAATTCATTATCGGCTTTAAATGCTTCATATAAATGTTGAAGTATATCGGGCAAAAATATATCATCGTCATCTAGAAAGCAGATAAATTTCCCGGAAGCAATTTTGATTCCTGTATTCCTTGCTCCAGCAACCCCTTGCTGTTTATCATGTGCAAAATATCTTAATTTCTTGGAATTGAATTCGGAAACTATTTTAGCTGATTTTGGATCATTTGCATCATCAATAATGATTTGCTCAAAATCAGTGAATGATTGTCCAAGTACACTTTCGATAGCACTTTTTAGTAATAGCGGCCTTTTGCAGGTAGGAGTTATTATAGAAAAGGTTGGGCTTCTAAAATACTTATTGATTAATTCGGGTTTGACCGATTTAAGATGTAAATACAACTTATTTTCAATGGTTAAAAAATAACCCCAAATTGCAGGATACTTTTTGTATAAATTTTCATGTCTTCTGAAAACTCGAATCATCTCCAAGTATACTTTTGTTTGATCGCTTTTTCTTTTTCCAGATCTACTTTCAGAAGCATCAGCATAAGTTCTATAAAAAACTAAAGGTTCATTAATTTTCCAGATATCTCGATCCAGTTCGATTAAAGATAACCAGAAATCATAGTCTTCCAGACCATGAATTAACATATCAGAATAACCCTCTGTTTTCTCCCAATCTGATCTTCGGAAACAAGCATTTGCTACAATCTGATTTCCATATAACATGTTTTGGATAGTAGCTTCTTTCAATTCAAATAAACCACTTTTTGCATCAAAAAATTCAACTTCACTGTAAACAATTCCTACGTTTTTATTTGTTTTCATAATCTGAATACATTTTTTTAAAAAACTAGGTGCAATTTTATCATCAGCATCCAAATTCATGATGATATCGCCTTTACTACGTTGAATTGCATAATTTCTGGCATGAGCAGGACCAAGATGTTCCGTATGAAAAATTTTTACTTTTTCATTTCTAATTTTATCAAGAATTTCTTTTGTATCATCAGTTGAACCATCATTTACAATAATCACTTCAAAGTCTTGGAAAGTTTGATTTAACACAGAATCAAGCATTTCATGTATGTATTTGCCATGATTGTAGCAAGCTGAAACTACTGATACATTCATACTCATATTTTCTTCCCGAAAAAACCAGTCTTCTTTTTACTAATTTTAGTGAAATGATATGCTTCTGCAAATTGAACTTCTTTAGGCAAAGTGTATGTCCTATACGTATTCAGCGCCATAATTTTTTTGCTGTAATCCTGAACCTTCATCTGACTCTTAAAGCAATTCATCGCAGTTTGCAAGATTTCTGCGACATCGGTAATGTCATGTAAATAATTTGGAAACAAAGGAGCGCTTATTTCATAGGAAGTTAAGTTCTTAACCGTCCTGTTTTTTATCTTTTTGATCGCTTGTAGTACGGCTTTATTCACTACACTATGATCGGGATGGATTTCTAAGCTGGAGGGGAAATATACATTCAAGGGTTTGAAATCTTCTATTTCTTTCTTAATTGATCTGATGAGATTCTTGTTGAGTCTCAAAGAATTATCAGGAAAGTTTAGAAAGACAGGATCTTTATAACCGATAACTTTTGCAGCAGCGATCGATTCTTGCTTCCGAATTTCCGGATAATCGGGAGATTTCTGATCTTCGGTAACCGGATAACCGCTGTCGGTCACAATGATAACTTTAACAGGATCGTTTTGTTGTACATGTCTGATAAGCGCACCACCGCATCCAAAAATTTCATCATCTGCATGTGGTGAAAAAACGAGTGTTCTACCTAACGGTAGTTTTCTTTCAGCTTTATAAGGAATTAGTTCCCATTCTAAACATAATTTCTTTAATTTTTTCATTTAAAATAAATCACCATCTGCCATTGTGTAAAAAAACTTATTAAAATTATTCAAACTTATATTTTCCGATAGATTTCTATATTGAGGAACGATTCCACGTGGTTCATTTTGAGGTTTAAATCCTGAATCTATAATTGCCATGGTAATAAAATGATGATCCGGGATCCAAATTCTAACCTTCTTGATCTTCCGTCTTATTAACTTACCAATACTTTTACGAATTAAATGATTTGTTGTATTCTTATTTTTTTTGGAGAATATGTCTACAATAGTCGCAAGATCTCCGTCTAATAAGAAAATAATATAGCCAAGCAGTTTGTTTTTTGCATTAAATAAACCATATGAATGATATCTATTTGTGGGATGTTGAGAAAACCGCCAGTTTAAAAATTTAGCATTTCTGATGACTGAATATGGATAATCTTTTTTGTTCAATTCCCATAATTTATCGAACTCTATATCGAAGATATTAATAATTTTAACTTTTTTAAAAATCGAATAATAATTTCTTTTAAAATTTTCAATTGATAATTCGAAATAAAAGTTATTTTGAGATATTTTTTTTCCATTTAAAAACATTTTGCAAAGTTTAAAATTTTTTATGCCGGGGAATCCATAATGAATAGAATTTTTTTTAGGATTACCAAATACGCTGAAAAAATGTTCTGCGGTTTGAAGAAACAGACCTTTGCGACCGGATACTGCATGACGATAATCAGGATGAGACATATTATCAATAAGTTGAGTCATGACGATTTCCTTCTTACCCCATTGGGCTGGATAAGGAATGCCAGCATAAAGAACAATAGGATTATTCGATGCGTCAACGCATAACATCATCTCGTAGCCAAAGGGATTGTTATGGAATTTCCAGCGCCAGATCCGTTTGTCGATTTTATTCTTAAACGCCAATTGCCATAATTTTAATACAGCATCTTCATCGCTATTTATATATGGACTGACCTTGAAAGTGCCATATTTTGTTTCTAAAGTTTTTTCCATTTCCATATCTTAATAACTTGATTTGTACCAGTACGAATCCTGCTGAAGTATATGCCGGGCTTCATCATATTCCATAGTTTTGGGGAGATCAGATAAGTTGTTTCTTTAATCCAGCATTGGGCAAAGGGGACAAAAACCGGATTCAAACCTATCTCAAAAAAATATCTGTCCTCACAATAATCAATTTTGTTGTATGTGAATATCGGACTGTCATTAAATTCTCCAATATAATCTACTGAAAGTTTCACTTTATCCGGGAAGCTTTTGTAATACTGATCATTTAAGATATACTTGGGGTAATGCTTATCAAAAAACTTTTTATGGGATTCCCGCATCAAAAGATGTTTATTATCTGAAGGTGACTGATCCCAGTAATGAACAACCTCGGCATCTGGAACGCATATAACAGGTTGGTTTTCGAGCATAGCCCGTATACATAAATCTGTATCCTCATAATACAGGAAAAATCGATCATCAAAGATTTTTCCGTCATGAAAAAACAAAGGATCATTTTTTATGAGCAAACAAGCACCCGATAAAAATGGTTGGCTAAACGGTATTTCGTTATTCCAGAAGCTGTCATGCTGAACTGCCCAGTTTTTCGTTAAAATCTGTGCATCTGAGTACGATTGCTGTGAGATTTTCAATGAGTTCAAAATAATTAGAGAATTACCAACTGCAGGTGACAATCGGAAACTTTTATCATCATCCCAGTAAAATCGTGGGCCGGAAACCAAGGCTTTGTATTTCTCAGCTGCCTCAAATAACTTTTTAGAAAATTCTTTAGTTGGCAACGTATCAGGGTTGATTAACAGATAATAATCTGCATGGTGTTGAGACGTTATTGCATTTACCCCGGCAGCAAATCCAACGTTAATTTCAGAAATAATTATCTTTACTTTGGAATAATTTTCAGAGTATTCTAATATTTCTTGTTCTTTACTGTTGTCAAACACAAATATTTTCTCTATTAATGCTTCTTTCTGAAGAACATCTAACAAAGGAGACAGAAACTTGCCGGTATAATAATTTATTAAGATTGCAATTAGTTTCATTTTTTTACAACTTTGATAATAAAACCTGCGGTTAACAAAGTTTCCTTTTTACTATATCCTAGTCTCACCATATTATCAATAAAATTTTCTCCATCTGAGGAAGGTTTATACTTTTGTCTTTCGAATATCTCAATTACGAATCCCGCATCGACTAGAGCTTCTTTAATAGATTCTTCGGTAAACCATCTGAGATGAGTAATACATGTAATTCCAATTGGTAGGTAATCGAACGTACCATTGATCATATCCTTTACAAGTGACCAATGCCCTGCGTTAGGTATGCTTATAATAACACAACCTTTACTGTTCAGGAGGTTATAGATTCTGTTAATTTGCAACCATGGATTTTCCATATGTTCTAATACATCACCACATATAACGGCATCATATTTTTTCGAAGCTTCGAAACTTTCAAAACGACAAACAAAGACTTCATTATAAAAAGGCATCGATTCAAGTGCCATTACTTCATTAAGTTCCACCGCATCAATTATTGTATCTGACCTAAGCTCTTTAAATTGCTTACCTGTTAATCCTTCAGCAGAGCCAATCTCCAGAACTGATGTGGCATTATCCGGAATCAATTCTATAAGATCACTTCTAAGAGTACCGTAAGTTTCACTAAAGATATAAGCCAAATCATTTTTTAAGATTGCAAAACTCTCTGATGGACTTTGGACTTTAATTGATTGGACCGAGTCATCTATAATTTCATACTTATTTCCCTTGAAGAAATTTCTGGTACATATAAAAAAGGATTTATCAAGGTTTTTGCTTTCAACAATCTGATAATCTTCATTAAAAGCATATGCAGAGTGTTCCTTAAAAATACTATTGCTTAATAAAGGGAAACTGATTATTCCAATTTGTTCTTTAAGTTTAGTCTTGTTCAATCCCGGCCCACAGGCATCATAACCCATATCCAGAATATTCAGTAAATTATTCAGGAGCTGTGAGTTAACCAGCAAGCGATCATTCGAAATCACCAGTACTTTGTCACTAAAATTCGTAATTTCTAGAATCTCATCCATCAATATCATTTTATACTTTAAATCCAGTTCTTCAAGAGATTTAATTAACTTTTTATTGCAATAATCTATTGCATAATCAACTTCAAAAATTCCGGAATATTCCGGTGGATGTTTAATTATTAATAATTCTGTATTATGTTTCATTGTAGTTTAACATTTTAAGCATTTCTCATAGTAAACTTATAATTTCCTTTGCTACCTTATCGTAGTTAAAGGTCTTTGCAAGTTCCAGTCCACTACTTATCAAGTTTGTTCTAAGATGAAAATTATTGGCAAGTTCGATAATGTTGTTTGCCATTGCCGATTCATCTCCTACATCAACAAATAATGCATAATCCTGTTTTTGTGAAAATGAGGTAAAACTTGGGATTTTTGTCATTATCACAGGAATTCCACATGCCATGGCTTCCACTGGAGGTAATCCAAACCCCTCTCCTTCCGAGGATGGAGCCAAAAGTATTCCATTGTTTTTTCTCAATATTTCACCAACCTGCCTGGGGGGAATATTAATGTGGTAATTGATCTCTTCACCAATAATCTTTTCCTCCTCTTCTTTACAATCGTACAAGGTTATCCTTACCAGTTGCAGCTGTTTAAGTGATTTAGAGGCTATTTTAAATGCATTAAGTGCAGTTTGAACTTGCTTAACATCTGAGTGCAAATGGCCAAAAACAAACAGACTTAAAATTTCATTCTGAGTTATTTTATTTTTTTTTCTGAGAAATAGAAATACTTATGTTCAAGACCCTGACCAATATTATAAACATGATGATTATTAAATCGTTGTTCTACTAATTCCCTCAGTTGTGAACTGACTGTTAAAGTGGGCATGCAAAGCTTATAAGTTTTATTGATCTCCTCCAAAAATGGCTGCGCCTCTTTAAATTGGCCTTCATACCCCTGCATAAGATGAAAAACTTTTGCCCCTGTTTGATTGTGATGTACAGCAGGCAACCTAAAACCGGCAGCAATAATAATATCAAAATTCTCACCAATGTTTTTATTGAAAGGATCTGCTATAATGTAAGGAATCTTTTTCCCCATCCAAAACGGATAGGGATGCTTACTAAGTACTTTAACATTATAACCAAGTCTGTGTAAAGCCTCTGCTTGTCTGAATGCTACTTTAATTCCTCCATAGCAGCGCGTACTTTCTGTCAAATACACAATCCTCAGTCGCTTTTTACGGTTTAAAAACATCATTTACCCATATTATTATTTAGGGCAATGAATGTATGATGTTCATCGGAATATATGTTTGAATTATTTGGATAATTTTGTCCACGATATTGGCACCGATATACTCGATATTTTCCAGATATACATGTTGCATCCAATGGAAATCTCTGCAGGGAATATCAAGTATAGAATTGACCTTAAGGTCTTTTATAAGACTTGGTAAAATTTTCCTTATTACTTTTGTTGAATCGAGTGTTGATCCAGGTCCGGATACTGAATGTTGTTCACCCCAAAGATTTTTTTTATAGATCAAGGTGAACAGTTCTTTTGAGGATAACGATTTTAACATTGTTCGGATAAATTTCTGTAAAAATCATTTATTTTGCGGGAAGTTGTGTTTTTCAATAACGATATTAAGCAAGGTCTTTCTATCAAATTTCTTCAATATATATGAAATAAATTTATCACATGTATTCATTAATTCTTGACCTTGAAAATTAATGTTTTATGTTCACAGTTCATTAATTTAATAAACCTTCTCATACTTTATTGATTAATTTGATTGATTTGTATATACTAGTCAAGACCCATAAATAATTATGTTAGGTTCATGAAAACTTAAGGGGTTGATTTATTAACATTTCCAACATAAACTCATAGAGATTTTTACGTTTATAATTATATCTAAATTCACATTCTTTAAGATGCAAATTAAAGGTAGATTTATGCATTCCTCTGAACTTGCTTAGGCGTACTTTTGCAAGCCCCCAAAAGTTTTCTATGCCATTTATGTGATTACGTTCTTTAGCAAATTCATTCTTACCATGTGCTATTCGATAATGCTTTTTTTCATTTGGCCTACCCAAGGCATCACTTATTATAATATTAGTATAATGTATTACTTTTAGATTCTATATTAATCTAAATATATCCTTCAGCACCTCATTCATTACTACGAGTTCTTTGTAGATTTCTATATATTCATCGAGGTTAAGGGTCACCACTTTCAACCGTCACATTGTGGCGGTTTTCTTTTATTACAAAAAGCTGAATAATCAAGCTACACGTATACACATTAATTCAACATTCATATCAAATATTCTTATGAAACGGCTGTTTATATAACCCAGAAATGCCGGGAAAGAAATAATATTATTTTTTGCCATATTGCTTAATTAAACATACAAACTGCGGAATTAATTCAGCACTTTTGCATTTATTGCCCTCTTTATAAATAAATACACCTAAAATTAATTGAATATATAAATCTCACAATTTGCTGCTGCGAGGTGCTTTACGCAAAAAACATATTCGCAACTATAGTTTTATGCCATTTTATTACAATACTGGCACGGAAATTGCTCTTAATATTATTAAATAAAAGTAGAGATAAATAGTATTCTCGCGAAAGTTAAAGGAATTGCCATGATCGTTAGGGTTTATAACAAGAAAAACAAAACAAACGAACATGGTAAAAATTCTCTGTCAGATCTCAGTTTATCTGTATTCGGTACATATGAAGAATATTTTTTTTCTAGAATAATTATTTGGAGTAAATATGTCTGTTAAGATGCTTGCTAAAATTCGTGCTCAGCATGTGAGTACATTATTGATCGCTATCGTTTTTACGGTATTATCCCTCGGCACAATAGCTGCCAACAATGATATTAAACCCAAAGCCAACACGATCCTGATTGCCTCAGACTGTGTTCACAGGAGTGCAGCGAAAGCGGACTTGGGAAGAGCGTGGATTTTTCGCATTCTGAATTCAGTTCTCCTTCGTTGCCCGAAGGCCATTCTGAGACGACCAAGACTTGAGTTAACAATGCGACGAAGGAGCAGATCTGACTTGAGGATTAGAGAGTTGTCGTTCTTAACTCAACGCCTGAGGCTGTTAAGTCAAGCCAAGTCAAGTTTGATATGTAAATTAATATAAAGGAGTAAATGATGAATTTCGCAAAAAATCAATCACTAAAGATTTTTCTAACCAGTTTTATAATTTTATTGATAGGTATTATAATTATTTATAGTTATAATTATAGTAGCATCACCAAAAATCATTTAAAACTCGCTGATGATATGGTAAGTGAAATATCTGTAAGTATTGAATATCATATTCTTGAAAAAGTGAAAACAGTAAAAACAATTGCAATCGCTCCCGTAATATTGAAAGCTTTGCAAGTAAGTAATGAACACTATAGCAGATTATCGGAACAAAAAAGAGATGAGAAAATTCAATCTAAAAATATAAAGTGGAAATCTATTAGTGATCAAAATAATCAGTTTATACTAGAATATACAGATAATGCAGTATCGCAATACTTAAAAATTCAACAGGATAATATTAAAGATGAATACGGTGAGATATTTATTACAGATAAATACGGCGCAATTATTGCCACTACTGCCAAGCTCACGACTTATGCCCACGGACATAAATACTGGTGGAAAGGTGCATATAATAATGGTGATGGTGCTGTTTTTTTTGATGACAGAGGTTACGATGACAGCGTAGGCGGATATGTGCTTGGGGTAGTAGTTCCCATTAAAAATGGAAATGAAATAATAGGAATATTAAAAGCAAATCTGAATATTTTGGGATCTATAGATGAAATGCTATTGAACGTGAAGAAAGATAAAAAAGAGCAATTATTTTTAATGCGCAGCGATGGTTTAATCGTATATAAAGAAGGTTTAGAACCACTGAGCAAAAGAGTCCCCGATAGACTTCTGGAAAAATTGTTAATTAATGAAAATTCCTTTATTTTTAAAGAAGAAGGTCTCGAAGGAATTTACTCGAGATCTGAGATCGGAATAACTGCCGGCAAACAAGGTTATCGCTTTGGAGGAAGCTTCGAATCTATTGATCATGAAAAAGGAAACACCAACGAATCGTGGTATATGGTAGATTTTTACCCCATATCTCATCTTACAAAGCCGGTTAACAAAAATTTGAGGATATTCTTGTTGATTGGACTAATCCTTTCCTTTGTTTTAGCTATAACTTCATTGATTATTGGAAATCAGGCAGCTAAGCCAATCAAAGAATTGATAAAGCAAACGTTGAAGATATCTGAAGGAGATTATAACTCAAAAGTTTTTACTAAGAGAGCTGATGAAATTGGCCAACTCTCTTTGTCGTTCAACAAGATGACGAGAAACCTGAAAGAGACAACAACTTCTCTTGATAACCTCAACTTGGAAATAGCCGATCGAAAGCAAGCAGAAGATGAGCTGAGGATCAATAATGAAAGGCACTCTGCGATGATAGAAAATATTGGTGATGTTATTGCCATTATGGGAGTTGATGGCATGACGAAATATCAAAGTCCAAATATTGAGAAATATTTTGGATGGAAGCCGGAGGATATGTTTGTTAGAAACGCCTGGGATAATGTGCATCCGGAAGATATTGAAAGAATTCAGAAAGAATTCGGTGAAATGCTCAAAAAAGAAACCGCTTCGATAGTTGAATTCAGATTCAAATGTAAAGATGGTAATTATAAATGGATAGAGATGACTGCCCTTAACAGCATCAATGATCCTGCGATCAATGGTATGCTGTTCAATTACCATGATATCACCGAGCGCAAACAGGCGGAAGAATCTCTGAAGGAAAGCGAAGAAAAATATCGTTCAATCTTTGAATCATTCCAGGATATTTATTACCGGGCCAATAATAGGGGAATTATAACTGAACTTTCTCCATCGGTTCTTCAAATTAGTGGTTATAAACCTGATGAATTAATAGGAAAACCGGTTGCTGTTGTTTATCAAGATTCTGCTAATCGGCTTAATTTATTACAAGCATTAAAAGAATCGGGTAGAGTAGCTGATTATGAATTAAAACTACTAACAAAAGATAAAAAAGTTAAAATCGGTTCAATATGTTCTCATGTAATTATTGGGCAGGATGGTGAAATAAATGGTATTGAAGGTGTTATAAGGGACATCACCGAGCGCAAACAGGCAGAACAAGAGCTTAAGATCAGTCGTGAAAGGTTAAAAACAGCAAACTCAATTCTACGTCACGATATCACAAATGATCTCACTGTCATCAAAAGCGCAGTTGATATTTATCGTGATGAGCGGGACGAGACCATGATCGACGAGATAGAGAAACGAGTGAAAAAAAGTATAGAAACGATACATAATCAGAAAGACCAGATGGCGTTCTTGGACACTCATGCTGATCTGGATGAATACGATGTGAAACAAGTCGTACAAGATGTGATCAAAAATTATCCGGATTTAGAGTTCAAAATAACCGGTTCCGGTAA
>Ga0075121_1000477_pt1 | contig 27627 bp, 24 predicted proteins | sample AntAceMetag02UKG_FD_69793 | JGI IMG/M metagenome (GOLD analysis project Ga0075121, IMG submission 69793) | Saline lake microbial communities from Ace Lake, Antarctica - Antarctic Ace Lake Metagenome 02UKG | ecosystem: Environmental > Aquatic > Non-marine Saline and Alkaline > Saline | place... | reverse complement strand
TGGAGGTATGGGGACTCGAACCCCAGACCCTCGGCTTGCAAAGCCGATGCTCTAGCCAACTGAGCTATACCCCCGAAAAAATAGAGAAAGAAGGAAAGAAGTATAAAGTGCTGAGAATTGCTTCTCAACGTGTAAGGTCTTTCATCCCTACTGGCCTACGGCCTATGTCGGTTCCAGGTTTGAAGTACCCCGGTTCCATTGACTACTGAAAACTTGCGTTTCGTTCGTCCCTTTCTTATTAGAAAGGAGGTGATCCAGCCGCACCTTCCGGTACGGCTACCTTGTTACGACTTCACCCCCCTTACCAAGCATACCTTCGGCACCGTCCCCCCTTACAGGTTAGACTAGCGACTTCGGGTACCCCCAACTCGGGTGGTGTGACGGGCGGTGTGTACAAGGCCCGGGAACGTATTCACCGCGCCATGCTGATGCGCGATTACTAGCGATTCCAACTTCATGAAGTCGAGTTTCAGACTTCAATCCGTACTGAGACCGGCTTTTTGCGATTCGCTTGACGTTGCCGCCTCGCTGCGCTTTGTACCGGCCATTGTAGCACGTGTGTAGCCCAGGACATAAGGGCCATGATGATTTGACGTCGTCCCCACCTTCCTCCGGTTTGTCACCGGCAGTTCCATCTGAGTCCCCACCTTAACGTGCTGGTAACAGATAGCAGGGGTTGCGCTCGTTGCGGGACTTAACCCAACACTTCACAGCACGAGCTGACGACAACCATGCAGCACCTGTATACCGACTGCAAGCAGCTAGTACATCTCTGTACTATTCCGGTATATGTCAAGTCCTGGTAAGGTTTCTCGCGTATCATCGAATTAAACCACATGCTCCACCGCTTGTGCGGGCCCCCGTCAATTCCTTTGAGTTTCACCCTTGCGAGCATACTCCCCAGGCGGTACACTTAACGCGTTAGCTCCGGACATGAATGCTACCACCCACCTCCTAGTGTACATCGTTTACAGCGTGGACTACCAGGGTATCTAATCCTGTTTGCTCCCCACGCTTTCGCGCCTCAGCGTCAGTATATAGCCAGATGTTCGCCTTCGCCACCGGTGTTCTTCCAGATATCTACAGATTTCACCCCTACACCTGGAATTCCAACATCCCCTCTTATACTCAAGAAAACCAGTTCCCAACGCGTTTCCCCAGTTGAGCCGGGGTATTTCACATCAGGCTTGGCTTTCCGCCTACGCGCCCTTTACGCCCAATAATTCCGAACAACGCTCGCCCCTTACGTGTTACCGCGGCTGCTGGCACGTAATTAGCCGGGGCTTATTCCTCGGTTAACGTCATCACCCTGCCATTCCCTGCAGGGCTTATTCCTCCCCAAGAAAAGAACTTTACAACCTCACGGCCTTCTTCGTTCACGCGGCGTCGCTCCGTCAGGCTTTCGCCCATTGCGGAAGATTCTTAGCTGCTGCCTCCCGTAGGAGTCTGGGCCGTGTCTCAGTCCCAGTGTGGCCGGTCACCCTCTCAGGCCGGCTACTCATCGTCGCCTTGGTAGGCCGTTACCCTACCAACTAGCTAATGAGCCGCAGGTTCATCTCTGTGCGGTGCCGTAGCACCTTTCCTCTCCTCTGCTTATGCAAAAAAGATCGTATTCGGTATTACTCCATGTTTCCATGGGCTATCCCCAACCCAGAGGCAGATTACCTACGTGTTACTCACCCGTTCGCCACTCTCAAAAGTCCGAAGACTTTCTACCGTTCGACTTGCATGCTTAAAACGCGCCGCCAGCGTTCGTTCTGAGCCAGGATCAAACTCTCCATCATATATTTTTAGTACCCGAAGGTACTAATATACTTTGTGTTGTCTTTCCCCTGTCGCTTCGCTGACTTGACAAACCTTTCGGTTTGTCTTTGCAGTTTGTGTTAGTAAACACAAACTGCTGCTGTTCGTCTACTTCCGTAAACTTCCAGCTGTCAAGGTCTTACTTTCGTAAAACGCTCCCTACCTTCACGTCTCCACGTTCACATAGGTTGTTAAACTTCAGGACCTTTATACTTCTTCTTTTCAATCAGTTTCCTGATCGTTCCTTCCCTTCCCTAATTATCCCTGTCAAAGAACTGTTGTCCATATGCCGTTAAGCGCTGGACTGCGTCTCAGTTAGTTGTTATTAATAACTGCTAACCTCAACGCGCTTGATCGTTATACCAATAAACACTCTTATGTGTCAACAAGCAAACAGGTTTTTCCTATAAATAATTATTATTATCATGAACTAAAAGAACATCATCCAAAAGTTTGGATGAAGACTCAGCAAAGAAGTCAAATCTGACAAGCAGGAACCACGATAAAAAGCAGATTCAAAATGTTTCAGTGGCAGGAGATAAGTGCATCGGCTATTTCCGAAAAACCCTTCCCATAGCAACTATCAGCACAATACGCCGGCATGACCGGCATATCTACAGAAGAAGACAAAACATTGGCCACACCGAAACTTAAAGGAAAAAAATCGAATAACGGTGAATCATTCGGAGCATCACCACAATAGGCAATCTGCTGCTTCATTATATCCTCCGTTAAACCATACACATCCTTCAACAAGTACCTGACCATATCCAACTTGCTGTAAGTACCAAACCAGCAGTTTACATGAATCGAACTGACACCGAAGGAGGCTCCCTCTTCTGCACAGATACGAAGAATCTGTTCTATCCCATCCTGCCCTAAAAAGGGTTCTTCCTCATGATGATCAAATGCAATATCATATATCCTGCAAAACTGATCTACTGAGAGTTTGCTATGGGGGACTTCTTTTAAGACACGTTTGATAAACCGGTCAGCTTTTGCACGATACCCGTCCCGGATGATCGAAGGATAATCAACCCTTTTTCTTACACCATCTTCACGATACCAGGCTAAAGCTCCGCTTTCGGTTATGATTGCATCTATCGGCCATTGACGAAAATAGACATCAGCCCAACCTGCAGAACCACCCGTTACAGGGATAATCTTTATTCCCTGTTCATGGAGATCCCAAAGGCTTTTTAATGCTGACGGCAGCAATCTTCCTTTAGTTGTTATTGTATCATCAACATCAGTCAGTACAAATTTGATCCCGGAGCCATCTCCAGAACTCAATTCAGAAAGTGATTGTGGTTTTGGAATTCTCTTATTTTTTATCATTTGTTTCGGCCTGTTTATTTAAACACACCACTGCGTATCACCGGCCGCAGATAGGTAATAAAAGATATAACTGATGCTGCTGCAGTAAGAACAAAAAGAACAAACAGAATTGACTGATATATTGATAACCACTCCGCATCAGGCATGCTCCGCATTAAGAAGGCCAAAATTATTCCCGCAAACCCCGAAACGGCATAAAGGACGGCTTTCGCCTTCCCCCAAATATTAGCAGCCATGACAACACCCCTTCCCATCATTATCATCCTGAGAAAAATCACGGAAAGCTCCCGATAAAGAATAATGATAAATATCCATAACGGCATAATACCTGAATAGGCAAGACAGAGAAAATAGGTAATCCTGCTTATTACATCGGCAAACGGATCCAAAACCTTTCCTAAATCCGTAATTAAATTCATACGCCGGGCAATGATCCCATCCAGCAAATCAGACATCTCGATTGCTATACAGAGAACAATAAGTGTCCATGCTGAAATAGTGATCAATAAATCAGGATTCGGGGCATTAACCCAACCGGGAAGAAAATAGGCTATAAAAAATAACGGCGCCATTACAAGGCGCGATACAGTGAGCTTATTTGGTAAATTCACATACTACTCCATGTTTTCAGGGTGCAGACTGATTATCCTGCAGTCTCTGAAATAATAGTTGATAGTATATCGTTTTTTGATTTACGGGAAAAGGTATAGAGGAGCTTGTATCCATCTTCTTTCCTCTTATTTATAAGAGTTCGGAATTTATCAGTCATCTCTCTTCTTGTTCTAAAATGGTACTGTTTCACACGCCCTTTAGCAAGATTTTGTCCCCATGCAGTAGTAAATTCATACCCATCAAACAGCATTTGCTGTTGATCATGGATCGAATAATAGTAGGTCTTGTTGTTACTCTCTTTATATAGTGTGACAGTCATAACTATACTATGGGAGTATAATGGGAAAAACACAACTGGGTATGATGAGAAAACAGCTGCTGGATGCTTTATTACCTGATTGTTGGGTCTACAAAGGTTTACCCAACATATAGCGGAGTACTTCAACACCCACACTAGGGTATAAAAAACCAGGGCAAATCAGCTGCCCTGACTGAATGATTACAAATCATAAATCCGGGTATATTTCTCCTCAAGGTATCTGGAAAAATGTGAGGGGTCGAGAGGTTTTCCCGTTACCTGCTGCAGAACCTCTGTTGCTGTATAAACCCCACCTTTTTGATATATTTTCTCATTCAGCCACCTCTGCAGATGTATGAGATTCCCTGATGAAATATGTTCACGGTAATCAGGAATCTCCTGCTTTAGGGTTTCAAGAAACTGGGCACTGAAAAGGTTTCCCAGGGCATAGGTAGGAAAATAACCAATTAAGCCTGCTGACCAGTGCACATCCTGAAGAACTCCCTCAGCACTATTAGCAGGAATAACACCCAGCATCTCACGCATTTTCTCGTTCCACGCTTCAGGCAGATCCTTCACTTCAAGTTCACCGTTAACTAAGGCTGTTTCAATTTCGAATCGGAGAATTATATGCAGACTGTAGGTCACCTCATCTGCATTTACCCTGATCATCGATGGTTCAACTTTATTAATTCCACGAACAAAAGCATCCCGGGATACTTTACCAAGCTGATCAGGAAACATACCCTGTAAAGATGCATAATAGTTTTCCCAGAAATCATCACTTCTAGCTACAATATTCTCCCAGAATCTTGACTGGCTCTCATGTACAGCCAGGGAGATACCGGTTCCAAGACTTGTTCCCTTCAGTTCAGGGCTTGCGGCACCCATTTCGTAGAGAGCATGGCCACCTTCATGGATCGTACTGAAAAGAGAACTGCTCATTGAGGGTTCGTTATACCGTGTAGTAATACGAATATCATCCTTCCCTACTCCGGTCGTAAAAGGGTGGGCAGATTCTGTCAGGATTCCCCGCTGAAAATCAAACCCCATGTCGGTAAGTATTTTTCTTCCAAAATCATCCTGGAGTTTATTATCATAAGGCTCATACAGGAAAGAGTCATCCACCTGCCCCTTTTCAGCGATTTTCCCGAGAAGAGCAACAATATCTTTCTTAACACCGCTGAACACTCTGGCCACTTCAGAGGTAGTCATTCCCGGTTCATATTGATCAATAAGCGGGTCATAAGGATGTTCTTTATATCCAAGACACTCTGTGGTCTCTCGGGTTAGTGCAACTATTTTTTCAAGATGCGTTTGAAAAATTGAAAAATCCTGACTTTTTCTTGCCTCTACCCAAGCCGGTTGTGCTTTACTGGTAACTACAGCCATTTCCTGGACAAGTTTTTTGGGGATTTTTCTTTCCCGATTATACTCTCTAAAATACTCCCTGATCAAACCTCTTTCCATATCAGAAAAAGATGGATCTCCTGAAGACTGCTGCTCAGAAGCTCCAAGAGCATCAAGCAAGTCCCCTATTTCGCCAGACGTAATTTTATCATGCAGAACTCCCTGCATCAGAGCCATTTGCTCAGACCTGCCCTCTACGCCACTTTCCGGCATATTGATTTCCTGATCCCAACCCAATAACGCTGTTATATTCTGATAGAGAACCCGTTCGTGATCTATCTCTTTAAGCCTTGCAATATTTGCTTTTCTATCCATAAACATCTCTCCTGATTGAAAAAACCAAGCTACTTCGCTCTTACATAATAGTATCAGGAACTACCGTATTGTAAAGAGAATACTTAAAATCATATTATGAAAAAAAGTACTTTAAACAAATGACTTTTCATAATATTATTAAAAAAACCAGAAAATAATAACTGCAAAAATAAGGAGAGAACAATGCCGCTAATTGACATGCCCCTCGAAGAATTAAAAAAATATAAAGGGATCAACCCAAGACCAGCAAATTTTGAAGAATACTGGGAACGGGCTCTGACTGAGCTTGATGAAGCTTCACTTGATATAAAGTTGATTCCGGCAGCTTTCCAGGTCTCTTTTGCAGAGTGTTTTGATCTCTATTTTACCGGTGTCAGCGGATCACTAATACATGCAAAGTACATTCGCCCCAAGACAGTTGAGAGCACTCCCCATCCTGCAGTAATTGAATTTCATGGATATTCAGGAAATGCCGGAGACTGGGCAGACAAACTCAAGTGGGCAGCCGCAGGGTACAGCTCTCTTGCCATGGATGTACGTGGACAAGGCGGAACTTCTCAGGATCTTGGCGGAGTTACCGGAACAACACTACGAGGTCACATCATTCGTGGAATAGATGATAATCCGGATAGTCTACTCTTTCGAAATATTTTCCTCGACACAGCACAACTGGCAAAACTTACCATGCAGCTTCCTGAAGTTGATCCAGAAAGAGTTGGCGTCTGTGGAGGTTCTCAAGGTGGAGCACTTACTCTCGCTTGTGCCTCATTGGTTCCCGAAATCAAAAAGGCTGCACCTGCTTATCCGTTTCTTTCAGATTATCAGCGTGTATGGGAGATGGATTTAGCTAAAGATGCATACGAAGAGATCAACTTCTATTTCAAACGATTTGACCCGCTGCATCTCAGAGAGAAGAAACTCTTCACAACTCTTGGCTATATTGATATCCAAAATCTCACCAACAGAATTAAAGCAGAGGTGTTACAGGCAACCGGGTTGATGGATACTATCTGTCCGCCGTCTACACAGTTTGCAGCATATAATAAAATTACTTCCAGGAAGGAGATGATTTTATATCCGGACTTTGGGCATGAGAGCCTTCCTGGATTTAGTGATAAAATATTTAATTTTATGATGGATCTTTAATATAGTATGATCCTATTCAGCCGCTTTGCGGCGTTTCCAGGTTCTGCGCCATACCAGGTATCCGGTAACTGCAAAAATCAGAAATACTAAAAATGCAATTTCAGCTGTTTTCAGGATATCAGCTGCCTGTCTGCCGAAAAGAAAAACCAGTGCAAAAAGAAGCCCGGTGGTTACCAAAACTGCCGGGATTTCAATTAATATGTAACGAATATATGATATACGGATTATACCGGATGTCATGTGAAGAATATTCCTGAATCCGAAAGGTATAAACCTGCCGAAAATAAGAGCAGTCGCATCACGATTATGCAGGAAACCGGACATTACAGCGACCTTATTCCTGAATGCATCCCGACGCATACTTTCCTTAGGAGCAAGCAACAGCTGACCTGCACCCCTGCCAACCCAATACGATACGGTATCACCCAGAAAGGCACCAATCAGTACTGCGGCAAGAAGACTCAATGTATAATCAGGATTCATAACAGCCATTAATGCTGCTGTTATATTAATTATATCCTCAGAAAGAGGAACATTTGCACCGGCTAAGGTCAGAAGCAGTACGATAACAAAAGGAGCAGCCTCCAGGTTTTGCTGAATATACTCTACTATCACTTCCACTACTAACCAAGCCTCCGTTTAGTTTTCTCTATTTTCTACCTGCTTTCTGAGCAGCTCGGTAAATTCATCAATCGGTATACCATTCTCCTGTTTACCGGATCGATACCGCACGGATACCGCACCAGCCTCCAGTTCTTTCTCTCCCAATATCAGCATGAAAGGAATCTTCTCCTTCTGTGCATTTCTAATCTTAGCATTGAGTCGGTCAGTACTAAAGTCTCCGGAGACTCTAAATCCCTGATCTTTAAACAATTTTACTATTTTCTCAGCATAATCACCAAAAATTTCGGCTACCGGTATAACCCTAACCTGTTCAGGAGCAAGCCATGTAGGGAAAGCGCCGGCATAGTGTTCTAAAAGAACTCCAAAAAATCGTTCAATTGATCCAAGAAGAGCCCGGTGAACAACAAACGGCTGTTTTTCAGATCCATCCCGGTCTACAAATGTCATTTTAAACCGTTCAGGCAGATTGAAATCAAACTGAACAGTAGAGAGCTGCCATTGACGACCAAGAGCATCTTTTATTTTTAAGTCGATTTTGGGTCCATAAAAAGCGCCGCCGCCTTCATCAACCTCATATTCAAGGCCTTCCGCCTCAATAGCTCCTCTTAAAGCCTCTGTGGCAGAATCCCATTTTGATTTTTCACCTACGCTCTTTACCGGCTGAGTAGAGAGATACGCACTGATATCCTGAAATCCAAAAGAGCGAAGCATAAAGAGTGAAAATCTGAGTACTTCCAGTATTTCATCCCCCATCTGCTCAGGCGTACATATAATATGTGCATCATCCTGCGTAAACCCCCTCACCCTTAACAATCCATGCATAGCTCCAGCCTTTTCATACCGGTACACCGTTCCAAGTTCAGCCCATCTACAAGGCAGATCACGATAAGAGTGCTTTGAGTTGTTATAGATCATTATGTGGAAGGGACAGTTCATCGGTTTTGCATAATACTGCGCCTTATCCATCTCCATAGCAGGATACATTCCCTCTTTATAAAAATCGAGATGTCCTGAGGTTTCCCACAGCCATGCTTTTCCAACATGCGGGGTAAAAACCATTTCATATCCGTTTTTATAGTGCTGATCGCGCCAGAAGTCCTCTATTGCAAGCCTGATCCTGGCACCTTTCGGATGCCAATAGACAAGTCCGGGACCGGCCTCTTCATGCAGTGAGAATAGATCAAGCTCTTTCCCCAGTTTACGATGATCGCGTTTCTCAACATCTTCAAGATGCTTCATATAGAGACGCAGCTCTTTTGGATTTTCCCATGCGGTTCCATAAATCCGGGTAAGCATGGGGTTAGTCTCTTTACCTCTCCAATATGCTCCCGCAATCGAAAGGAGCTTAAATGCTTCAGCCTTCAGCTCTTTTGTACTCTCAACATGCGGTCCCCGACACAAATCAGTAAACCCGCCCTGAGAATAGAGTGAGACTTCATCTCCTTCCGGGATTGCATCAATCAGCTCCTGTTTATAGATCTGTTTTGCAAACAGCTTTTTAGCCTCTTCGCGGGAAACAACCGTTCTCCCAAAGGGTTTATCATCTGCAATTATCGTCTTCATGCGTTTTGTAATTTCTTCTAAATCATCCGAAACCAATGTTCTGGGAAGATCAAAATCATAATAAAATCCGTTATCAATTGACGGACCTATGGTTATTTGCGCCTCCGGGAACATCTGCAGAACTGCTTCTGCCATTACGTGCGCCATAGAATGTCGTATTCTTTTCAATTTTTCTTCATTTGCCATTTCTCTTTACTCCCATACATAGAATACATAGATAAAGCCTTCATGTTTTGCCCCACTACAGACTGCTTGAATCAATTAAAGATAATTCATACAGTCATGCAAGGACGAAAAACACAAAGGCTCTTACTAGAGTCCAGGCTCTTATTAGAGGCCACGGTTTCCGCGGTTCCACCTTACTTCCGAAACAGCTTATTTCATGTAGCGATTATTCCGGCTCTTCATTTTCCCATAACGCAGGGCGAACGGCAACGACTTACTTAAATTCTGATCTCTTTTACAGGAGTCAGGATTGTTCAGCCCGCAGCTCAGGAGTGGTTTTCGGAAGAAGTCTGCCGGGTATTTTCCAGCCTGCTGGAATTTCGGTTTTTTCGAATAATCCAGATTGAACACCCTCTCTGTAGTTAAATTAAATAGGTTTTTTCAATGTATTTAATTCTTTCACTGACAGCTGTACTTCTTAATTGTCTCCATCTCAGCTTTGAATAAACTATGCGTAATTCCAGATATTTAGTCAAGGGCTAAGATTACTTAGCTTGGCTAAGATTACTTAGCTAAACTCTTTAAGCTCACCTTTATTGTATGCTTCGAGAGCATCTTTTACTGTCATGTCAGCGGCACCTACAAAGACTTTAGTCCCCGCAGCTTTCAGTACAGTTGCTGCATTGCCGCCAGGCCCATTTCCTGTTACAAGAACTTCTGCACCATATTCAGAAAGCTTTTGAGCCGTTTTGGGGCCAGCTCCATGAGCTTCGTTTTCAATAGATCTATTATCGAACGACTCAAAACTTTCAGTTTCTTTATCATAAATAACAAAAAATTCAGTCCTTCCAAATCTTGGATCCATTGCTGAATCCAAATCAGTTCCTTTTGCAGTAAATACTATTTTCATTTTTGCACTCCTAATTATTAATTTAGTCAGAAGTTTTTGATTGTGAGTAAATACATATACTATAAGTAATAACTTATTAACAATCAAAAACCTTCAAAAGTCAATTTAATAAATTAAACTGCCTCAATTTCTTTAATTTTTTCCCAGCTTTCGCTGATAAGCTTGCTTATTTCTTCATCCCACTCAACAATAGTTTTTCCATTGGTCATGGCCATGGTAAATTGTTCGTTATAAGGAATTTCTGCTAGCAGTACTATATCTTCTTCTGCCAGAAAGTTTTTTATCGCATCAGATACGTTTTTATTTAAATCTGACTTATTTATTATACAACCGGCTTTGATTCCAAACTTTTTTACAAGCTCATACACTCTTTTCAGATCATGAATTCCCGAAACGGTAGGTTCTGTTACCAACACAATAAAGGAAGCACCAGACAGCGAAGAAACAACGGGACACCCCAAACCCGGAGAACCATCTACAAGGACTAAGCGCTTATTCTGTTCTTCAGCAAGAAGTTTAGCTTCTTTTTTCACCCTGGCTACCAATTTCCCGGAATTCTCAGCACCGATACCCAAACGGGCATGTACCATTGAAGTCCCTGTTCGTATATCAGACAAAAACCATTTCCCCACATTTTGCTCAGAGTTTGTTATTGCTTGAACCGGACAAATACGGGCACAGTAATCGCACCCTTCGCAGCCCAAAGGATCAACTTTATATTTACTGTCTTCAATAAAAATGGCATCAAATCGGCAGATATCCTGACATTTTCCGCAGCTTATACATGCTTCCGGATCAATAAATGCAAGTTCTCCGCTATAAAAATCGATCGCTTTCCCAAAATTCGGTTCCATCAGCAGATGCATATCAGCTGCATCAACATCACAGTCTGCAACAATAATCTCATTCCCACCAAGGATAGCAAAAGATGCCGTTATAGAGGTTTTTCCAGTTCCGCCTTTCCCGGATATTACAACTATTTCTTTCATTTTCCACCCTGCTTAATAATATCAATATAACTGCTGATTTTTTCGACGGCTTCTCTTACTGAAGGAATCACGGGGTATAAAAGATCACCCCTAGCGTAAGTTTCTGCAATTTTTCTGTCATTTGGAATTAAGGCAATAATATCAATATTTTCTGTCTTACAATACTTTTCTACCTTGTCATCACCTATTCCATGCCTGTTAATTACCACACCTAGAGGCTTTTTTAACTGCCTTACCGTATCAACTGCAAGTTTAAGATCATGTAAACCAAATGGAGTTGGTTCAGTTATAAGGATTACAAAATCCGAATTGCGGGTAACCTCTACAACCGGGCATGCTGTTCCTGGAGGAGAATCAAGTATTTGCATGAGTTCTTCATTAAAATTATCATAAACATATTTAAGAGTCTGCTTAATTAAAGGTACCGCCTGTTCTTCACCTATAATCAATTTGCTCTCAATAAAATGCAGCTTCCCTGCCCGGTAAGATTTGAGTTCTCCCATTTTTTTTGGTTTCATGGGAAGCGATCCGGTAGGGCAAAGTTCAGAACAGGCATAGCAGCCATGACACAATTCGGGAAAAATCATTACCATTTCACCCATTTTCAGTACAGCATTGAAATTACATACTGCCTGACAATTCCCACAGAGCTCACAGCTCCCTTTTGTCCATTCAGGAATTTTTTTGAATTTGTCTTCCGAATGAACAAGTTCACCCTGTATAAAAAGACCTGAGTTAGGTTCTTCCACATCAAGATCTGTGAGGATGCACTCCCTACCCTCGGCAATAAATGATGCAAGATTGGTAGAAAGAGTTGTTTTCCCCGTTCCACCTTTCCCGCTTGCGATTGCTATTTTCATTAAAATATCCTAATTATGTTGTCCTGTTCAATGGTTATGATCGCTGTCACAGAGGTTATCACCATTTTCCAGCTCACTCTGCAAATATTTTTCTACCAGCTTGGCCGGATCTTCCGCGCCAACACCCATGAATACTTCAATGTTATTCTTTCTAAACAGATTCTGAGCCATAACACCCATACCGCCAGTAATTATGGTAGAAACACCCTGCTCTGCCAAAAATGCAGGGTAGGTTCCCGGTTGGTGTACGGGAGGATCCAGATAACTCTCCTTTACGATATTATAGTTTTCTACTTCTATAAGTGCAAAACTTTCACAGCGGCCAAAGTGGGCACACAGTTTTTTATTTTCTGTTGGTATGGCAAAAATCTTTTCCATCTATTCCTCTTTTATGTATTTTTTTGATAGTCAAAAGTTTTTGATTGAGTATCATTACTTATATTATAACATATTACATGTTCATGATCAAAAACTTCAAAAGCAAATATCTAAAATTCCCAAATCAAGTCTATGATTTAATTCGAATTTTAGATATTTACTTCTTCTTTTCAAGAAGTTCTTCCCTAACCATTACTTTGCCGCATTCCGGGCACCGCAGATCAGTACATTTTGTTCCTCTTGCATGAGGTGTTCTGGATCCGCAGGCAGCACATACACAATACCCTCCGGCTCCGTACCCACCCCCGTTATTTCGGCCACGTCCTCCGCCTGATGAATTTCTTCCTCCACCCTGGCCTGAACCTGTCCCCAATCCTTTTCCCTGTGGCATATTTTTCTCCTGATAATAAAAGGTATTAATACCCTGACATAAGCAAAGCTTATGTCTTAGGCAAGCCCTGAACCCGGAGCCTCAAACGACCCCATTCCGCTGAAAACTGCGAAGCTGTTTAAGGGGGCAGGGGTATTACACCTTGCGACCTCTGCCTAACGGTATTACATACCGTTAGGCTTGGGAGTTTCGCTTACGCAAAACTCCGTGCTTAGTGTTGTTACAACCAAAGGTTGTCTTTTCGGAAATGGAACCATCATGATGGTTCCGCTCCTCCCGCTCGTTTGAGAATAAAAGTGGTGATTCACGAATCACCACTTTAGGCTTATTCTTCTACTTTTTTCATCTCTCCAAGACGGCTCTCCATAGCTTTAAGCTGATCTTTCAGAAAAGCAATCTCGTTTTCGATTACACCTGTCTCAGCCTCTTTTGAATAACCGATAGGTACTGCCGCATTATATGATCCATATGGCTGCCCATATCCATATCCTCGACCATATCCGCCGCCCATATGTCTGCCTCCAAAACCTCTCCCGGCGCCCATTCCAGCGCCTCTTCCGTACCCGCTGCCTGCAACTCCATTGTTCATAAATCCCGGAGCATTATACCCGTTACAGAAGCCCGCGCCTCTGCCTGTCATTGGACCCATTCCGTTTGGGCCGCTTCTGTCACCTCTTGGCATTCTATTACCTCCTGCCATAATGGCCATGTCCTCGACAACAATTACCGTGACCAAAACCTCCAGCCAGATCAATAAGATTTTTTGATCCGCAGCCAGGACATCTATCAATATTGGTTTCAAATGCAACATTGAACATATGTCCACAACTATGACACTGAATAAGGTTTCCCCTGAAATGGATATTACCGCCGCCTATGTGAAGGGGCCTACCTTCAATCAGGAAACAGGAAATTTTTTTCCTGGCCTTATCTATCAGTCTAGTAAATGTTGAACGGGATATTTCCATCTCAGTTGCTGCTTCTGTATGCTCCATTCCTATATAATCCGCCAATCTAAGGGCTTCATACTCATCAAGTTCTAACAAAAGTGCTTCTAGTCCGCTCCTTTGAATTCCTGTTGGTTTAAAATCAGCATACAATGGCGGCCTGTGAACAACCCGCTCTTTCTTTGGTCTCGACATAACCTTTCCTTAATATAAATACAATATAATGAACTTATGTGCATAAGTCAATAGTTTTTTGACTTAATCCTGGATAATATCCTGGTATATCCATTGCAACCGTGGTGAAGTCTAGCTATAATTTAATAAAGATGAGAATGAATCCAGTAAATAGAGTGCTTTGACGGTGAAAAATTAATAACTCATAATATCCTCATGAAGAATGGTTGAATATCTGTGATCGAATATATTGTACGCTTTCATTGTTAAGGAGTTAAATTTGAAAAATATATATATTTCTTTAACAGAACAGAATTCCAGAAAACTTTAACAAAAGCAGGATATCAAATTACGGACTTTCCAGCAGGGAAAAAGCTGCTGTCTACGTTCAAAATCAACAAACCAGATCTCTTGATTACCGATATAGCTCTGTATGAACAATTGGAGTCCGGGATCAACAATAGTATACTGACAAAGAACTATGAATATCTACCAATACTACTTGTTTCAGCTACCTTTCAGGATCTGAAAAACAGCGTTAAAAAACAAAATCCCGGTACCATAGATTATATTATTTTACCTCTTGATGCAGATGAACTATTATTTAAAGTTAATGCAATATTCGCAACAAAAGCAACCTATACTAAACTACCCTTACCCTACCAGAATCTTGATGAAAATGGTTATTTCCTTGATGTGAACACGGTGTGGTTGAAAACCCTTGGTTATCAGAAAGAGGAAATTATCGGCAAGAATTTCTCTGAACTACTTCATCCTGATTGGGTTCCTGCATTTAAAGAAAACTTTTCTCATTTTAAGAGAAACGGAACTATTCAGGATCTATATTTCAGAATGAAACATAAACATAATTATTATATCGACGTTCTGTTTGATGGGTACATTGAGACTAATTATGATGGAAGTTTTAGAAAAACTTATTGTATCTTCAAGGATATCAGCAAATTAAAAGAGGCTGAACATGTGCTAAAAGAGAGTGAGGATCATTTCAGAACTATCTTTCACAAATCACCTTTTGGCATCGCATTAAGTGACCCAATATCGGGGCAAATTTATGAAGTCAATGCGCGTTTTGCAGAGATAACCGGCAGAACCAGAGATGGACTGGTTGCCCTTAATTGGCAAAGCATCACCCATCCCGATGACATGGAAAAATCTTGGGAGAATCAGGAGCGCGTGAATATCGGAGATTTGCCGGGATTCAGTATGGAAAAGCGCTTTGTGCCCCGATGGATCGTTTGTCTGGATTGCTATGTCAATTACTTTGCTCAAATCCACTCTAAAAAACCATGCAAGCCAATTGTGTATGTTTAAAGATATTACCGAGCGGAAAAAAATGGAGTTAAAACTTACGACAGAGCACAACAAACTCAACAAAATCTTTGAAACCATGCAGGATGGAGTATATATAGTCAATAAAGAGTATACTATTAAATATATTAACCGGATACTAAAAAAAGATTTTGGCAATCCTGATGGGAAAAAGTGTTATGAGTATCTCTCTGATTTAGATAAGCCCTGCACGTTCTGCAAGATGAAAGAGGTCTTTGCAGGGAAAACCATACAAAGGGAATGGACTTCAGACAGAAATGGCAAGACTTATGATATAATTGAAATGCCAATGACTGATGAAGATAACATTATTGTGAATAATCTGATGATATTCAGGGATATTTCTAAGCGAAAGGAGACTGAGCTTGAACGACAGCATTTGTTGTCAGCTATCATGCAGGCAGGTGAGAGCATTATTATCACCGATTTAGACGGGATAATAGAATCTGTCAATCCGGCATTTGAAAAGACCACAGGGTATACCCGTGAAGAGGCCATAGGCCAAAATATACGCATCCTTGAGAGAGGTAATCAGGGTGATGCCTTTTACAATCAGATAAGTGAGACTCTTAAAACTAAGAACACTTGGAAAGGCCGATTTATTAACAAAAAGAAAGACGGCACACCTTATACCGAAGATGCATTTATTTCGCCGGTATATGACGCTGAGGGAAACACGATCAACTATGTAAGTATCAAGCGTGATATCACAGCCAATCTTAAGCTTGAGGAGCAGTTGCAGCAGTCCCAGAAGATGGAATCTGTCGGCCGACTGGCAGGGGGAATAGCTCACGACTTCAATAATATGTTGGGAGTAATTCTCGGCAACACCGAAATTGCACTGGAGCATCTTGACCCGTCAAATTCTCTTCATACCCATTTAACAGAAATCAAAAAGGCCGGCGAGCGGTCAGCTGATCTTACCCGGCAACTACTGACATTTGCCCGCAAACAGACGGCAGCCCCCAAAATACTGAATCTAAATGATGTGGTAGAATCCATGCATAACATGCTGAAGCACCTGACCGGTGAGGATATTGATCTTGTATGGATGCCGAAAGCTCAATCCGGATCGGTAAAAATAGACCCTTCACAAATCGATCAGATTCTGGCTAATCTCTGCATAAATGCCCGGAGTGCGATCGAAGGGGTAGGCAAAATCATCATAGAGACAGATGATATTACTCTGGACAAGGACTACTGCACCAATCATCCGGAGTATATTCCTGGTGATTACGTACTGCTTGCTGTAAGCGATACTGGCTGCGGTATGGATCCGGCTACCCTAAAAATGATTTTTGAACCATTTTTTACAACAAAAAAGGTAGGTGAAGGTACAGGACTGGGACTTGCCACCGTCTACGGGATAGTTAAACAAAACGATGGCATTATCAACGTCTATAGCAAACCGGGTCAGGGAACAACTTTCAAAATCTATCTGCACCGGTATGCAGCCATAAACAAACCTGTGCAGAAGAGTACCAGGGAGGTGGAGAAATGTGGATCCGAGATCATCTTGCTGGTAGAGGATGAAGCTGCAATTCTACGCATGATCACCATGATGCTTAAAAAGAAAGGGTACAACGTGATGCCTGCCTCCAATGCGGGTGAGTCAATCCGTCTGGCAGATGAGTATCCTGATGTTATCAATCTGCTCATTACCGATGTTGTGATGCCTGAGATGAATGGACGCGATCTGGCAAAGAATCTTCTGAACCGCTATCCAAATCTCAAACGGTTGTTCATGTCCGGCTATACAGCAGATGTTATAGCACATAATGGAGTTTTAGATGAAGGAATGAATTTTATCCAGAAGCCGTTTATGATACACGAATTTGCTTCCAAAGTACGCGAGGTATTAGACAAAGATTAATATTTATCTGGATCTGCACTTCAAACGATTATCTTTGCCTTTCCCGAAAACAGCAAGTAATGCGAAAAACCAAAGTCCCTATCATTGTAGAGACCAATGTCACAAAAACGAGAAGGCCAAAGACCGCAATTCCCTTAAAATCAGCCGCTGTCAGTACCATCATCCCGGCAAAAATAGAGATTGTAGTTAGTATAATCGGCCGCCCGGTGATCCGCAGAGTAGCAGTTAGAGCCATTCTGATACTATTTTTTCGCCTGTTCCTCTGCTTATTATACTGGAGCATAAAATGGATAGCAAAAGAGTTATCATATCTCTGGGAATACCAAAAGTAACCATAAATAATGTATTCATCATTAAGCTATAGCGGCACACTTTTCTGTTCAAAGAAGTGTTTTCTCAATCTTGCTGACAACTCTGCAAAGCAGGAAGCAAGATCAGTTCTCTGAATGATAATGTTATCGGACAGATTTAAACTTTTAGGCGCAAAATTCCAAATACCTTTAATCCCGGCTTCTACAGCCATTTCCGCTACAAGCTGTGCCGCATCTGCCGGTACGGTTATGACTGCTATATTAATCCCAAGCTTTTTAACAATATCAGCAAGATCTTCAATTTGTGAAATCACTATTCCACCGATTTGACTTCCGACCTTTCTCCGGTCTTTGTCAAAAACTGCAACTATTCTCAATCCATTATTCTCAAAACCCTTATACCCAATCAATGCAGCACCAAGATTTCCCGCTCCAATAAGAATAGCATCTGTGGTATTATCCCATCCCAAATATTGTTCAATTCCAAGAATAAGTTCATAAACCTGAAAACCTACTTTCGGCTTCCCCTCAACCCCGGTACAGGCCATATCTTTTCTCACCTGTATGGGTTTCAGTTTTAATTGTTCTGCGAGGGTTGTTGCAGATATCCACATTTTGCCCTGATTTGCATGATCTTTAAGCAAACGAAGGTAAGCCGGGAATCTTCTTATAGTGGGGAGAGGAATTGCATAGTTTTCAATTCTATTCATAAAATATATTATACCTACTTTTTAATCAAATTAAAAGAAAAATAGTTCACTTTTCTAATTTCACTTTTCTAATTTACATCATTCCAGGAATATTTTTTACTCCGTCAAACACTAAAAAAGGTCTGTATGCACTATCCATCACAACAATCGCAACTTTCTGATAATTTCCTCTACCAACCATTCCGGAGTAGATGCTCCTGTTGTTAATCCTATAGTTTGAAAGGATAAAAGTCTGGAATCCAACTCCTCTTCGCCGGAAATATGCCATACGGGCGTACCGGATTCTTTCACAAGTTCAAATAGTCTTCGTGTATTTGCACTTTGCTTACCACCGATTACCAGTATTGCATCAGCTATAGCATTCAGCTTACCAAGTGCTTTCTGCCGGTTTATTGTTGAAGGGCAAATACTGTCAATCACTTCCAAGTCTGCTGATGTTTCCGAAAACTTCTCAATAAGCTTTTTAGAAATGCTTGTATACCTATCCAACGAAAATGTTGTCTGAGACAATATAACTGACGGAATTGTGTAATCTATTACATCAGGTATATTTTCCGGGTCGGCAATTACAAAAACATACGGATACCCTTCCACAGCCCCATGGACTGCATGCACTTCACCATGATCAGGATTTCCTGCAATACATATCTGCTTACTCTCTGCCGCATACCTTCTGACCAGTTTTTGTGATCTTAGAACACGCTGACAGGTGCCGTCAACCAATTGATACCCATTCTTCAGAAAAGCTTCTCGTTCAGATTCAGGAATTCCATGAGCTCGTATTACAGCTATCCCGGGTTCCACCTCTTCCGGACTGCCAATCACCCTAACTCCCATATCCACACGAAGCTTTTCAAGAAACATTTCGTTATGTATAAGCGGGCCAATAGTATAAACAGGTTTCCCCTGCTTTTTCCCCATTTCTACTGCATCATAGACAGCACTTACCGCTGCACGTACTCCGGAACAGAACCCCATAACTTCAGATCGTATAATATTCATATTTTTGATTCCTGAGAAATCTTTAGACTTACAGCAAACCCATGTCCTACCGGAAGCATTGTTGAGTAATAACGTGTATCTGTAAAAAGTTGCTTATTATATGCATCAACATACTTTCCAAGTCCTTTCCGTACATCGGAATTAACCCGAAAAAGTGTATCATCTGTTATAAGCAGGCCTCGTGGTTTTAACAAGGTGTACAGGTCTTCATACAGCAGCGGGTAGAGGTATTTACCACAATCCTGAAAGATCAAATCGTACGTTCCAGGTTCAGTATTTACCAGTTCAGGAACTATTGATTCTGCATCTCCCTGCCTTTGGTTCACAACCTCAGACAGACCTGCCTTCTCAATATTTTCCTTTGCCTCAAGTCCGGTACGTTCATGATTATCCACCGTAATAAGTTTTCCACCAACTTCTTTAACAGCACCGCCAAGCCATATTGTTGAGTAAGCAATACCTGTCCCAAGCTCCAGCACCTTTTTTGCACCGGTTAAACGAATCAGCAAAGAGATGAGTTTGGCTGTCTCTCTCTCCACAAAGGGTTGAATGTCATCCCGCGACTCCGCTTCCTGCTCCAGCTGTTCTGTAAGCATTATATCATGGGTGAGAAATGAATAGAGATAGGAATTGGGTTCCAATAATATGCTCCTTATATTGAAAATATAACATATTCCAATCAATTTGAATACTCAGAGAAAAATAGTGAGTGCGCCCTGCCGGGCGCACCTACAAAAAAGCCACCCGGTGAAAATCCGGATGGCCTATTATCATTCGACTAAAAGTTCTACTTCTTTCTTTTACCTTTCAACTTTCTCTGTACAGAAGTGATCTCAATCTCCTTCACTACAGATGAAGTTTTCTCACTCGATTCAGCTTCTACTTCTTCTGCAAGAATTGCATCCGGATCCTTTCCAAGATGTTTTGCCTTTCTTTTAAATCCTGCATTTGTTAATGCGAGAAGTACTGGAGAGGCAACAAAGATTGATGAATAGGTACCAACAACGATACCTACAATCAGATTAAGGGCAAAAAGCTGAATTGCACCTTTCGCAAAGATAAACAGAGGGAGTACGGCCAATAAGGTTGTAAGTGATGTTATCAGAGTTCTAATCAATGACTGTGTAATACTGATGTTTACCACTTTCTCAAATTTAGTTCCTCTTAGCAATTTGGCGTTTTCCCGAATCCTGTCAAATACAACTATTGTATCATTTAATGAATAACCGATAATTGTGAGAACTGCAGCTATGGTAGTGGTTGTAACTTCAAGCCTGAATACAGCAATAAATCCAATCATTATAAGAATATCATGTGCAAGAGCTGTAATTGCAGCCAGTGCTGAGGAAAACTGAAATCTTATCCAGATGTAGGCCATAATAAGGGCAAGTGCAACTACTACCATTATAATTGAACGGTAAGTTAACAGATTTGAAAATTTGGGTCCTACATAATCTGACTGTTTAACAATAACATTATCAGTACCGAAACCATCTTCAATTAAGCTGAAAATTTGTGCTTCAAGATCCTCTTTTGTTCCTTCCTCTTCAGTTTCAACCCGTATCTGGAACTCCTGCAGATAATCATCACCTACGATCTGAACCTGTAAAGAACCACTTAAATCACTAAGAGCAGCACGAACCTCATCTATAGAGATATAGTTTTCAATATTATTGTTCGCTGCATTTATAACAGTAGGAGTATTGGAAAGAGTAAATGGAAGTCCCAGGCCTGTAGCAATATTACTGCTCGCAACACTCCCTCTGGTAACTGATACAGTTACATCTTCAAAACTCTGAATTTTTGCTGCTAACGCATCAAAAGTTGCATAATCATTTGAGAAAAGTGTTGTTCTCTCAACACCGTTTTTATTTCTGACCTCGACAATCATATCTCCATTTATCACATTCAGGACAACATCATCTGCCCCACTGTAAGAGATTGACATAGCCTGTTCAGCAATTTGTACCCTCTGGCTAAGACCTGCTTCAAAATCAATTCCCAGATTGAGTCCATTATTGATAATTAACCCGGTCAAACCGCCAATTATCACCAATAATGACACTGCGAAAAACAGAATTCTATGTTTTGTAAATTTTATTATAGTATTATTTTTCATTTGATCCTCCAGCCGATCCGGAGTTTGTTGATTTTCACTTTTTGAACAAAGAAATCAAAAATCAGTCTGGAAACAAACAGCGCAGTAAACATTGATGTGATAATACCTACAGCCAATGTATTTGCAAACCCTTTCACCCCGCCAGTCCCAAGCTGAGCAAGAACCAGTGCGGCAATAAAGGTAGTAATATTTGCATCCATAATTGTCCAGAAAGCTTTATTAAATCCAGCCTTCACTGAGGCTCCTGCTGATTTTCCAAGACGATACTCTTCTTTAATTCTCTCGAAAATAATTACGTTTGCATCTACTGCCATACCGACTGTTAGAATAATACCGGCAATACTTGTCAGTGTAAGTGTAAGATTAAAAGCTGAAAGTACAGCGGTAATTATTATCAGGTTAAGAATCAGTACAGTATCCGCAACAAGTCCAGCTCTTCGATAATATAAGAGCATAAAAAGTATTACGAGTACAAAACCAACTGCGATAGCATTTAGTCCCTGCTGAACTGAATCCTCACCCAAAGAGGCACCTATAGCCTGCTGATTTGCAACATCAAGAGGTATCGGCAGTGCAGCGGTTTTTAGAACGATTGCCAGGTCTGCTGCCTGATCAGAAGAAAAACCACTCATCCGAACAGAATTTCTGATTGCTTCAGAAATTGTTGCCTGAGCTTTGATTTTCTTATCCATAACAACAGCAAGTCTTTTATTAGTGTTTGTAGACGTTAGTTTGTAAAAAATCTCACCACCACTTGAGTCAAGCTGAAAGTTTACTGTAGGTCTGCCGGTTATCGGGTCTGTACTTGTTATTGCTTCAATGATATGTATACCATCCAAACCGACTTCTTCATACAGAACACTTGCACCAACTTCTTCATCAATACCATACGCATCAGCTAAATAAACACCAACTACTATTCGTCCCGGCGCTATAAATTCAGGGGTGCGAAGGCTTCCGTCATTATTATATTTTTCTGCAGGATTACTTTCGTAATATGCATTCAGCTGATTAGTTAAATCTTCATCAACTATATGAAATGCCAGACTACCTTTACCTTTCAGAAAAGAGTTAACTCTTTCGGGGTCTGCAGCTCCAGGAATTTCAACAAGTATCTGACTTGTTCCCTGAAGTCTCAGCTCAGGTTCTGTTAAACCAAATTGGTCAATTCTGTTATTAAGTATTTCCAGATCTTGCTGTACCGCAAATGCAACTTCTGCAGCTGAGACAGATCGTTCAAGTTTTTCCTCATAGCCCGCTACATCCGCTTCAAGCAGTATACTCATCCCACCGCTTAAATCCAAACCAAGCTGAAGAGCTTTTGCTCTGAAGTCTTTCATGTCCAGTAAGTCTGAACGATAATACTGCTCTAGAGCATTAAAGAATTCTTGTTCATTTGCAAATCCATTCATTACATTTGCTATAGTCAATGAGCTGGGTACTTTAAGATCAGCTTCCTGATAGTTATCTTTCGCAAGCTCCTTCATAAAGGAGAACTCTGAGGGAAGCGGTGCTTCCAGATTACTTTTTACGAGATCTTTCAATTCACGCAAATCCTGCGCAGCCTGCCCGCGGGCATATTCTTTTATTTGCTCTTTTGATCCTGTAGCCAGCTCTTTCGTTTCCTGTGGTACAAATGCGTACCAGGAAATTGTCGGGTATAAAAAATATCCGCACACGGCCAACACAAGGAGCACGACGATTAAACGTCCACGTTTACTCATTTTGCTACTCCAATTGAGATAGAGATTCTGGAAAAACTGGAAACTGCCTGTTTTCCGCTAATTTTGCTCTACTCTTCTTTTTCAGTTTCGTCTGTTGTTTCTGCTTCTGTTTCCGGAACTTTTGCTGCTTTAGCGGATTTAGCCTTGGTAGACTTCTTCGCTGGTGCTGCGACCTTTTCAACTTTCGTGTTTTCGCCTTTTTTCTCAAGAACTGTAGAAACTGCACTTTTGTTGAATTCAAGTTTTGTATTGTCATCAACCTTAAGCACAATAACAGTCTCTTTTACAGACATTACTGTACCGCGCATCCCGCCGATTGTAACTACTTTATCACCTTTCTTAACGGCACTAATCATTGCTTTTGTATCTTTATCACGCTTCCGCTGAGGACGAATGATAAGGAAGTAAAAAACGACAATGATCAGCCCAAAAGTTATAAAGGTAGTTACCATAGAACCGCCGGAACTGCCGGTACCACCCTCTGATGCGGCCAGTAAAAACGGCATTGAAGAAAATAATGTAGTCATAGTTATAGTAACCTCGCTAATCTTAGTAGATAGTATCGAGAAAAAATATCATGTTAGTCTGTTGCTAGTCAAGGATTAACTGCCAAGATTATACACTGATTAAAGGCTTTCACACAACAATACTCTTTTTTATATCCTCTTCCACTTCAAACACACCCAGAAGCCGTTTCATCTCTTCAGCTCTGGTTAAATTAGTACCGGCTGAACTGTTGTATGCATTTAATACAATTTGCAGCTCAGCAGTATCACCACTGTACACAGCAGAGCAGAAAGCGGCGCGAAAGAGACCTTTTTCTGCTAATACTTTCGTATCAAGTTTTCCGAACTCCTTTTTCGCCTGACCGTCAATTACTGCAGAGTCGCCCTGATAACCAATACAAAAAATAAAATCCTCTCTTTTCATACCGCCCCTTCAAAGTTCACTAAACATAGGCTTATTGAGAAAAAATCCCGAGCTTCCGCCCGGGATAAGTATACATACTATATAAGTTAAAAGTCTATAAGCCTTTCAGCCTGAATTAGCATCATGGCTTAAGCCCTACGGTCTTAAGCTTTTGAGTTCATCATGGCTTAAGTCCTTCGGCCTTAAGCTTTTGAGTTCATCATGGCTTAAGTCCTTCGGCCTTAAGCTTTTGAGTTCATCATGGCTTAAGTCCTTCGGCCTTAAGCTTTTGAGTAATTACATAAATCCACTGGATTTATGTAATTACATCATGCCGCCCATGCCGCCCATGCCGCCGCCGCCCATGCCTGGAGCGCCGCCGCCCATCATTGGTGCATCTTTTTCAGGAAGATCAGTCACAGCACACTCTGTTGTCAACAGGAGGCTGGCAATTGATGCAGCATTCTGAAGTGCACTGCGTGTAACCTTGGCAGGATCAATAATTCCTGCTTCAATCATATTCGTCCAAATCATTGCGGATACATCAAAACCAATACCCACTTCCTCATGTTTAGCTCTTTCAGCAATAATTGAACCATCAAGACCAGCGTTAGCTGCTATTTGTCTGATTGGTTCTTCAAGAGCACGACGAACGATCTTGTAACCCACGGCTTCTTCATCGGTAAGACCTGATAGATCTTTGCCTTCAAGAGCTTTTGCTACCTGAATCAATGTTACACCACCACCGGGAATAACACCCTCATCAATAGCAGCACGTGTTGCGGATAACGCATCCTCAACTCTGTGTTTTTTCTCTTTCAGTTCAACTTCAGTTGCAGCACCAACATTAATTACCGCAACACCACCAGCAAGTTTTGCCAGACGTTCCTGAAGTTTTTCTCTATCGTAATCAGAAGTAGTATCCTGAATCTGTACTTTAAGCTGAGAGATTCTGTCTTTAAGATCTGAAGCTTTTCCAGCACCGTTAATAATTGTTGTGTTTTCTTTCTCAATTTTTACGGATTTCGCACGACCAAGCTGTGCAAGTTCAGTATTTTCCAGCTTAAGACCTATCTCTTCTGAAATAACCTGTCCGCCAGTCAGAACAGCAATATCTTCAAGCATTGCTTTTCTTCTGTCACCAAAACCAGGAGCTTTAACTGCAACTGTATTCAATGTGCCTCTTAAACTGTTCACAACAAGAGTTGCCAGAGCTTCACCCTCAACATCTTCAGCAATAATAAGAATAGGTTTTCCTGCCTGAGCAACTTTTTCAAGAATCGGCAGTAAATCTTTCATATTTGTAATTTTCTTTTCAAATATCAGTATGAACGGATCATCAAGAATTGCCGACATGGTGTCCCGATTTGTAGCAAAGTAAGGAGAGAGGTAACCTCTATCAAACTGCATGCCTTCAACAAACTCGGTTGATGATTCAATGTTCTTTGATTCTTCAACAGTGATAACTCCGTCTTTTCCAACCTTTTCCATTGCATTTGCAATCTCATCACCAATCTCACGGTCATTATTAGCTGAAACAGAAGCAACCTGAGAAATTTCTTCTTCATCTTTAATCTCTTTGGAAGCCTTTCTGATTTCTACTACAGCCTCTTCCACAGCTTTATCTATACCACGCTTAATACCCATTGGATTAAGACCCGCAGCAACACTCTTCATACCCTCTTTTACGATTGAGTATGCAAGAACAGTAGCTGTTGTTGTGCCGTCACCAGCAACATCGTTGGTTTTTGTTGCTACTTCTTTAAGAAGCTGCGCACCCATATTCTCAAAGGGATCTTCCAACTCAATCTCTTTAGCAACTGACACACCATCTTTTGTAACGGTAGGAGCACCAAACTTCTTGTCCAATAATACATTTCGACCCTTAGGACCCAATGTAACCTTTACTGCTCTGGAAATTTTCTCGACACCCGCAATGAGTGAACGTCTTGCTTCTTCGTCAAACTGAAGCTGTTTAGCCATCTCTTCAACCTCTCTATATTTTTGATTTTTGTCTTATAGGATTTTTTCGAAAGATATTCCAGAAAACCCTTTTGGAGAACGTTATAATAAAAAGTAAACTGTACATCATTAATATAAATGATTACCTACTTACAAAGTATAACTATTCTCATTGTTTATTCTAAATGTAAAATACAAATATTTTTTCTGAATAGCAACAAAAAAATGATTTTTTTTTTATATATTAATACAAATAATTTATCAACCCTGAATCAGGTGAATAGAAACAATCAATTGACTTGCATAATGAGAACATCTACAATTGCTGATATCAGCTTTCGTCACAGGAAAGGAGTTTTGGATGATTCGGCCAAAAATAAATCAGCAAAATAGTACTAATACAAAAAAAGAACGAACCCAAATGGGTATACGCCGAACAATCATCTTTCTTGCATTTTTATTGGCAGCAGGGCTCATAGTATCTGTTATTTTGGATCTCATAAAAAACAGAGCATACAGCACCACACATGTTCAAATGCAAATCACAACTGCACTTGATGAAAATTTACTTCTATACCAAATGGAAAATGATTTGGAATACTCATCAGAAGCAACCGAGCAAATCTGCACAAACCTCAACATCAGACATGCCGACTCTGTTTACCGACTCCCATCTCTGCTTAGGGTTATGTACGACTATTCAGATGCATTATCCAATGATGACTTTAAACTCATAAAAAAAACACTGCTGGGCTATAAATACTGGATGAAGGACGCAGGAACTGACAATATGGTATTCTGGAGTGAAAGTCATCAAATACTCTTCTCTTCAACTGAGTACCTTACCGGCCAGCTGTTTCCTGACTCAATATTCACTAATGCACAATTATCAGGGGTTGAGCATATGAATCGGGCTCGCAGCAAAATCCTTGTTTGGCTGCAGCAGCGCTGGGATTATGGGTTTTCTGAATGGCTATCACCCTCAAAATTAGCTGAAGACCTTGCGGTATTGTGTAATTTGGTGGATTTTGCACAAGATGAAGAGATCGTAATTAAAAGTTCCATGGTTATGGATTTAATCCTTTTTGATATTGCCTCAAACACCATTAACGGTGGATTTTCTGCTCCTGGAAACAGTATAATACAGAATCCTGGTAACCCCACTCCCTCGCCCTTACAGCAAATACTGGAAACCCTATCTAAAAATAATAATTACACCTCAGGAAAAAATACCGATTTCCAAAACGGAACGGATCCTTATCCCGGCATGTATTTGAATTTTCTGTACACCAATTTATACAAAATCCCCCAAGTATTAAAATCTATAGCAACAGATACAGAGGAAAATATAAATAAAACCTCTCAGGGGCTCTCTCTACAGGAATTAAAACAGGAAAACCTTATCGGGCAAAACATTGACCAGATTATGATGCAGTGGGGCATGCAGGCATATACAAATCCAAATGTTTTTGCTAACACCATTAAATACATTGAAAACGATGCTCTTTTCAGTAACGAAATATTTTCCAGCCTTAAAAGTGTAAACTTTATGCTGCTGAAAATTCCGGGAGTGTTAAATTTACTCAGCAGAGTTGGAAAACCTCAGACAAACGGTATTGCCATGCAGAGAGGCAATATTTATACATACAGAACTGAGAATTACAGTCTTGCAACTACCCAGGATTATCACCCCGGCACGTATGGAGACCGCCAGTTAATATGGCAGGCCTATCTGGGGGACGGG
>Ga0075121_1000474_pt1 | contig 27676 bp, 25 predicted proteins | sample AntAceMetag02UKG_FD_69793 | JGI IMG/M metagenome (GOLD analysis project Ga0075121, IMG submission 69793) | Saline lake microbial communities from Ace Lake, Antarctica - Antarctic Ace Lake Metagenome 02UKG | ecosystem: Environmental > Aquatic > Non-marine Saline and Alkaline > Saline | place... | reverse complement strand
GGAGAATCCTCCAAAGCCAAAACAGTTCTCCAGCTAGATCCTCTATCCTTACTTATGTCTAAAACAAGCTTACTACGATCTCCAATTTGAGTGTTTATTACTCCATCTGGAAGCTCATTACGTACAACTAAAATGTCACCATTATTTAATCGCACAGAATCTAAACCAGAACCGCAGTCTCCGCCAGCATTCATCAAAGACAATTCTGACTCTACAGGTAACCAAGTTCTACCAAAGTTTTGAGAAACAGAAGAAATAAGATACTTAGTTGCTTTGCCCCTACAAATAATCTTAATATATTTTTTGTCTCTCTTATTTTTTCCATTAAAAAAAATTGTTGGCTGAATAATACCTGTACGATTCAAAAGTGGGTATTTCAAACTTTTATCTTTTTCTATTCTTTCATTACCTATAATATTATGTGGCGTACTTATTCGCTTAGATTCAACAGAAGATATTTTTGATGAATTAGGATAAAAATTAAATCTTTCGATAGAAACTTCCCAATTAATTAATCCTTCTACAGATGAACCACATAAAATAGTATTACCATTCAAACGAAGAGGTTTACACCTTGTAGGTCCAACAGCTCCACCATATCTAGATAAATCTTCAGCTTCAGACCAAGTCATACCACCATCAAAAGATCTTTTTAAATAACCCTTCCATAATACTGGAGACTTACCAATCTTAAAGAATAGTAACGTTGTTTTTTCATCAAATTTAAATAAAACAGGATTATAGCAAGCCCTGTTTTCCTGCCCAGGTATTTCATTAGAATCAGCAACAATAAAAGGATCTTCCCAAATCCACGTATCATCACCATTTCTATATCCATGAGATAGCCAAATCTTAACATCTGGTTGACCTTCACCTGTTCCACCAAAATATGCAGTAATTAAATGATCCTTAGATACTTCTGCAATTGTTGCAGCATGAACACTTTTATTAGTTTCAGGAGTTGAAATAACAGGTAACAATTGCTCCGATAAAATCACATTCCTATTAAAATCAATGTTTGAAAAAATTGCAGAAACAAATAAACCTGCAAAAACATAATAAAACATTAAAATTTTTGTTTTATTTTTTGATAAAAGCATAAAACATTCCTTTCAATTTCTTTTAATCATAACCATAAAATCTAGAGCTAATAATACTATTTTACTACTTTTAAACACCCTAAACAAAGGCCAAAATACGCGCAAAAGTGCGCCCAAATAAGCAATAAATTCAAACTGTAATAAGCGACCTGATGGCATAAAGGTAATTTTTCTGGTATATTTTTGAATACTATGAAAAAAGCAGAACTAAAAACATATAAAAAACTATCTACAGAATTCTACGATCTAGAACTCACTGATCATCCAAATACAGCTAAAGTTTTAGACTTTTATATGGATTATGCGATCAAAGCAAGAGGTCCTATCTTAGAACCAATGTGTGGAACAGGACGATTCCTTATTCCAATGTTACAAAAAGGTCTAGAGATTGAAGGTTTTGATGCATCAAGCCATATGCTAAATGCCTTAGAACAAAAGCATGCCAAAATTAGCACCCTAAAAGCTCCTGTTTGGCAACAATTTGTAGAAGATTTTGAGAGCAAAAAACAGTACAAATTAATTTTTATACCATTTGGCTCATGGGGCTTGATAACCAACATCGGTAATTCAAAAAAGTGCTTAGAAAAAATGTACGATAACTTAGCACCTGACGGTAAATTTGTTATAGAGATAGAAACGATAACATCTTTGCCAGAGCCATGTAATATTTGGTGTTACGGCTCACATACAAGAGATGATGGATCAAGGTTAAACATTAGCACTTTTGCTTCATACAACTCGCAAACACAAATGTTTTCATCTATATGTGAATATAAATCGTTTAAAGAGAACAGACTTGAAGTAACTGAGTCTGAAAATTTTGAACAATATCTTTATCGCTTTGACGAAATGGACCAACTACTTCAAGATTCTGGATTCACTAAGTTTAAAAAATATATTGATTACTCAAAATCACCGGCAACAGATTCAAAAGCACCTATAATTATTTATGAATGCACTAAACAGTTATAAGACAAAGCAATCTAATTAGCTTTTACCGCTATATATTTGAGGCTTGAAATAGAAAGAGAGGGATCATCAAACTTTTTCTCGTTAACCCCAAGGTCTTCATCTAAAATTTTTATTTCAAATCCTACTTTTATTAATTTTTCTATATAATCTTCTTTTAGCAGTGCTCCTAGCACACAAGTCCCTAACATTTTATTATCAGTTCTTTGTTTTTCAGAAAGAGCTTTAAGAAGTACTATATCAGAAACATACATTAACCCACCAGGCTTAAGAACCCTATACGCCTGCTTAAACGCTGCCTCTTTGTTTGTGGTTAAACTAAGAACACAATTGCTAATAATGATATCAATCGTTTCACTATCAACAGGTAAATTCTCAATATCGCCTAACCTAAACTCAACATTTTTGTAGCCATACTTTACAGCATTTAAGGTTGCTTTCTCTATCATCGCTGGTGTCATATCAACACCTATTACGATTCCTTGATCTCCAACTTTCTGTGCAGCCAAAAAGCAATCCAATCCACCTCCAGAACCTAAATCTAATATAGTTTGACCAGGCTTAATTTCACCTAAATTAATTGGATTCCCGCACCCAAGACCCAAATTTGCATCCGCCAATTCTTCAAGCTCTTTTTTTGTATAACCAATTTCTCCTGATACCTTTACCCTATTATTACATGTTTTTCCGCCAAAGCTGCAGTTACTATTATTTTGTGCAACCTTCTCATAACTTTTTTTTATTTTTTCTTTTAAGTTTTTCAAGTTGTGTTGTTTTTTTGATATCACGTTACTTCCTTTTTGATTTCAACTATTTAACAATAGCGATGATCGTCTCCAAAGCTATTAAAATAATAACAACAAGGCTCAAAAACTCTTCGTGAATAATATCCAAACGGTCCTGGTATACATTGTAAAATTCTTTTATAATGTCCATTTTCTCTTTTATAGAACCACGCCATTCAGGTATAGCCAACTGCTTTGTAATAATAGAATAAAGATGAGAAAAATAACTATCTCCAACTATTTTAATACTGTTTTCTAAACGTTCTGTAATAACAGAGATATCAACCTGTAAGGTAATTAATTGTGAAACGGGTAAATCTACAGCCTCACCCAAGAACGGGATGTAAGCTTTCCAAGGAACTTTGTATGATTTTTGTTTGTAATAATAGGTAAGTTTTTCGTCCAATAACCTATCAAAATATTGTAACTCTAACTGTTGGATATTAGCAAAACCAAAAAACTCTAAAGATTCAAAGTATTCATTATCATAAATAAACGATGCTTCACTATCTATAATGATCATATCATTACCTGAATAACCTGTGGTTGCTGCTAAAATTTCTTTTTTTTGATATTCAGAAAGCGTTTGTGTTTCAAGACGTAATAAAGAAGCTATTGTATTGCCATATTTATCTTTAAATTCCTGAGGATTCACACCTTCAACAGGATTAACTTGAACTGTGTAATAAAAATTATCAAGATTAAAAAAGCGAGGTTTTTTGATTGCAGGCAAAAGCAATTCAAAAACCTGTTTGGCATCTTTTTTACTAATTTGATCAAAGTCATCTTTTATATCTATAAGCTTTGATTTTAATTCTTCAAAAGAACTATCAAATGGTATTTTATAACAAAAAGACAGGACACCAAAAGCATGTATATCACTTGAAATACAATACTTAGAATCTTTCAAGCTAAAATTCAAAGGTATATGATAATCTTTGAAATATGGAGAAAGTGGCACCGATCTAACTTTTACCAAAGATTTTTGTTTAATTTCGCTAAGATGAATCTCATCACCAATATCAAAAGCATAAAAAAGTATTATATTACCATCCATAATCACCCTCTTTTTTTAAAACTTCTTGTATATAAAAGCTTTTACACCCGGCTTTTTGGCCAGATTCAACATCTAGCATTTTATCCCCAAACATTAAAGATTGCGATAAATCTATATTAAACTCCTTTGCAGCCTCAAAGAATAACCCTGCTTGCGGTTTGCGGCAATCACATTTTTTTAAATATTTATCAAATATAGCCTGATCCGGATGGTGAGGGCAATAATAAAATTTTTCAAAAGTTACAAGTTCTTTTTCAAAAAGAGTTTTTAAGTTTTTATGGGTACTTTGCACAAAAGATTCATCAAAATAACCACGTGCAACACCTGATTGATTTGTGATAACAAAAAGCCTGTACCCAGCGTTTTGTAAAGAATGACACAAGTTTATAATACCTGGGATTAATTCTATCTGGTCTAAACGTGATAGGTAATTTACATCTTTTATTATCGTCCCATCCCGGTCAAAAAATGCTGCCTTTATTTTACTCATATAACTTCCTGTAAGAATCTAAAAATTTAAATGCCATATCCCGCGCAGGCACTGAATAACCAACATTTTCTACTAAAACAATCATAGTTAGAGGGGGAAAATCTTTGTATTGAAAGTAGCAGGATAACCAAGCATGTTCAAGCTGGTTTTTATTTACTCTTTTCCTACCCAAGCTACTAGTTTGAGCTGTTCCTGTTTTTGCATGAATTACAAAGTCCTTCAGGCTATTTAATTTTTTAGCAGAACCTATCAAAACCGTCTGCCTTGTTGCCTGTCTTAAAAAGTCTAATGTCTTCTGTGATATCTCAAGATCTTTTTTTTCTATTGGTGTATCCAACAAAATCCTAGGGTTTACTAAGTACCCTGTAAAAATAGAAGAAAACATCTTAACCATCTGTAAAGGCGTCACAAGATTATAGCTTTGACCAATCGACGCAGAAAAAGTCTCGCCAGGCCACCAAGGCTCATTTTTCATGGCAACTTTCCATTCATAACTAGGAATTAATCCCGGCTTTTCTGGCAATAAAAAGCCAGTCCTTGAACCCAGGCCTAAACGATATGCATACTCGGCCAAGGTATTTATTTTTATCTTTTGTGCAATCTCAAAACACGGAATATTACATGAGTAGGCAACAGCCGTTTGCAGGTCTATTTTTCCATGCCCCCAGTGCCTTATACAGTGATATTTCCTGCCTCCAAACTGAACAAAACCTTTACACTTAAACTCTGTATCACATTCTATAATTCCTTCTTCAAGTCCTGCGGTAAACGTTACCAATTTATATAAAGATGCAGGAGGATAAACGGCATTTGTAACGCGATTTAATAATGGATTATTATAAGATAGTTTGCCTACCCAATCCTGTTGACTTATAGGCGCTAAAAAAACATTTGGATCAAAGTTTGGGTAAGATAAAAAAACTTTCAAGTCTCCAGTTGCAGGGTCCATAATTATAAAGGCTCCACTTTGATCTGGAGCAAAGAGCTTTTCTGCAATTTTTTGTAAATTATAATCTAATGTTAAAGCAATATCTTTTCCGGCTTTTGCATCTTGTGTATCTTTTTGAAAAAGCTTTTTACCTTTAGAATTTATTACATTCAAGATATAACCAGATTCACCTTTTAAATCATCTTGAAATATCTTTTCTAATCCAGAAAGGCCCATCTTTGTATAATCATCGTAATCTCTACCTAGGTAGCCTACAATATGGCTTGCCATATTTTTATATGGATAAATTCTTTTAAAGCTATTTTTTATTACAAGATTAGAGGAGTTTGCACATTGCTCGCTCACTTTACATAGTTGTTCAAAACTTATATCCGACTTTAAAAGCATTCTTCTTGAACGTAAAGAAACAGATCTTAACATGTTTATTTTTGCTTCTTTGGTAAAATCAATATCTAAAACAGCTTCTACTTTTTTTAAGAAATCTTGCTGTACGGTATTCCAGCAACCGGTGCCATGCCAATACAAATCAAAGACGGGCCTATTTGCTGCTAATAAAACACCGTTACAATCAAGTAGATTGCCTCTTAAAGGCAGAATCACTTCTGTTCTTAAATAGTTTCTTTCGCCTAAAGCACAGAAGGCATTACGTTGTATAATTTGTAAATAAAATAAGCGTACGATTATTATGAAAACAAAAGCAAAAAAGCCGCACAGAGTATATAATATTTTTCTATTTCTAATAGTATGTTGAAACATTCAATTTTTCTCTTTACAAATAACCTAAACCTAATAAGATAAACTATCGTTTATGTTAATAATATCTTAATAACAGTTTTTTGATGAGGGAAATCATGCAAAAGAAATTTGCTATCGCGTTTTTAATTTGTACAACACTTTTTTCACACAGTTTTGCTCTAGAAAAAAAATCTCCTAAGTTAACAAAAGATGAAATATTAAATTTCTTAGATAACAAAGTAGATGAAAGGGTTGGCAATAAGCTAGATAAGAATTCCTATGCAAATGTAAAAAAACATTTAGCAGAAAAGCTCAAAAAGTTCAAAGTAACAGGTGTTGCCACAACAGTAGATCCTAACATAGCACTTATTTATGACTCACAAAACCCTAGTTTTGAAATGACTTTTAAAAACGAAAAAGGTGAAGTTAAAACAAGAAAATATGAATCAAACATTGTCTCCTTGGGCTACAAGTTTCAATTTGACCTAAAAGTCGATTTTATATTTTTTACAGATACCGATCTCAATTTTTATGAAACAAAAAATGAAATTAGGCTCGACACAGGAATAGATTATAAGTGCCTACTATTTAATTATAGTTATGCAAAGTTTACAAACGCACCAGGAGGTATGGTAATAGTGGGAATTCCTATTTGGAGTTTACTAAGTTCAATTAATTTTATTGCCGGAGAAAAATCTATGGCTGAAGCCTTTGCTGAAGGCTACAACAATGGACTAAAAAAATCAGGGCTTCCTGAAGCATTCGATATGAAAAAAGTTCGAACTCAAGTTCTCTATAATTTCATGCTAGAGTTCCTACAATTTAGCGTTATAACCAGTGGTTATATAAGACCTGTAAGCTAAAAAATCATATTGAATAAATAAGGCCCGGAGTTGAAAAGCTTCGGGCTATTTTTTTGATTTACTTTCTTTCCCCACTGTCAAAAACCAGATGATCCAAGCTATTCATAGGATGCTTTTCATCACACATCTGTGCAAGCTGAGACGAAGAAACATGAGTATAAATCTCAGTTGTTGCAAGAGTTTTATGGCCAAGTAGCTCCTGAATAATTCTTAAATCAACCCCCTGATTAAGCATATGAGTAGCAAAAGAGTGGCGAATCTTGTGCGGAGTAAGCTTGCGATCTATTTTTAAAAACTTTCTAAACATCTCAAAAATTCGTTGAACGGTACGAGATGTTAAACATCTTCCTGCATAATTCAGAAAAACATATTCATTGTCTTGATTTCTATCCAAAAATGGGCGTTCTTTTTTTAAATAAAAGTCCAAACTCTCTTGAGCCTTGCCGCCAAATAAAACAATGCGTTCCTTGCGCCCCTTACCAAGAACTTTTATAAGTTTATTTTCAAAATCAAGGTCTGAAAATTTAACTCCAACAATCTCTGAACATCTGACACCCGTTGCATAAACAAGTTCAAAAATAGCCTTGTCCCTGTATGGAAAACTTGTAGGAAGTTCTTCTATTTTTACACCGTCTAATAAATAAAATATTTCATCAACAGATAATGTAACAGGAAGTTTTTTATCAATACGAGGAGCCTTAAAATTCAAGCTTAACTTTATGCCTATAGATTTTAGAAAAAGAGTAAAAGATCGAATACAAGAAATCTTTCTTGCAAGCGTCGTCTTTGCTATCTTTTTATAAAAAAGGGAAAGTATATATCGCCGAATAACTTTATCGAAAGATATTTTAATTTTGACTTCTTTAGTTTCAATATTCTTCCAAAATTTTACTAATTGTCCCAAATCTGATTGATAAGCCCTTAAAGTATTAGGTGAAACATTCTTCTCTACCTCTAAGAAACTTAAAAAGTCTTTAATTTTTTCCTTAAATTTGCTTAAATTCAATGTACTAGCTCCTTAAAAGTATATTTATGAGTTTGTAACAAATAATTATAAGTTAAATTATAGAGAAATATAACCCCATGAAAAATCTCTTAACAATAAAAAAAATTATAACCATCCTAAAAAGCAAAACAAAAGATTTCACACCAACCCTTACAGATTACATAATCAAAAAGTATGAAAAAGACCCGTATTTAATTTTAATAAGTTGTCTTTTGAGCCTGAGAGCAAAGGATAGCGTTACTGTTCATATTTGCGATTCTCTTTTTGAAATAGCAACAACTCCAAAAGAAACACTCGCAATTCCAAAGAGCGAACTAGAGAAAATTATATATAAGTCAGGCTTCTATCGAAATAAAGCCAAAGCGATACTTGAGGTTAGCGATATAATTCTGAATAAATATAAAGGCAAAGTACCTAAAGATCCAAAGAAGCTATTAAAAATCCCCGGCATTGGAATCAAGACAGCCAATCTAACCGTTAGTATGTCATACGGTGTTCCAGCAATCTGTGTTGATACTCATGTCCATAGGATATCAAATCGCCTTGGATTAGTGAAAACAAAAACACCTGAACAGACAGAAATCGCTTTACAAGAAATTTTACCAAAAGTTTACTGGATAATTTGGAACGATTTATTAGTAAAATGGGGACAGAATATTTGCACGCCAATTTCACCATGGTGTAGCAAATGTGATATTAAAAAACATTGTAAACAAGTTGGAGTTACAAAAAATCGTTAATATGTTAAACAAAAAATATCTTATAAAATCTATTTTTATTGTTTTTTTATTTTTATCAAAACAAATTTTTTGTATGCAAGAATACATAGAAGAAAAAAACTGTAATTTTAAATACTTACCTGATGACACGGTCTCACAAAGTTTTATCCAGACACTTACCCAACAATCACCCCTAGAGCAACTAAGAACCATAAAGTCTTTGGCTTATACATCAAAACAATTCAGAAGTATAATTATCAAATTACTAAACAGTGAGCCATTTTTAAAAAAACTAAACCCAATTGCCATGGCCACAGTTTTAAACGATAAAAGGCGCATAAGAGAATTCATGGCAACCGAATATAAGCTAACTAATAAACAACTACATAAAACACAAATTTCTTATATTCTAGGAGGACCTAAAATTCCATGGCTATGTGCTGCTACTGAATTAGAAAACATATATTGCGTAAAAAGGATTTTACATAATAAAGCTGATCCTAATATTATAGATCAATATGGGCGCTCCCCTCTTTTTATAGCTATAACTATTGGAAATATTGCGTTAATAGAACTTTTTAAAAAATATAAAGCTCTTACTACCGAAATAAAAATTGAAGATCTACATGACGCAATAAGATTGAATAATCTTAACGCAGTAAAGGAAATTTTAAAACACTTTGAATATTACAATGAATCTAAGCAACTCAACGACACCGATAAAACAGGCTTTAGCGCATTGCATGTAGCAGCATATTGTGGCAGACATAACTTAATCCCCTTGCTTATACATTTTGATGCAGATCTACACAAAAAAAGCGCCTTTGGAGACACAGCCCTAGAGATTGCAAAAAGAAATCATGAAATATGGGGTGAATTTAATCTTGAAACTATAAATATACTTGAAAGAAAAGTATTAGAAGAAAATACAGCCTATAAAGTAATGTTTTCATTATCAAGCCCAAAAGAAAATCAAAAATATCTTTTTGAAGCTGCAAAAACCGGAAATAGTTATTATCTAGAAGATGTACTTTGTCTCATCGAAGATATAAATATACAAGATCAGAATGGCAATACAGCTCTACACATAGCAGCAGCAAATGGACACGCTAAAATTGTACAAATACTTTTATTATCGCTTGCTAAAACAAATATAGAAAACATAAACCGGCAAACGCCTATAGATATAGCAATAAACGACGAAGTGTTCAACTTACTAACCCAAGAGTTCCAAGAAAGAGAAACCCTTGGGTTTAAAACTAATGAAATCTAAGCAGTTTTAGCTTTTTCGATCAAAGCTTCTACAGTTAAACCAAATTCTTGTTTGCCACCAGGAAGCCTTAAAGTAACAGTATTATTTTCTTGTTCTTTCTTGCCAAGAATCAACATCCATGGCAATTTGTCTTCCTGCGCATGACGAATCTGTCCAGAAATCTGATCACTAGACTCATCAAGCTCAACACGAAGCCCAGCATCTTGAAGCTTTGCCATTAACTCTTTAGCATAATCTTTTTGAACATCAGTAATTGTAAGAATTCTTGCTTGAACAGGTGATAACCAGAATGGGAATCTACCTTTATAATGTTCAATCAAGATACCCATAAAACGTTCCAAAGAACCATAAATAGCTCTGTGAAGCATAACAGGAGTTTCTCTACTTTGATCAGCCTTGATATATTCTAAATCGAAATTCTTAGGAATAAAAAAGTCTACTTGAACTGTACCACACTGCCAATCACGCCCCATAGCATCTTGAATCATCAAGTCAATCTTAGGACCATAAAATGCGCCATCACCTTCTTGCAAAATATAATCAACGCCATGACGTTCAAGCGCACCCTTTAAAGCATTTGTAGCTTTTTCCCAAAGTTCATCTGAACCCATAGCTTTTTTAGGCTTTGTAGATAAAGCCATCTTGATATTAGTAAAACCAAACTTGTTATAAACAGTTTTTGCCAATTCAAGAATCTTGATAACTTCGGCCTCTATCTGTTCAGGAGTACAATAAACGTGAGCATCATCCTGATGAAAAGAACGAACTCTAAATAGACCATGCAAAACACCAGAAAGTTCATGCCTATGAACCAAGCCAATTTCTGCAACCCTTAATGGTAATTCACGATAAGAATGAGGTTTCTCGCTATAAACAAGAGCTCCGCCAGGACAGTTCATTGGACGAACACAGTTGGTAAGCTCATCTATTTTGGTAAAATACATATTTTCTTTATAATTATCATAGTGTCCGGATGTGTGCCATAAAGTTTCATTCATAATAATAGGTGTTTTTATCTCTTTATAATCACCCTTTAATAGTGATCTTATATAATCAATTAAAGAGTTAAATATGAATAAACCTTTATCATGGAAAAAAGGCATACCAGGAGCTACTTCATGAAAAGAGAACAAGTCTAATTGTTTGCCCAATTTACGATGATCATAAAGCTTTGCTTCTTCTATTCTTTTTAGGTAGTCATCTAAATCTTTTTTAGTAAAGAATGCAATACCATAAATACGCTGTAAAGCCTGATTATCTTTATCGGCTCGCCAATAAGAACCTGCAAGACCGGTTAATTTAAAATGTTTAAGTTCCTTGGTGCTTTGTACATGCCCACCGCGACAAAGATCACAAAAATCGCCTTGGCAATAAATAGTAATTTTTTCGCCTTCAGGAATTGCATCAATAAGTTCTAATTTAAACTCATTATCAGCAAAAAGCTTTTTAGCTTCTTCTTTTGACAACTCTTTCTCTTCTAACTTAAAGTCTCTATTTGCCAATTCACGCATCTTTTTTTCAATTGCAGGCAAATCTTCTTCTTTAAAATTCTTTGGAGGTAAAAAATCGTAAAAGAAACCTGTTTGCGTTATAGGTCCGATTGTTAGTTTTGTTTTGGGATAAAGCGCTAAGACGGCCTGTGCTAATAAATGCGCCGCTGAATGCTTTAAATTGTCTAACTTTTGATCATTATCCATATTCGGCTCCTACACTATTTAAACGATTACAAATTCAGGTTAACGTTAAATAGAATTTTAGCACTTAAATCGCATCTTGAAAAGAAGTCGAGTCTCGTGCTATCTTATAAACGCAATTAAATTTGTAAAAAAAGAGGAGAGAGTAATGCCAGAAAAAACCACCAAAGGTGAGGTTAAGTCGGGATTCCGTCCAAAAAGAATCTTTGTTTTAGACACAAATGTCCTACTTCATGACACAAATTCTATCTATTCATTTAAAGGTGTAATTGTTGCAATTCCATTTGTAGTGCTTCAAGAACTTGATACGTTCAAAAAAGACACAAGGGAACTAGGGCATCATGCAAGACAAGTTATACGTGATCTTGATGAACTAAGAAGTCGTGGCTGTCTAAGTGATGGAGTCGAACTCAACCATAACACCAACCACGCAATCCTAAAAGTTCTTCCAACCCCTACAAATAATAAAGCCTTAGAACCATATGGTGACGTTGCTGATGACCTAATTATCAGAACAGTGCAAAACCTGGCTCAAGAAGGATACAGAGCAACACTTGTAACAAAAGACATAAACTCCAGAGTAAAAGCTGATGCTTTAGGGCTTGAAGCTGAAGATTATACCAAGGGCACAATAACAACTGAAGATTATTATAAAGGCTGGTTCAAACTAGCTATACCTGCAGATACGTTGCGCAAAGCAAGCACAACAAAACTTACAGAATTATTACTCCAAGAAAAATTCCCTCTAGATACAATGCATCCAAACGAATTTATAATATTAGAAAGCCAAAACAATCCAGAAAACAATCGTCTATTTCGATTTCTTGGGGGCAAAAACTTTAAAGAGGTGCTGAACACAAAAATTGTTGCACACTTTGGAGCACGCAATATTCAGCAACTAATGGCTTTAGATTTATTACGTGATGATAGCGTTCAAATTATATCTCTTGTAGGCTCTGCAGGAACTGGAAAAACCTTTTTAACATTGTTAATGGGGCTACAAAAAGTTGCAAAAGAACATCTTTATAGAAAATTCTTAATAACAAGACCAGTTGTAGCACTTGGTGCAGACATTGGATACTTGCCTGGCGAAGTGGAAGAAAAATTAAGATATTGGATGCAACCAGTATATGATAACCTCGAGTTTATCTTTGATCAGATCGGTGAATACGATGCAAAAGAATCAAAGGAACATCATAAAAAGAAAAAACATGACAAAAAACATGGATCAGCGCAAAGCACAATAGAAAACCTTATTTCAAAAGGCATCTTAAGCCTTGAGGCTATAACTTATATGCGAGGCCGCTCTATTCCTTATCAATTCGTTTTTATTGATGAAGTACAGAACCTAACCCCTCATGAAGTTAAAACTATCGTTAGTCGTGCGGGCGAAGGCACAAAAATTATACTTGCTGGCGACCCTTTCCAGATAGATTCACCTTATCTTGATTTCAGTAGCAACGGTTTGACCGTCACTACCGATAAATTGAAAGAGCTTTCTATTTTTGGAACTGTGTTTTTAGAAAAGAGCGAAAGAAGCGAGTTGGCTAAGCTTGCAGCCAAGTTACTTTAAAAATAATTACGTAAATATAGGAGAACTTGGATGCCGGTCATCTAAGTTCTCTAGATCCAAGTAATGATTAACTTCTTCAGATTTTTTAATGTAATCAACAACGCAATCTGACACCTGAAAAGCTTTATCATCATCAAGAACCAACAAAGAACATTCACATAATAGACCTACAGCACTCTCGTTTAAAAACTCTCGCCAGTCTTGGATATCTTTTAAAATGCTATTTATAAAAATAAAATATATATTTTCATTTTTGTCAGAGAGACTATTTAAACGTTCTTTAATAGTAATTTCTAAACGACTTCTTGCTGGAGCTAATAATTGAGGAGACAATGGTGCTCTAGGAGATATTGGGGACCTAGGGGATCGCGGAGATCTTGGATCTAGACTTCGCCCCAGCGCTCTTCTTTGCAACGGAGACATTGATGAACTTGCCAATGGAAATGAAACTCCTGGAGTATAAGGAGTGATACCCGTACAACCTTTAACGGGTAAAAGTGGGGATGGACAACGGTCCTTAAAACCCGAAAAACCCTCTTTTATGCTAAAAACACACAAAAATAAGCCCAAAAACAGTGCTTTTTGAGCAAAAAAACTACTTCCTAACATTCCTTCTCCCCAGACAAAACTACATATTTTAATAAAAAACCAGACATTACAAACGCCCCCAAGCAAATATTAATGTCATCTAGAAATTAATCTAAAATTAATTAACATTTAAATTTTAGTTATTTAAAAAAACAAAGTCAACAGAACAGAATGCAGGGGGGCCTTTGCAATAAAACCCCAGTAGTTTAAATTAGTAATTAGCTTATCGAAATAAGCTTTTTGAGATCATAAAAAACAATTGGGTGGGATCATTTTTTTATTTCATTTATCACGCTGTAAAGCGAAAGGGACAAAATATGAAAAAGAATATTTTACTAGCAACAGCTATTTGTTTAGGTCTGAATGCAACAACAGCTTTACCAAAAAAAGCAGACGCTTCTTTGGCTAAAAAGGCTTTCAAGGTTGTAGCTATAACAACAGCTGTAGCAGCAGCAGCATACGCCGCTGCAAACGGATTAGATTATCTTGCAAAAGAAGGAAAAATCCAACTTCCTAAGTTCATCACAGATCGCTACGAAGCCGGTACACTTTTAAATTTCACAAACACAAAAATCGTTAATCCAATTGTAGACTTTTCTAAAACTACATATAACCAAGCTCAAGATTTATTAACAAATGCAAAAGATAAAACAGTTGAATATTACACAGTAAACAAACCAAAAGTTATTCAATATTCAAAAGATAAAGCTGCATTGGCAAAAGCTAAAGCTGTTCAAATCTACAAAACAGGCACAGAAAAACTTGCACAAGCTTCTAATATAGCTAAAAACAAAGCAAACAATTACTTACAAGCTATTAAAGATCTTATCAGTAAAAAACAAATAGTTAAAAACGTTTACAATCCTGTAAATGACTACAACGCAGAATTTTCACCATATACTAAATGCTGGAAATAAAAGACTTAAATAAATAAACAAACAAAACACAATAAACACACACTAAAGGGCTGCAATTTTGTAGCCCTTTTATATAAAAATAAATGGAGGTTAATATTTATGAAAAAATCAACTTTATTAACGTTGGCTCTTATAACTTTGAGCTCAACTCCAATATTTAGTGATATAAATGACTATGGAACAGGCTATACAGAACCAGTAGTCACTTACTACGCAGAACCTTCAGCACCACCTGCACCCGAACAACAAATGTACGACTACCAGAACAACTATAGATTTAATCCACCAGCAGCATCCGCATCAACACCAAGTTATCACTTACACACATACACATATACACCTGCAACCAGATACTCCAAGTTACAAACTATAATGAATGCACTTGGTGGTGCTGCCCTTTTTTCAGCTAAGTTACCATTTAAACTTACAGCCAAAACAATTAGAGGACTAAGAAGTCTTTATCACTTGCCTAAAAACCTCAAGAAAGTCTTAATACCATTGGCAATAATATATGGAACAGACGTTACTTTAAATTTTGCTGGAAATATGGGATTACTGAACTTTTTGCCACCAGAAGTCAACAAACTTTCTGGTAACATATACCCCTTAATAAACAAAGGGTTTGCCCTTGGGTTTAAAGGAATTAAGTTACCTTTTGATATTTTAAAAGGCGCAAGACTAAATGCAACAAGTGACAGCATAATAAATGAGCTCAACAAGCCATTAGAAAACCCTCAAGGTTTTTGGGCTTCAGTAAAAGGGATATTTGTTGATCCAGTAACAACCAAACTAGACAGCATTAAAACAATGGCAAAACCGGCACAAGTATCAACACTTAAAGCTTTATGGAATGCAAGAAAAAACCTTAGAACAGTTAACTGCATAAAAGAAGCAACTGACAACTCAAGCTTGAACGGCTTCATTGATGCAGCAAGCTTTAGAAAATGCTTTAATTACTAAACTTTTTTAATAAACCGCAGAAATTCTTCAACGGTTTCAGGTATAGATAAATTCGAATTATCTATAGTTATAGCATTATTAGGGATAGTTAATGGAGCGCAACTGCGCTCCATATCTCTTTTATCCCGTTGTTCAAGTTCTGCTTTAACTTTATCAAGATTAATATCAGAGTTATTGCGTAAAACATCCCCCCAAATTCTCTTTGCTCTAGTCTCAAGACCGGCAGTCAAATAAAATTTATAATCAGCATTGGGGAACACAACAGAACCACAATCACGCCCATCGGCAACGATATTATATTTTTTAGCCACATTTTGTTGTATAGGCAATAATTGTTTTCTGACAACCTTGACCGCGCTTACAACTGAAGCTGGTTGGTCCAGGGAGCCATGATACAAATTCTTTGTTAAATTTTTGTCACCATAAAAAATTTGGGGTTCACCTAGATCATATTCATACGAAATATCTTTTATAAAATCTAGATCTTTTTCAGAAACTTTTTGTAAGTCATCAATAGATTTACCAAATTCATTAATTAAAACATAGGCTACAGCTCTATAAAATAATCCCGTATAAAGATAATAAGCATCTAATTTTTTAGTTAATAGCTTTGCAACTGTACTTTTACCACTACCGGCCGGTCCATCTATCGTTATGATCATAGTAACCCTTTGAATTAAATTTCCAAACAAATATCAAGACCCTGGAGCTCGATAGAAACCCTATCATTCCATTCATTTTTGGTAACATAACAGGCAATATGAAAAGACTTATCACCAATATTGTTTAAAACAGAGTATAAATCTGGTCTATTAAAGAAAATTATAGGTTTTAAAACACCGTCGGCAAAAACAAAACACTTTAAATGCTGGTCCTTTAATAACATGGGTGCACTTTGTAATGTCACATTTTTAACAAGAAATACAGGCTGACGATTTTGATTACCAAACGGTTCAAGCCTTTGTAAATCACAAAGCATTTGTTTTGTAAGTTCCGGCAATTCTAAAGTTGCATCAATCTCAATTTTAGGACGTAAATCCTCGGGAGTTAACTCTTTTGCAATCTTATTCTCTAAGTTTTCTTTGAGTTCAGGCAAATCACTTTTACGCAACGATAAACCTGCAGCAAAAGAGTGTCCACCAAAACTAATCAAAAGCTTTTTATTTTCTTCCAGCGCATCAAAGATATTAAACTCAGGAATAGACCTGCACGAACCTTTTAATAAACCCCTTTTATCAATATGAAATAAGAAAGCAGGTTTACCATAATTTTGCATTAACTTGCCCGCAACAAGACCTATAACACCTGCAGGCCCATGAGGACTTGCAGCAATTATAACATTCTCTTTATCAAGATTAATTCGTTTTTCTTCAATAGCATACTCTATTTCCTGATAAATCTTGCGATCAACTTTCTTGCGATCCTCATTCATCTGAAATAAAATATGACCAATACGCGCAACCTCTTTTTTGTCAGAACTAATCAGAAACTCTACAGCCTGTCTTGGATCATCAAGACGACCTAAAGCATTAAGTTGCGGAGCAATAGAAAAACCTATATCTAAAGAATCTATAAGTTTTTTATTTAATTTGCTGTTTTGAGCCAACACAGCAAGCGCTATGCTTTTTTGTTTATTACTTTTACAAAGACCATGTTTTACCCAAAACCTATTTTCACCAGTTAAAGGTGCAACATCTGCAACGGTACCCAACATTAAAAGTTCATAAACTTTATCAGGCATAGTTTTTTCTAACTTTTTATAAAGTAGATCAACAATTTTAAAAATTACTCCAACCCCTGCCAATTCTTTATATGGATAAGAACAATCATCCTGATTAGCATCAACTATTGCAATAGCTTTAGGCAGGCCCCCATGTGGTCTGTGGTGATCTGTAATAATCAAATCTATACCAAGGCTTTGTGCCAAATCAGCAGCATCATGCGCAGTAATTCCATTATCTACTGTTATAATAAGATCATATTTATTATCTACTGCTTTTTTTACAAATTTTTGTGATAGGCCATATCCATCTTTTGCTCTATTTGGTAAATAAAAATTTATGTTTGCCTCTAAAGGCAAAAGAGCAACAAGTAATAAAGCTGTTGATGTTATACCATCAACATCATAATCACCAAAAACTAAAATCTTTTCTTTTTTATCTATCGCTTGTATTAAGCGAGATAATGCACAATCAGCATCTTTAAACAATTTTGCATCATGCACATCTTTTTTTAAACTTGAAAACAGATAGGAATTTATCTGTTCTTTTTTTGTAAAACCACGGGCACATAAAGTTTGGGCAATAGGAAAACTTAGGCTAAAATCATAGGCGATTGTTTGCACAACCGCCTTATCTTGATCTTTAATTTTCCATAAATATTTTCGACCCTTAAACATGTTTTTATTCTTTAACCATCTTCATGGTAGGAAATAAAATAACATCTTTAATAGAAGCTGTGTCTGTAAGTAACATGACAAGTCTGTCAATGCCTAAACCCACACCCACTGTTGGAGGTAAGCCATATTCTAACGCTTTAATATAATCTGCATCATAATTATGAGCTTCATCATCTCCGCCTTCACGAGCTTCTACTTGACCTTTAAAGCGTTCAGCTTGATCAAACGGATCATTTAATTCTGTAAATCCGTTTGCAAGTTCCATGCCGGCAGCAAAGAGTTCAAAACGAGCAGCCAGACTGTTATCTTGAGGATCACGCTTTGCCAATGGAGAAACTTCAATTGGATAACCAATAATAAAAGTTGGTTGAATCAGTGTTGCTTCAACAAATTCTTCAAATAAAGCAAAAATCTTTTCACCATATGTAGCATTTTTACGCAGCTCTAAATGCTTTTCTTTAATTAACTTGTCTATATTCTCTTGTGTAATCTGATCGCTTGTAAACCCACCAACTTCAACCAAAGAATCCTTCATAGTAAGTTTTTTAAACGGCGCACTGAAATCAAGTTCTTTATCTTGGTATTTTATTTTTGTAGAATCAAAATTATCAAGAACAGCGTTTTGAATAAGCTCTTCAGTGTTTCTCATGCCATCTTTATAATCACCGTAAGCCATGTAATATTCTAGCATGGTAAATTCAGGATTATGCTTTGTGGAAACACCTTCGTTTCTGAAATTACGATTAATCTCAAAAACTCTATCAAAACCACCAACAACAAGTCTCTTTAAATATAACTCTGGTGCAATACGCATAAACAGATCCATATCATATGCATTGTGGTGAGTTATAAAAGGTCTTGCCGTAGCTCCACCTGCGATTGGGTGTAACATTGGAGTTTCTACTTCTAAAAAATCTTTTTCAAGCAAAAATTGTCGCATAGCTTGAATTATCTTAAAACGCTTTTTAAATTTATCTTTGTTTTCAGGATTACTTATAAGATCCAAGTATCTTTGACGATATCTTTGTTCAAGATCAACCAATCCATGATACTTTTCAGGTAAAGCATGCAAACACTTACTTAAAAGAGAAATCTCTTTTATTTTAAGTGTAATCTCACCCATCCTTGTTTTAAAGATTGTACCTTTAGCCCAAACAATATCACCAACATCAATATTGTCTTTAAAGAAATCAAATTGTTGGTCACCAACATCATTTTTCTTAATATAAAGCTGTAAGGAACCAGATCTATCTTGAATATTTGCAAACATGGTTTTGCCATGGTCACGAGTCGTCATTAAACGCCCTGCCAACATATATTCTTTTTCGTCAGAACTATCTTCTTGAAAACTGGCAATAACCTCTTGGCATGTACTGCTTACAGGCTTAAACTCAGGCCAAGGATTTTGTCCCTCTTTCTGCATGTTTTTTACTTTTTCTAGCCTAATTTGATCTTCTGTTGCTGCTATATCTTTTGGATCTTGTTCTCTTACTTTTGTCATAAATACATCCTAATAATAAAATACGTAACGTACTTCTTAAAATATCGATAAACTAATGTTCAATTATAACAAAATATAGGAATTATTAAATCAAATAGACTGTTTCATTCGGATAGCCCATCTGCAGGTCCTGACGTGCCATCTTCTCTGTTTCAAACTTGTCTTGCCCCCAAATAGCTATTCTTGTTTCTAAATCTCCTATCTTGACCTCAAGCTTTGAAATCTTTTCCCTTTGAGCTTGAATATCTTTTTTTGTACTAAAATACTTCAAAAGACCAATATCGCTAAAAATAATAGAATTAACAAAAAACAAACCCATACATATAAATATGAAACTTCTATTTATAGTTTTTATCTTCACCTTTTTACTCCTAAGACTAGAACTGTTTAAATAATTAAAAAAAATTATTATAATAAAAGCAATATTTTTTAACTATCGGGAAAAGAGAAAGGGAGATCTTTATGTTTTTATCAAAAAAACAAAACCTCATTTTGTTTGCACTATTTTTTAGTGCAAACTTTGTCATTCAGGCAAAAGAGTCAATACCCAAGCCTAAATTTTTGCTAACAAGAGCAGATCAAACAAAAGACAAAACACCTGAGAAAGAAAACCTCAAGGATGCTGAAAAAGATATCTACCAGTGGCTAAGGACAGTTTCTGAAGTTGTAACACTTGTTGAACAAAAAGCATTTCGAGATGTAGACTTTTCAAGTTTTATACAAAAATCCATGCAAGCAGCAGTCCCAAGTATTGACAGCCACTCAGCCTTCTTTACAGCAGAAGAGGTAAAAAAAACTAATGAAAAAACTTCAGGGGAATTCGGGGGACTAGGTGTAAGCGTCATAAGCAAGGCAACTGCTGATGATGCACTTTTAATAATAGGAGTAACAGAAACAGGTCCAGCTCAAAAAGCCGGCATCAAGACACATGACAAAATAATAGAAATCGATGGCAAAAAGTTAAGAGATCTTGACAGCGAAAAAGTCATAGAAGAAATGTTAAAAGGCAAAGTTGGTACAACTGTAAAGCTAACAGTAATAAGAGAAAATAAAGATGACCCTAAAGATAGAAAAATATTAGAATTTAAAATTAAAAGAGAAATCATAAAAGACCAAACATCGCTATGTTATTTTTTCAAAGATCAAAACATATATTATTTATCTCTGAGACTATTCACTCAAACAGCATCTAATCAAATTGAAGAATTAATTAAAAAAGCCAATGATGGTGCATGCAAAGGAATCATACTTGATTTACGTAGAAATCCTGGTGGCATATTAGACTCTGTTGTAGAAATGTCTGGTCTATTTATAGACAAAAAGTCTTTGGTCGTTTCAACAAAAGATAGATCGGGAAAAACATTATCTAAATATTATACAAATACAGACCCTATCTTAAAAAGTGATATCCCTATTTTTATATTGATAGATAACTTTACAGCCTCTGCATCAGAGATATTGGCAGGAACTCTCAAATATTACTCTGACAAAGCATCTGAAGAAAGTGGTAAGAAACAAAGAAACCTGATGGTATTCCTTGCAGGTACCCCAACTTTTGGTAAAGGATCGGTGCAAGAAGTTATTCCTATTGGCAACGGTTGTGCATTAAAACTAACAACCATGCTTTATTACCTACCTAACCAAGAATCAATACAGGCTGTAGGAATAAAGCCAGATTTCATAATAAAACCTAAAACAATTCCTGAACAAGAGCTAAAGCTTGTAAAAGAGTTCTACGGGAAAGAGTCTTCTTTGAAAAATCATATAACCCCTAAAGAAACAGGAAAAGAAGAGAAAAAAGAAGAAAAGGATAAAAGTAAGAAAGAAACAGAAAAAAGCTGGGATGAGAAACAAAAAGCGGCTATAAACCAGGACGTACAGATTAAAGGCTGTGTAAACCTGATTAATTTGCTGGATATTGCAAAAAAATGTAGTCCTAAGCTTGTAGAGACCAGACAAAAAGCCTTAAAATTCCTAAAACAAAACTATTTAACTGACCAAGAAGTCCCTTTAGAAAAAGTGAAATAGAAAAAAAACTAGATTTTTCTATGAAAAAACTTATAATATCAACATAGATATTGATTTTTCACGGTGGGCGTAGCTCAGTTGGTAGAGCATCAGATTGTGGTTCTGAGGGTCGCGGGTTCGATCCCCGTCGCTCACCCCATAAAAATCTTTTTTTTTATCTTTCATTTTTGATATCTTTTAGTAGAATATAAAAAGAGTGTCGGGGCGTGGCGCAGTTGGTAGCGCACTCGCTTTGGGAGCGAGGGGTCGTCAGTTCGAGTCTGACCGCCCCGACCATTTCTTCAAAATAAACTAAATTTCTCGTGCCCGTAGCTCAGTTGGATAGAGCAACGGATTTCTAATCCGTAGGTCACAGGTTCGAGTCCTGTCGGGCACACCATCCTTCGCTCTGCGCCTAAACGGCTTGTAGCTACGGATGGCAGGCCATCTCAGTCCTAAATATCTACAGTTTATATGAATAAAAATTAAGTAAATCAATCATTAGTTTAGTGTAAGTCAAATCATGTATTACGTTTACATCTTAAAATCAATAAATTTTCCTGAAAAATTTTATGTTGGCTATACTAATAACCTCAAACAAAGATTAATAATTCATAATGAAGGTAAATCTACCTACACAGCTAAATACAAACCTTGGAAATTTCATACATATACAACCTTTCAAGAAGAATCAAAAGCTATTGCTTTTGAGAAGTATCTAAAATCTGGCTCAGGAAAAGCCTTTATCAAAAATCACTTTTAATGGTTCGCCTGTCCTCCATAGCTACAAGCCTTTAAGGCGAAGAGCGAAGGAGGAAGTCCTGTCGGGCACACCAGCTTTCGCTCTTCGCCGAAGCGACTTGTAGTTTCCCCCTTAGTTTCCAATAAAAAACAAAATTTGCTAAATTCCTTTTTCACCGATAACCTACAAACTTATTGTTTTTCGCTATAATAGAAAAGGTTCACCATGAAAAAAGCACTCCTCTTACTTCTTATTCTTTTAAGTTCATCAAACACATTAATACAAGCTTTCTCAGCCGAAAATTGGGATACATTAAAAACAGTGGCTTACCATGGCGCATTTTTAGTCCCAGTAATTAGCAATACATATCGCTACGTAAATACAGAAAACATACTCAAAAATAATTTCACAAAAATAGAAGATAAAAACATTATCAATTTCATTACAGCTGTATGTAACAAAATTACAGATCAAGAAATTAGCTTCTATACAGGAGATGCTACTGTTTTTGGACTACCGAAAGAATATATTGCAGCAGCAGTAGGTGATAAAAATATAATTATTGAACCTGACTACTATAAAATAATTGAAGAATATATCTATGACGAGACCAAAGAAAACAGAGATACCATTTTAAATATTTTGTCTTTTATAATGCAACATGAAACTGGTCACTTGAAAAATAATGATATGAAAACCAGAATAATAAGATCAATTGCTGTTTATGCAGCTAAAGCATGTTTATTTGAAGCATCTAAAAAAGTATTAGACTTTAAAGCTTCACAACTAATCACATTTTTATCTCTAAATATTATGGATACATTAATTCAGAGTTATTTTAATAAACAACAAGAATACCGTGCAGATTCAGGTATTACTGGTAAAAATACCATTGCAGGAGGCAAACAGTTTTTTACTAATATTATTAACCTAGCAAAAAACGACCCTGCAATTGATTTAGCCATAAAACTAGACTTGAATCATCCAACACCTGAGGATCGATTAAAAATCTTGCAAGAACTAGATCCAGCGGTCTAATAATATAAATAGCCTAAATTCTTGATTTCCCCTTAACCTCCCAAATAAATTTGTATTAAGTCATAAAAAATCTGTTTATCTTAAAAAAGGGGATACTAATGAAAAATAAAGAAATCAAAAGGGGCGACACCTTTGATATTGGCGAAATCTGTCCAGAGTCAGGAGTTTATCGTATAAAAGGTTGCAAATGCGAATCAGAAGATCAACGAGAAATTCCTTTAGCAAAGGGACATCGCTTTCCACCATGTAGAACCTGCAAAGGCGGCTTTAAATGGGAATTCGTACGTAGGGCTTAACGCAAAACCTTAATTCTAATTGTATTTTAAAAAACACCAAAAAGTTAGACCAGCACACCCATTTACAGATACTCACGTTTTAAATTATTATTACATATAGGGACAAAAACGTTGTATTTCTAAATGGGGGCTACAAAAAGTGTTATTTAAATGGACGGTTAAAAAAACAAAAAAACAATTTCTTTATTTATTTGTTTTTATAGCTACAATTTTGCATTTCTCAGCTATAAAATCAATGTCAGATACAGACTTCAACTCATTTAATGAAGAATTTGCAGGGCTAGAAAAAGAAATTTCTAGTTATGGGAACCAAACAGCTTCAATGCAACAAGAAGTTACAGATCTTCTTTCTAAGATAAGTACTCAAAAAAAAGAAGGCTTTTTCTCAGGACTCAATAATTCAATAAGTAAATTCAGAAGCCAAACCTTAATACAAACGCCTCAAATTCATATTGATGATAATGACTGGGATGTCTGTCTTGGATCAAAAGAAAAATGCGAACAAGAATTAGGCTACTCGTCTCTACCTGGCTTTAGATTAGGCTTATATGGATCAGATATTTTAAATTTAGGTTTAACAACAGCAGGAATGGGAATTGATTATTTATTATACAAAAAACTACAAGAATATAGTTCTAAAAAAATTTCTAATGCCATTCTTACAAAACATAAAACAATATTGGAACATATAAAAACCATAGAAAAAGCAATATCAGATAAAAATAGAAAACAACAAAGAATCGCAAGAAGACAATTCAATAGTTTTTTAAAGAAAGAGTGTCTTGCTGCTCCATCATTAAAACAAATCTTCATGTCTCCAATAATTGTAAGAATATTGATTAATATAATACTTGGAGAATCCCTAAATTATATTAAAAACAAAACATCCGAACCTAAATTCCAATTCTCTCTTGATTCAGCAATGGCTTTAAGCGAAAAGTTTGAATCTAATTCTAAAAATGGATTTCCTATATCACCTACATCTATGGTTATTAACTTATTTCAATCTTATTCATTTAGTTCTCCCTTCTCTTTTTTAGGATCATTTGGCTTTAGAAACAAAACTTTTGATTCTTATGGATTCTATATAGCTAAAAGATTCTTGATTCTTACCCGCTTCATTAAACAACTTAGCACCCGCTATAGCAATTTAATGATAAAACATTTAACAAGAAACATGTCTGAATTTGCAAAATTACTAGAAAGATACAAATCCTTGAAAGAAAATAACGAAGAACCCTACAAAGCTAGAATAAATAAGATCCATGAAAAACTAGATCATATCTCAAAAAAGATAAACTTCCTTGATAAAAATGGGCATAAATATGCCTTTTCATTAAAGCTATTAGAAGAAAAAAATCAAAATCCAGTAGAAATAAATGACGAATTCGATAAAACAAAAATATCAAAAAAACTAACTTCTAGCGAAAATGATATATATAAATTTGTAGAAAATGGACACAAAACGTCTTTTTTAAGATGGATGCGATTCAAATGTGTGTCATGCACAAAAACAAATCTTTTAATTGAAACTGTAATATCAATACCAGCCTTACTTAAGGCTGGGAAATTTGCACTCGGCTCTCTTTTTTAACTAACTTAATGGAGTATAAATATGACAATAAAGAAACTATTATTCTTAACAAACATAATATTACTAACTATTACATTTAATAACATCTCAGCAATCAGCTTTCTAAATGAAGTGCTTAATGGTGCAGAGTATCAAGTTAAAAAATTAATAGATAAAAGAGAACACGAAGTAGAGAAAAACATTGAAACAATTGAACATAATAGAAACCTTCTTGGACTCATCGAAAAATGCAGTTCCGAAGAAATAAAAGAAGGATGGAACTCACAAAGTCATTATTATTATAATAATTATGATTGTGATGATGACTGTGGATGCCTATATGGAAAAAAAGATCTACCAAACATGGCTAAGACCTTAGAGGCAAAAATAGTATCCCTAGAGACCCGTAATAAAAGTCTGGAAGAAGCCAAAACATCTCTAGATCAAATGGGATTAAATATTGCCACTGACTTCATTGGAATAGAAAAAAGCAAACTAAAAAATCAAGTCCAGTTAGAGTTTAACGAAAAAAACAGTGCGATCGAACAAAAAAAACTTATCGCTGAAGGCCTGGTGAAAAACAAAGGAGCAATGGAAAGGTTAAAATTCCTAACAGAATCATTAACAGATCCTAAGACTCTTAAAAAAATAGGCATCACTGCAGGAGCAATACTGTTTGGTACAATAGCCAGTTATTATGGAATTAAACTAACCTATGAATATCTCAAGAAAAAAATGGGCAAACCTAAGCTTGTAGAAGAGACATCTATTGATAGTTATGGAAAAAGAATAAAAAGTTTTTTCAAACAAACAATAGCAAAACCTTTTTCAGAAAAAATTCTTGGTAGAAAATGGAACGAAACTACTATAGTTCCTACAAACGAAGTTATTTTATCTCAAGATATCAAAGAAAAAGCTCAAACTCTTTCTGATGATATTAAAAAATTACAAGATCTAAAACTTCCATATCAAAACTTATTATTATACGGCCCTCCAGGAACAGGTAAAACAGCATTTGCAAAAGCTTTAGCACAATACTCCGGAATGGATTACGCTATTTTATCAGGTGCTAACTTTGCTCAATTCAAAAATGGTGAAGCAATTGTTGAATTGTTTAAACTCTTTAATTGGGCAGAAAGAAGCAAAAAAGGTGTATTAATTTTCTTTGATGAAGCTGACGCATGCTTTAGAGATAGAGGAACTCTTAATACAGATGGTGTGAATTTTGTAAATGCCTTTTTATCACGAACAGGAGCAAGCTCTGATAAATTCATGCTAGTCTTTGCAACAAACTACGAAGATACACTTGATTCAGCTGTAAGAAGTCGTATACACAAAAAGCTAAATTTACCTCTTCCTGCATTGCAAGAACGTGAAGCGATATTCAACCAAAAGATTAATAAATATATTGCCAATGATCAAAGAACTTATAAGCAAAATGGTAAAAAAATAACATCTAAATTGGTAATTGACAACTCCGTTTCGGCTGACTTCATAAAAGAAATCGCTAAGAAAATGGAAGGATTTTCAGGTAGAGATATAGAGCAAGCTGCTGCAGAAATGAGAATACGTTCTTATCAAACAGAAAACACTTCGTTAACTAAAGATATAGTTGAAAAAGTTATTCAGAATAAAATCAAAGAAGTTGAAAAAGATACTAAAACAAACTTACGTCAATTCAACAAACTACAAGCAACTGCAGCATAGCAATAAGAATTAACAACATTAAGTTAGTTTAAAAAGAGCCCTCAAACTTGAGGGCTCTTTTTATTTAAGACATTCTAGGTGCGTACGCTGGCACTCTAGGCACCTGATGCAATCTATCCAAACGATCTTGAAGGTCTCTATCTTTTTTATCACTAGATAAACTCGACTCAGAATCTCCACCAGAACAAGCTTTTGCTATATTCTGTACAGTTTTACCAACGTTATTTGTTTCTCTAATAATCTCAAACGTTTTTGTGAAATCTATATTATCTTTTGCAAAGCTAAAAAGGCTCCCAAAAAAGCCTTCGTTTTTCTCTTGAGCCACCGTCTTTTCTAAGTCTTCTATTTCTCTATCTAAATCCCTGGAATATTTTTGCGCACAATTTTTAGAATTTTTAGCCTCACTCAATGCCTCTTTAATTCTCTTATCTGCTTCTTTACTAAAAGCCTGCAAATCATCTGAATTTTGTTTTATATAATCGTTTATCTTTTTATCCAGAGCATCAACACTTAACCTACACTCCTGTTTTACCTTCTCACTACTTTGGGTAGCCTCTTTGCACTCCTGTGTTAACTTTTGAGCCACTTTTTCATGTAGTTCCTCTGTTTCTTTAATGTTTTGCGCATATTCTTTTTGTAACTTTTTAATTTCATCTGTATTACCGTTAAATAGTTTTGGAAATAAATTATAGAAACCTAGGCTAATTCCACCAAAAGAAAACAGGCCTAAAAGTAA
>Ga0075121_1000471_pt1 | contig 27684 bp, 26 predicted proteins | sample AntAceMetag02UKG_FD_69793 | JGI IMG/M metagenome (GOLD analysis project Ga0075121, IMG submission 69793) | Saline lake microbial communities from Ace Lake, Antarctica - Antarctic Ace Lake Metagenome 02UKG | ecosystem: Environmental > Aquatic > Non-marine Saline and Alkaline > Saline | place... | reverse complement strand
ATTCAATGCCCCCGTCCCATGCACGGGCTTAAGCTTAGCGTTTTGAAAGTGATTGCGAAAGGCACGTACCGCGGCTTCTATGCGTGTCTCATATCCGATGCTGGAATCATGCTCATCCAGTTCCAGTATCAGGTAAGGTTTATCACCGGCCTCCATGATCTGCTTGAAATAATCCCGCACAAATGCATCGGGCGAACATTTGAACGAAGTGATGAACACCGGATAAAGCCCGGGTGTGCCGGCCGCCAGTTGGGCCGTTTCCAGTATTTGCGCGGCATACCGCCAGTGAATTTCCTTGAGCAGTCCACTGATCGGCGCTATAACATCCGGCGGAACATCCAGCATATCCTGATAACAGCAGTCAATACCCTGACGACCGAACAGCTCAGGAATTTTACAGTTCAGGGCCGGTGAAAAAATCGTATAGGGTCTTCCTATAAAAACGATACGAATATCCTTTGGCCCTGCGGCCACATGCCCGGCCCATTGCTTTTTAAAATCACTACTGCGTTTATTCCAGAACCGCCCGGCGTCATCATCCGCTGCGGCCAGTTCACGGAAACTGACCGTTTTTTCAGGAATGGATTGAAACATCCGGTAAAGTTCCCGGCGGGTATGGAAATCCGTGTACAGATAGCGAACCAGCGGGGACAGAATCTTTGCGCGGCCCGGCAGTGCCATTTGTGCCACCAGCGCCGGAACAAACTGGGTATAATAGCAAAATTGCCGCCGGATCTCCCGTTCTCCGTTCTTATCTTCCAGGTACACCGGTAAAAAGATATAATCGCAACGGTCGGCCAGGTAATGCACATGACCATGCAGTGCAATAATCGGCGCACAGAATTCAGCCTTGGCAAGGGGCTTGCCTGCCCTGACCGCATCGGTAAAACCTTCGCTGGTAACGGTTTGAAACCCCAACCGATCGAAAAAATACCGCCATCTGGGAAGATCCTCCACCAAATGCCCGCCTGCGGGCAGCCCGATCACGGGCCGGGAGGATGCTTTTTGTTTAAAACCAAAGGCCTTTTTACGGTGGGCCATCAGATCAAAAGCCTTGCTTTTCGTCTGCACGAAATGTCGGGTGTCATAGTCCCGGCCGCACAAAAAACCATAGGCTACGGTTTTATCCCCTACTGTTGCAACGGACAGCTTGCAATGGTTGGTGCACAGGTCGCAGATTTCCGAACGTACGGGAATGTCGGCCCGCCAGAGATTCATGCCGTAAAAGGTGGTTACGGGATGTTCAATGCCGGCCCGCTGTCGTTCATCGCAAAGGGCCAGGGCTGCGCCGATGGCACCGGTCAGATGGCAAAACCGCGACACCAGAATCGGCCGGTTCAGCCTTTGTTCAAAGGCGGCGACAAGCGCCCTGTTTTTGGCGGTGGCGCCCTGGAAAACGACCACATCTCCGATACGGCTTTCCGTGGCCACTTTAAGAAGGTAATTCTCCCGCACCGAATGTAGTACCGAAGCCAGCACCGCATCCACATCCCAGCCTTCACTGAGGTAGTGATTCAGGTCCCGTTCCATGAAAACCGTACACCGGTCCGAAGACAGGGGCGCGGATCGATTTTCCGTTCGTCGGGCATAATCGTCCAGAGAGCAGTCGAGTTTGATGGCTTGCTCTTCGATGAAGCTTCCGGTACCGGCCGCACACACGCTGTTCATGACGGCCGACGTGACCCGCCCGTCTTTCAAGGTAGTGAATTTGGCGTCCTGGCCGCCTATCTCGATAATAGTGTCCACATCGGGGTTCAGTTCGCAGGCAGCCCGGGCATGGGCCGTTATTTCATCAAGCACCAGATCGGCCCCCACGATACAGCCGATAAACTTGCGGCCCGAACCGGTGGTGCCGGCCCCAAGGACCGTCAGACGGCTGTTGCGGCTTTGAGCCACATACTCAATGGTTTCGAAAAGCCGCTGGACAGCCGTGAGAGGTGCACCGGCAGTGCGGGTATAAAATCCGGCCAGAACAGTCCCATCCGGTGCAGTCAAAACCGCCTTGGTGCTGGTGGAACCGATATCAATGCCCAGATAAACATCCTGGGATTCAGCCAGGGAGGCGTAGATGTCCGTCTCCACATCCATGTCCCGGCTCCGAACCGGACCGGCATGGTGCCGGAAAGAGTCCAGGCTTTCAAAATCAGGATATCGGGACAGCCGCAGGGTCAACGGCGGATACATCCCGGTTTCCTTTCGCGTATCGGCTTTAACCAGGTCCGCGGCATGCGGAATCAAATGCGATACCGGCCGATTCCGAACGGTTTCAATGCGCTGTGCCACAAAGGATAAAGCCGCCCCCAGTGCCCCGAAAAGTTCCGGACGTTCGGGGACCTGAAGCGGCATCTGTAAAATTTCCTCGATATAGCGCCCCACCATTGAGTTCAATGCCACGCCGCCGCAAAATATCAGCGGCGCATTAATTCGGTCGCTGCCCAGAACAGTGTCCACGATATTTCTGGCCAACCCGAAACAAAGGCCGTCACAAACCGCTTCGATGGCGTACCCCTCCTGCTGAGCGTGAATCAGGTCGGTCTTTGCAAACACGGCACACCGCGAAGCGATCTTGGGTCGTCTTCCCGGGTTCTGTCCGGCAAGTTCGCTGAGCCGGGCCGCCGTATCAAGATTCAACCGCCGGGCCTGCTGATCCAGAAAAGCACCGGTACCGGCCGCACAGGATGTGCTGCTGCGGCTGCCCAGATACCCTCTGGTTTCCGGATCCATCCGGATCAAGTTAAATTTTTCACCGCCCACGTTTAAAATTGTGCCGACTCTGGGAAAATAGTACCGGGCCGCTACAATAGAGCAAATCTGATCGTCAAACCGGTCCGGGATACGCACCATTTCGGGGGTTGATGCACTGGCGGCCATCCACACGGATGATTCCAAGTCAAAGGCCGTCAGCAGGTTGTTCAGGGTGCCTGCAATATCGCCGTAATGAAACCCATAGGCTGTGTTTATTATTTTTTTATCCGGTGTCATCTGAACAACGCCAATGGATACCGAACCTGCATCGATGCCCAATATGGTTTGAGTGTCTGTTTTCATCATTATATCCTTCACTATTCCATTTCCAGTATTTATAAATTTCCAAACGGCAATATATTTATAAAATCTTATTGCTTTTACAAAACTTTTACAATTCTTTTTTTAATTTTTGGCCAAAAAACGATTTTTTCAAAATCGACCGTTTTTATTCGTAGCGGAATCTTTAACCATTCAAAGGAGTTTCGATATTTCAGTATCGCTCCTACACTGAAATATAAAGATTAATGTGTTTTTCGAAACGTGTTATCGACGGAATGCAGCAATAATCGTACCATTTTTTCTATTCTGAATCGTACATCGTCGGCCCACTCTGATATGACAAACAAATTAAAGGGCACCCGCTTCCGGTTTCGGCAGAAGCCTGTCGCCGTACAGGTGACAAATTGTTATTGATCTTGCGGCAAGTATTTTGTAACCTGTTGCCATAAAAATGCCGCGAAAGCGATTCCACCGCTTTTAAAAACAAAAAAATATACAAACCCGGCCGAAAACGACCTTACCGAACCTATGGAGGTGTATCAAATGGAAGCAAATGTAAAAGTGGATGCGGGTATCTGTGGATTCAAAGCCGAAATCATTGCCACGGCAACAGACGGCATGACCGTGGAATGGAAGATTAACAGTTCATGCGATATCATAAAAGAACTTGCCACCCTTCTGGAGAAAAAACTCCCCATCAATGCGATCCAGGAACTGGGGCCGAAAAACGAAAGCCTGATCAAGGAAACCGCACGCCCCCTTTTGATCACAAAAGGGTGTTGTGAAGCCTGCGTGGTGCCCGATGCCATCTGCAAGGCCATGTATGTGGCCGCCGGGCTGGCCCTGCCCAAAAACGTTTTTCTTGAAATTACCAGCAAGTAGCCGGGAAAGGAGAAATATTATGGAAATCGAACAGATTTCAGTCTTTATGGAAAACAAAGCAGGACGTCTTGCGAGAGTCACCGACGTTCTCTCGGAGGCCGGTATCCATATCCAATCCATGATCGTAACCGATACCACGGACTTCGGCGTACTCCGGATGCTTGTCGATGACCCTCAACAAGCAGTCAAAGCTCTGAAAAATAGAGGGTTTGCGTCAAGCATAACCCTTGTCAGTGCCGTTGAGCTGAAAAACACGCCCCATGAGATTCATAAAATTTTATTATTACTGGACAATGCCGGTATTAATGTAGAATACATGTATGCGTACACACAGTCGGAAAAAGATACGACCATGATGATTTTCATGTCGGATGATATTGAAAAAGCTGCTCAGATACTTGAAAATTTATAATTTTTCCTTGCCCATTCTTTAAATCCCGGCAAACCTGAAAATAATAAAAGGACATAGCAATGCTTATAACGGAAATCCTCGCGAGAAATGCCCGGATGTATGGAAACGAGACGGCACTGATCGAGCGCATTCCTGCGCAAAACCAGAGAACCGAAATTACCTGGAATGAATTCAACGACCAGGCAGACCATGTGGCAAAAGCGCTCACGGGCGCAGGCATTCAAAAGGGCGACAGGGTAGTTCATTTGATGGTCAACTGTATTGAATGGCTGCCCATCTATTTTGGAATCCTTCGAACCGGTGCCGTTGCAGTACCGCTCAACTTCCGGTTTGATGCTGAAAATATACAATACTGCACATCCAATACCGAAGCAAAGGCGTTTGTATTCGGCCCTGAATTTCTTGACCGGGTAAACAGTATTAAAAATATAATCGATACAACCGTCAAAACATTTGTCTTTGTGGGGGCGGAAGAACGGACTCCGGACTATGCAATACCCTATCAACAGTTTATTTCATCCCAAAGCAAAAAAAGCCCTGCCGTGGATATTTCTATTTCGGATAATGCGGGCCTGTACTTTACATCCGGCACCACGGGCAAACCCAAGGCAACATTGCTGACCCACAGAAACCTGGAGTTTGCCTGCTTCCTGGAAAACAGGCATCACAATCAAACCCATGAAGACAATTTTCTCTGCATTCCACCGCTGTACCACACAGGTGCAAAAATGCACTGGTTCGGTAATTTCATCGTCGGAGCAAAAGCGGTTATCTTAAAAGGCGTGGAGCCGAAATGGATCATAGAGGCCATCTCCGAAGAAAAAGTGACGCTGGTATGGCTTCTGGTTCCCTGGGCCCTGGATATCCTCTTTGCCATTGAATGCAGAGAAATAAAACTAAGAGATTACCATCTTGACCAGTGGCGCCTGATGCATATCGGCGCGCAGCCCGTTCCCATGAGCCTCATCAAAGAATGGAAAAAAATCTTCCCGAACCATCAGTATGATACCAATTACGGCCTCACCGAATGCACCGGTCCCGGCTGTGTTCATCTGGGTGTCGAGAACACCCACAAGGTGGGCGCCATCGGCAAACCCGGATTTGACTGGGAATGTAAGATTGTGGATGACGACCTGAATCCGGTTGAATCGGGAACTCCGGGAGAACTGATGATCAAAGGCCCCGGGATCATGAAAGAGTACTATGGAAATCCTGAGGCGACCAGTGAATCCATCATCGACGGATGGCTGCGGACCGGTGACATTGCAAAGTATGACGACGATCGGTTTATCTGGCTGGTGGACCGGAAAAAAGACGTTATTATTACCGGCGGTGAGAATATTTATCCTGTTGAAATAGAAGATTTTTTACAATCTCACCCCAAAATCCAGGATGTTGCCGTCATCGGACTGCCGAGTATACGGCTTGGTGAAATCGCAACGGCAATCATTCAGTTGAAGCCGGGAAGCGAAATGGCAAAAGAAGATGTCAACATCTTCTGTAAAACGCTTCCGCGATACAAAAGACCGCGTAAAATTATTTTCGACAAAGTACCCCGCAATCCCACCGGCAAAATCGAAAAACCGAAATTGCGAAAACAATTTGCCGGGATTTCCGAAAGTTTCAAGATATAGGAGATGGACGTTTCATGAAATAGGATGGACAACAGCATCAGGGAACTGTCTGTTCAATGCGACACAAGTATTCACAGCGTACAGCACCACACCAACAAGCTCATCTTCCAGAGTGTTCAATCGGAGTGATTTTGGGTAAATCCTTGACAAAAAAATATAATTAGGGTCTATTCAATATTTGAATTATGGGTAAATATCCGTAATTTTTGGCTATACGTGCACGGTTGCCCCGTATGTTTCAATCTTTCCGGGCCGACGTCTCTATCTTTGCCCTTTTTTATCACGACAACGCCAATCTGCAAGAAAATGCTGGACGCAGTGGAACAGACCGCCCTTTACACAAAAGATAAAATCCTTGCCATCCGAGAATTGATGACCGAACTTCTCGGGTTTACAAAGGAAAACCTTCCGCCCCGGGTCTATTCAAAAGAATTGATCGAGCTCCTTTTCCACCAACCTTATACCAATGGTCAATTTTTGGTGGATGCCGGGATCGTAAAAAGGCAGGCAGCGGCTGATTATCTTAAGAATTTAGAAGAGATAGGCGTTCTGAGCGTCAAAAAAATAGGTAAGGAAAACCTATACCTAAATACAAAGCTTTGCGAGATTCTTTCGAAATAACGTGTCGACAAATTTCTTTTTTATCGACACGTTATTGAGTCATGTTTATAAAATCGACATGCCAAGTGTCGGGGAACGTGTCCCAAAAATCCATATTTATGGACACGTTTCCCACACATGGGCATGGCTTGGACATGAAAAAGGGGGACAGGGGGCAGAATAATTATAAAGGCTGGGCGAGATGTTTTTTATATAAATACCGGACGGGATGATTTGTTCAAAAACCTTCGGGATATGCACTGATTTTATCAAAATCAGTGCATATTTAGAAAATGTGCATCCGAGCAGTACATGTTTTAAGAGCGACCCAAGCAATGAACACATAAAATGATGATTCATCGACCAAACCGCAAATCGATCCGGCCAAGGCGACCACTATCCTGGCCGCCCTTGAGTTCGCCCGGCGTCGTATCCGTCCCGAAGGATTTAAAATCGGTCTGCCGCCGGATGTTTTGCCCCTTATCCGGCACATAGCCGACCGCAAACAGGAGCATTTTCTGTGTATTTCGCTTAACGGCGCATATGAGGTAATCGCCGTCCGAACAGTTTCGGTAGGTCTTGTCAATAAAACCCAGGTCCATCCCCGAGAGGTCTATGCAGACCCGCTCACCGACAGGGCAACGGCCATCATCGTGGCCCACAACCATCCCACCGGCAACCTCACGCCAAGCAAAGACGATATCATCATCACCCGCCAGTTAAAATCCGCCGGCGAAACGCTGGGCATAAGACTCCTTGATCATATCATTTTCAGCCACAGGGGGTATTACAGTTTTCTGGAAAGTGCTAATCTCGATTGTTGATAATTTTTTCAACTGCGGCAAAGGGAACACCCCTTGGCCTGGCAGGCCGCGCTGAGCAGGTGCATGGTTATGGTGTAAATTTCAAAATTGAAGTGACAGAGTCTGCCAAAATTTCAAATCCCGCTTGATCCATGTCCGGATCGTCCTTACTATAAGAGGCGCAAAACTTTTGAATCACAACAAGGGCTGACGCCACTCAGGAGTCCTTGTTTTAATATGAACACGACATCGCAGGAAAGTGGGTTGCATGAAGGTGGAATTGAAAAGGCAGGTACGTTATGGTGAGGTTGATCCGTTTTTCAGACAAAAAATCGGTTCCCTTTTCAAACTGTTTACCGATGCCGCGGTGCGGCATTCGGAAAGCGCCGGTTTTGGTCCCCGGCGGCTGATCCGGACGGGGCATGCCTGGGTCCTCAACAAATTCGGCGTGCGGATCCATCGATATCCCGAATATGGCGAGACGCTCAGGGTATTGACCTGGCACCGCGGTCAAAAGGGCGTGCGGGCCTACCGGGAGTTTGAAGTTTTTGCCGACGCCGAACGGATCGCGGCGGCCTCCTCGGTGTGGCTCTATATCGACATGCAAAACAAAAAAATACTGCGCCTGCCAGAAACAATGGGGGCAGACTATACCGTGGAAACGGAAACAGCATTGGAGATGGACCTGAATGGCTGGAAGGGTCAGCGGCTTTTTTCAACGGATTCTCTATTGAAAACAACCATCCGCCGGTCCGATTATGACCCTGTCGGCCATGTCAACAACGCAGCCTATCTGGAATATCTCGAAACGTCTGTTTTGACCAATTTCGGTGAAACAGTGCACATCAAAACCCTCAATATAGAATTTTTAAAAGAGATTGACCGGAACGTAAGCACAATCTCCACCGAAATGAAAGACACGGGCCAGGGCTGCCTGTTTAAAATAAGTGACGATGCCCAGGTGTATGCCTGCGGTGAATTGACGCTGGAGCGGTCATAGGCGTCATAGGGGCTACAAGAAGGAGGATCTTCATTTGCTGCACATCTTTGTAGATGCTGACGCGTGTCCGGTAAAACAGGAAGTGTATCGTGTCGCAAGTCGATATCGCCTTGATGTCACCCTGGTGGCCAACGCCTGGATGCGCATTCCCAATGAACGAGGGCTGACCCTCGAAGTTGTTGCGGACCGGTTTGACGCGGCGGATGATTGGATTGTCCAGCACGTTCAACCGCATGACATCGTGGTCACCGCAGACATTCCCCTTGCAAGCCGCTGCCTGAAAAAAGGCGCACAGGTAATGGGTCCCACCGGAAAGCCGTTCACCGATGACAATATCGGTGGGGCCGTCGCGATTCGGGACCTGTTGTCGGATCTTCGCAGCACAGGAGAGATAACAGGCGGACCGCCACCACTAAAAAAGCGTGACCGATCACGATTTCTTCAACAACTCGACAACGTGATCCAGTCAATCCGTCGTGCGCATCCGGTCAATGCCAACGGACAAGGCGAATGAACCGATGCAAACAACCGCCACAAATGTTTCTTACAGGGCTGGGGGCGGGAAACAGCCTCCGGCTGCCCGGGGTTAAAAGATATGAAAAAATACCTTTTTTTAGCACTTATTGCGGTATTGGCCTATGGCTACATTCAAGAACGAAATATGCCACTCCCCTTTCTTTCGTCAAAGACACAAAATGATGACAGCGTTATCCAACAGGCCTATAACAACAGACAAAGCGATCTTCAAGTACAAGGTGAAGGCGTTGTAACAAAGCTATTGCGTGATGATCTTGATGGATCAAGACATCAACGGTTCATTTTAAGGCTCGGTAGCGGCCACTCATTACTGATGGCCCATAATATTGATTTAGCCCCCCGGATCGGCAACTTAAAAACAGGGGACACCGTGGCGTTTTATGGCGAATATGAATGGAATGCACAAGGCGGCGTTATCCACTGGACCCACAACGATCCAAATGGTCGGCATGTTGGCGGTTGGCTGAGGCATAACAGCAAAACATACAAATAGCCCCGTTATGTAAAAAAAGGGAGACCCGATGATTATTTCAAAAGAAATCGCAAAAAGAAAAAGCGTAAGGGCCTACTTGAATAAACCGGTCCTCACCGATGACCTGGCAAGGATAATCGAGGCCGGTCGATGGGCGCCGAATGCCGGCCCCTTTCAAATTTCGGTGATCCGTAACCATGGACTGCGACAACGGATCAATGACCGGGCCCGGGATGCCATGGTTCACTCTGATAATGAATTTCTGCAAGAAAGGGCCTCTTTGCCGGGATATCAGCCGCTTTATGGCGCACCGGTGCTGATCCTGCTTTCCGGGCCACTTGAGGACACCTTCAGCGCCTTCAATACAGCACTTGCTGCGGAGAACATGCTCCTTGAAGCCACCGGATTAGGCTTGGGGTCATGCTACCTGCTGTCCCCCACCCTGGCGCTGAATGGGAAAGACAGCCGTAACTTGGCACAAGCGGCAGGCATCCCGGACGGGTATACGCTCCAGTGCGCACTTATCGTGGGGTATGCCGCCACTGAGAACAAATTCACCGATAGCGCGCGGTCCCGGAAAGGATCTGTAAACTATGTCGACTGAGGGTATTTGAGTGTTCGAAGATTAAATGCCACGTTTCTCCCCCCCCCCTTATGGCCTTGATGTTTAGAAAGACGGCACTATATTCTTAGGATAACTGCCATATTCTCCGGTCGACTGGCATTTCTGTTTACGGGCTGCAACCGGATCAGGGGCCAGGGGCCGGGTTATAAACACGACACCGTTAAATCAATGAGAGGTGCTCTATGAAAAAAACATATTACATCATATGCTTCATATTTCTGTTTATCGCTACAGTGGGTTGTTCAAGCGACACCCGGCATCACAAAACATCATTACCGGACCCTGCGTCATTTAACGCACACTTCGGGGATATAGACATGGATAGCGATGATTGGGTGTGCTGGGAGGAGTTCAAACTCTATTTTCCCAAGGCGACATCTGATATTTTCAAAACATTGGATATAAATGAGGACAACAAGCTGGATCATGACGAGTGGCATGAATTCAAGCAGGCTCATGGGATAAAAAAACATAGTTAATTTAGTCTATTGGCAAATATCTGGATAAAACACGTCTATAAATCGACCAACTGACAGTATGCGAGGGTCTGGCTGCAATTATCGATGGTACATGACACACTTTTCTTTTGTGATCATGTGCCATCCGTAAGTCCCCATTCATAAACGGGAAATGGCACTAATAGTGGGGGTTTGCCGGTCAGATGCATGACAATTCAAATACCAGTCGTTTAAATCGGGCAGGCCTTCCCGGATAGGGGCGTAAACTTTTACGCACAACCATCGCAGTTGCCCACCTTCAGGCCCCACCCTGCAATGACGCCCTTGCCTTCGGCTGATGTTTATGGTAATAAATCAATCTCTTACTAAAAGGGTTCTCACACAGGGGACTTACACTCTACAAGTCCATGCCCAGGCCTGCGTTATGTTTAAAATGCAGCACCAGGCTGAATGAGGCAGCTATATGAAAAACACCGTGACAACAGCACTCGTACTCGGTGCCACCGGGGCAACAGGCCGGGAGATTGTTAATTTATTGACCGACAACAAGCACTTTAACAAAGTGTATTTGCTGGTGCGCCGCTTGCCCGGTGGTGTTTTCGGCAGTAACGTGGAACCGGTGGTGTCAAATCCGCTTGCTTTTGACGCCCTGAACCATGTCGATCCAATAAACGTTGTGTTTTGTGCCCTGGGTACGACACTGAAAAAGGCCGGTTCAAAGCAGGCATTTTACAAAATTGATCACGATTTGATTGTAGACGCCGGCATCTGGGCCAAAGCACATGGCGTCAGTCAGTTTCATCTAATCAGTTCGCAGAACGCCAATACGGATTCGAGCTACTTTTATCTGAGAACCAAAGGCGAAACAGAGCAAGACCTGATTAATCTTGATTTCCCATCGTTGACGATCTATCGCCCCACACTGCTGTACGGCGGCAGGCGGGAAGAGATCAGAGTGCTGGAGAAACTGGGATATTATGTGCTTTCGGTAATAACCGCTGCACCCATTAACGCCATCAGACGCTACAAACCGGTTCATGTAAAAACGGTGGCATCGGCAATGGTATCCCGCGCACTATCTCCTGTGCCCGGTGCCACCATCGTTGAGGCGAAAGAATTATAGGGGACGTGAAAAAGGTTTAAGAAAATAGTTGTAGCGGAGAGATATTGGACTGCTGACCCGAACACAGGAGGATATTTCATGCACATCACTTTTTTTGGAGCGGTAAGGGAAGTAACGGGATCGATGCACATGCTGGTCAACGGAGAGGATCGCATCCTGCTTGATTGCGGCATGTACCAGGGGCGCCGAAAGGAGAGCGCCGAAAAAAACCGCATTCTGCCCTTTGACCCCTCCATCATCACCAATGTTGTTCTTTCCCACGCCCACATCGACCATTCCGGACGAATCCCCATGCTGACCCGGGACAGTTTCACCGGTCGCGTTTTCTGTTCCCTGGTCACCCGGGATGCCTGTGAATACCTGCTGGCCGACAGCGCCCACATCCAGGAATCCGACGCCGAGTACCTCAACTACAAGCTGGTACGCGGCCAGCTTTCCAAAATGCACCAGGGAAAAGGAGGGCGTAAGGCTTATGAAAAGGCCGCCCGCAAACTGAAAAAAAACGGCCACCGCATCGATGCGGCGCTCGTCAACGACCTCATTGGTCAGTTTAACTTAAACGGTATCGAACCCCTGTACACCAGCGATGATGCCGTCAAGGCCCTGGGCTTCTTCTCGGGATATCCCTACGGAACGCCTTTTACCATTGGGGACAACATGACCTGCACCCAGTATGATGCCGGCCATATTCTGGGATCGGCCATATCGGTGATCCGCACGGTGGTCAACGGCCGCACCATAACCGTCTGCTACACCGGGGACATCGGCCGCTTTGACAAGCCGATTCTCGAGGACCCCACCCTGGTTTTTTCCGAACAGGACCTTGATATCGACCTTTTGATCATGGAGAGTACCTACGGCAACCGTGAACACGCCCCTGTCAAGGACCTCAAGCCGGAACTGCAGGCCACCCTCAACGAAACCTTCGAACGGGGCGGCAGCGTCCTCATTCCGGCGTTCGCCTACGGAAGGACCCAGGAGTTGCTCTATTTTATCCACGAACTGTACCAGGAAGGGCTGGTCAAAAAGGTCCCCATCTACGTGGACAGCCCGCTGGCCACACGGCTCACAAAAGTGTTCGGAGAGCATCCGGAAGTCTATGACAACGACACCCACACGACCTTTTTGCAAAAGGGCAAAAACCCTTTTTCCATGCCCCAGCTCAAGTTCGTCGGCTCCGTGGAGGAGTCCATGGCCTTAAACCGCGATGAAAGCCCCCACATTGTCCTGTCCGCATCGGGTATGTGTGAAGCCGGCCGCATCCTGCACCATTTGCGGCACAAAATTCACAATCCCAGACATACCATCCTGGTGGTGGGCTTCATGGCCCGGCACACCCTCGGCCGGCGGCTTCTGGATCTGGGCGAGGCCTATGCCGCCGCAGGCCGGAAAGGCGACGCCCCGATGGTCAAAATCCTCAACAAGGCGTATCCCCTCAAGGCCCATGTACACATGATCGGCGGGTTCAGTGCCCATGCCGACAAAAAGGAGATGCTGACTTTCCTGAAGCAATCGAATCTGAAGGTCAAAAAAATTGCCGTAGTTCACGGCGAAGAGGAGCAGTCCCTCGCCTTTGCGGACATTCTCAACAGGGAAGGATTCGATGCCGTCGTTCCCCGGGTGGGGCAGTCGATAAGAATCGATTGATCATTTACCGTTATCGCTCTCACCCTATGATGTCCATAGTAAACTGCAGCACGCTTTGAAGCACCGTAACAACTTTCTCAGGGTTCACGCAGAAATTTAAGCAAAATTGAATTAGCGATCACGGCATTTTCATAATTGGAATTGTGCCCGCCGCCTTCAATGGCATGGAACACCAGGCCCGGCACAGCCTCTTTTACCTTTTCGCTGTTATGAAACGGCAAAACGGCATCTTTTGTTCCCCAGATGAGCAGCACAGGCTTTTTCCGTTTGCCGACCCGCTCATAGACCGGGCCCAGTTGATTCATATGCATATGTCGCAGGGTGGAAAGCAGTGCCCTTTTATACCCCCGATACTGCATCTGCACCTTGAATTTTTCCTCGAATTCCGGCCGTTTTTCAGGATAAACAAATGCCTTGCGAATAGCGGACAGGACAACCCTGTCCCCGGCCAGCGCCATGATATACTCGCCGATAAGCGGCAATTTTGCCAGTTTTGCGGCGAAAGATTCTCAAATCGGAAAACCGGCCGGCGCAAAAAGAGCGATTTTGGATACCATTTCAGGATGCCGGTCGGCAAAGTAGACGGCAACGGCACCCCCCATGGCAAGCCCTGTCAGATGCACCGGCAACCTGATTTTAAGCCTCTGCAGCAATTCCACAAGCTGGCGATCATACAAATCCCTGTCATAGACCACATCCGGCCGGTCGGAAAATCCCCGTCCGTAATGATCATACCGCAGCACACGGAATCCGGCATTTACCAGGTCTTTGAAATTATGGTCCCAGACAAAGTATGGCGTAGTAAGCCCATGAATCAGAACCACTACCCGGCCCGTGTCAGGCCCGACGATCTCATAGTGGACGACTCCCTCCGACAGTTTGATAAACTGCCCTCCGGCAGATTTTCTGGCCGTATCATCGAGCACGGTCTTTTTGCTGATAAAATATCCATAGGAACCCACCAGAAGCACTGCAATCAAAACAAGTATGATCAAAAATGTTTTCATTTTTCTCCCTCCAGGCCCTCGCAAAGATTCTTTGAAATTGGAAACTTAAAATTGGAAAAAACAGAAGCCTTTTAAAAAAAGTGTAAATCGATAAATGAAAGATGCCGTTGTGTCCAGGCTTTTTACCACCAGTTGAGTACATCTTCGGCAAATCCGAAGAATCTGTCCAGGTGCAGCCCGGTGCAGTCATCAAGGACAACATCGCCGCTGAAATAACCAAAAACCTGATGCTGCATCGATTTTATGAAAATAAAATCAGTGGTGCCGTGACGATCCACCACAGGCTCGAAATCCAGCTCAAAGCGTTTGTCGCTGCTGGTAAATTTCCAGGGCGCCATGTAGTTGGCGGTATCCAAATGAAAGGTAACACTATCTAATTTATGAACACGGCCTTTGTAAAAGAGCATGTTTTCAGAGGCCACCGACCGGTCGCTGAAGCCATAGCCGATGTTCCAGCCAAAGGGTTCGCCATGAAGCAATCCCGATGCCGACCCCCAGTACCACCGGTTTTTATATGTCCAGTTGCCCCGGCCCCAGTCAAGGGTGCCGAAGCTGTTTTCCGGTAAAAATTCCAGGGTGCGCTCCCCCAGGGTAACCCATCCCCGGACGGGCATGCAGTTGATTTTCCGGTTGTAGTAAAAGGCACGGCGGTTCTCCGGCCAGGAGGTGGCGATGACCATGGTGTCCGTATCCGGGTCATGATACAGATCAAGTTCTCCGGCCAGGCCTTTTTCTCCGGCCGGACCGACAAATTCGGGAGCGTTGAATTTGATCCTGCGATGAATGCCTGTGACTCTATATTCGAGCATAATTTTTTTATCTTTGAAACGGGTGGTGCCGTCTCCGGACGCAGCGGTCAGGCCCATGCGCCCCCGCGGCAGGACAGACATAGTGTCGAACTGGCGAAAAGTTTGATTCTGGATGTCCAGCCAGCAGACGGCGGCCAGGCCGATATAGCCCAAATCCGCCAGGGTGAAGGTAATGCAATATCCGTTTTCAGGAGACACGACGCAGTAGTAATCCCACTCCTTGATCCTGTGCCATCCGGCTTTAATCTTGCGACGGTCATAGCGCCAGAAAGGCTTTGTGGCATAGCCTGGATGCAGCAGCAGCCCACTGTCGTCCATCAGCTCACAGGGTTTTGTGATCCGTTGCTGTTTTCCCATCGCCGCCCTCCTGTCCGGGGTTGCCGGTATTGTGCATATTTTACGCATATCGTTTTTTAATCGGATATGCATTTCTACAGTACCAGATCCTTGATAAAATCAAGCAACTGGTTTAAATTTTGGCAGGGACGCACCTCATGGCAAGACCCTTCGTAGGTTCGCATCTCGCTGTCTCCGGAATACCAGAACTGCTTTGTTTCCGGGTTAAGCCAGATCAGCCGGCGGCAGCGGTCGCGCATGTCATCTAAAATTTCAACTTCGGGATTGGAATAATTGGAACGGCCGTCGCCAATGATGATCAGGGTTGTTTTCTTGTTTAAAACATCCATAAAATATTTTTTAAACAGACGCAGGGTCAACCCGTAATCAGTGGCGGCGCCATAGTCGATATCCGCTTCGCCCAGAACCTTTTCAATGGCCTGGTTGATTTCATTTTTTTCAAATATTTCAGTCACCTCGTCAAGACCGGCCACAAAAACAAAGCTGCGCACGCGGGTAAAGCACTCCTGCAGAGAATAGAGCATGTTGAGCATGAAGCGGGCCGCCGACCATACCGACCCGGACACATCACACAACGTAACGATTCGGGTTTTCCGCAAGGGCCGGTTGCGAAAGATGATCTCCATGGGTATCCCCTGGTAGCGCGCCCCCTGCCGCAGGGTTTTTTTAATATCCGGGACCCCCTTTTTTTGCCGGGCATAGCGCAGGCCGGCCGTATCTTTGAGTTTTCGTACGAGCTGTTTGATGACCTCGCGCAGCTCTTCGACCTCCTTTTGAGTCAACGAGACAAAGGCTGTTTCACCAAGATCGGCCAGGTGTTGATCATGGGAGATGATTTTTTTAAGATTTTCGCCGGCGGGTTTAGGATTTTGCAAAAGCAGGCGCCGGGCACTTTCGATCCGTTCGTTAAAATGAGATTCAAGGCTCTTGCGTTTTTCCCATGGAATCCGGTCAATATTTTCGTCTGTAAACTGCGTAACTGCGGCCTGCAGCCTGTTTAACTGCAACATCACGCCAAGGCGACGGGTGACCGACCCAAGGTTGGACCCCATGCCTTGCCTGCGGCCCTCCCCTTCGCCCTGGATTCTGCCCATCTCCTGTAAAAATGCCAGGGGGTCACCGGCCATGAAATCAAGCAGGGCTCGGTCAAGGGGACCGGCATTGTTTTCAGGGGTCAATACCGCCAGAAATTCTTCCATCCGATCCTGAAGCCCGTCCGTATGAAAAATACCGAAATCCTGGCGCAATTCATGAAAAAAGAGATGATACAACTGATCGAAATGATGCTGCTCCCTGCGGCTTTTGGCAAAATTGGTCCTTAAAACCGCTTCGAACTGAGGTTCCTGCAAACAGTCTATCAGTTCAAGCTGCCCGACACAGTCCAGGACCTCACTGGTGGAGATCCGCAGGCCGCCTCCCCGGGCACAGGCGGCAAATTTTAAGACAAGGTTGACCATTTGGACCCTGTGTCCGCTACGATGGTTTTTAAATTATCCCGGACCTTTTCGGTATCGGATCGATACTTGCAGAGCACAGTGAGTGTCTGGTCCAGCACCTGGGCTGAAAGATCTTCGACCTGAAGTGCAATCAGGGACTGGGCCCAGTCCAGCGTTTCGGATATGCAAGGCTTCTTTTTAAGATCCAGCCTGCGAATCCCACGGATTGCATTCACCAGTTGCCCGATGAGCCGATCTCCTGTTTCAGGCAGCTTGAGCCGAACAATTTTTTCTTCCAGATCGCGCTCGGGGTAGTCGATATACAGATGAATACAACGCCTCTTCAGCGCATCACTCATGTCGCGATAATTATTGGAGGTCAGCACCACAAAGGGAATATTAACTGCGGAAATGGTCCCTATTTCCGGAATCGACACCTGAAAATCACTCAAAATTTCCAGCAGAAAGGCTTCAAACTCCGGGTCCGACTTATCGACTTCATCGATGAGCAGAACCACCGGTTTTTCGGAACTGATGGCCTGGAGCAGGGGCCTGGGCTGAATGAACCGCTTTGAAAAAAAAGCATCCTCCTGGGCCGCAATCCGGTCAACGGCATCGCTCAAGGAATTTGATCCGGAGACGACATCATTTATTTTTTCCTTGATCATCTGGGTATAAAGCAACTGCTTGGCATACTCCCATTCATACAGGGCCTTGGCTTCATCCAGCCCTTCATAACACTGGAGCCGGATCAGCCGGCGATCCAGACCGCGGGCCACGGCCTTGGCCAGTTCGGTCTTGCCCACGCCGGCCGGCCCTTCCACCAGGATCGGTTTTTGAGTGGCATGGGCCAGAAAAACAACAGTGGCAATATTTTCGGAACAGATGTAATCACATTTTTCCAAATCTTTCTGTGTCGCTTCAACGCTTGAAAATGCCATTTAAGCAATCCTTTTGGTTATTTCAAAATTTGTTGCGTGGTTAAGTGGTTGAGTCGGTGTATACGAATGAACAGCCTTCACCCAAAAATTGAGAAAATTTAACCTGCATCCTGCAACGCGCAACCCACATCCTGCAACCTGCAACCTGCAACCCACACCCTGCATATCTTTATCACAGTTTATGAGAGTTGACACGAATTTTCACAAAAACCACCCATTGATTCCTCACTACTCAAAACCCATATCTCACTACTTTGGCATAAAACTCTATTGAAAATTCAAACGGTTGATGCTAATTAGATAAGGTTATATAAAATTTATCAAAACAGGAAGCGATATGCACCCTACTGAAAAGCAGCAGTCACTTTTGCGCAGCCTGCCCGGTGTGGATCATATTATCGAGCAGATCAATGCCAGGGGGCTTTTTAAAAACACGCCCAAATCCGTTGTCATGCAATCGATCCGCACGGTCATCGATACCCTGCGCCGGGAAATTCTTGACGGCGACCTGCATACTGCTCCGGAAAGCCTGCACGATGCGGCCGTCCTGGTGCGCGTTACAGAGGCCGTTGCCGGGGCTATGGCCTTTAATCTGGTACGCACCATCAATGCTACCGGTGTCGTGGTTCATACGAACCTTGGGCGCTCCCTGCTGGCCCGCGAGGCCGCAGACAACATGCTGGCCATCGGCTGCAACTACTCCAACCTGGAATTTGACCTGACCGCCGGCAAACGGGGATCACGGTACAGCAACGTGGAGGATATCCTGTGTGAAATCAGCGGGGCCGAAAGTGCCATGGTGGTCAACAACAACGCCGGCGCTGTACTGATCTGCCTGGAAACCATGGCCCGGGGCAAACAGGTGGTTGTCTCCCGGGGCGAACTGGTGGAAATCGGCGGTGCTTTCCGGATTCCCGATGTAATGGCCAAAAGCGGCGGCATCCTGCGTGAAGTGGGCACCACCAACCGCACCCATCCACGGGATTACGAAAACGCCATTGCCCAGGATACGGCCCTGCTGCTCAAGGTCCATACCAGCAACTACGCCGTTGTCGGTTTTACCGCCGCCGTGAGCCTCGAGGATCTGGTTGCCATCGGCGGGAAATACCATCTGCCGGTAATGGAGGATCTGGGCAGCGGTACATTTATCGATTTTTCCCGCTACGGTCTGATGCCCGAGCCCACGGTCCAGGAGTCCCTGGCCGCAGGAGTGGATGTGGTGACCTTCAGTGGGGACAAGCTTCTTGGCGGGCCCCAGGCCGGAATTATCCTTGGTAAAAAAGAAATCATCGATCAAATCAAAAAAAACCCCATCACCCGGGCCCTTCGCATTGACAAGCTGACCTTGGCCGCCCTTGAAAGCACGCTGCGGCTTTACCGAGACGAGGAAAAAGCAGTACAGAGCATCCCCACGTTGCGCATGCTGCTGGGGCCTTTTGACAAAATTGAAGCGCGGGCCGCAAAACTGGCCAAAATGCTTGAACATCCGGATAATAAAATTCAGGTTGAGATTCTGGATCGACCATCAAAAGCCGGCGGCGGGTCTTTGCCCCTTCTGGAACTGCCCAGCAAATGTGTTGCCCTGAAGATAGAAAATGTCTCGACCAGCCGCTTCGAGAAAATAATGCGCGGCTGCACACCTCCTGTCATCGGCAGAATAGAAGATGATTTTTTTATCATGGACATGCGGACAGTCCAAGATGATGAACTGGAAATCATCGAATCCGCTGTCTCCGACATTCTAAAAAAGGCCTAAAATGAACCAGACTACACCACCAGTGGAAGAAAAAAATTTATTCTCCTCATGCAGTTCGACCCGGCATTTTCTGCTCAGCAAAACCAACCGATTCGAGCATGAATCCCGGAATCAGCAACCGCCCTTTGCAGGCTCCGATGCCTTGCTGGAAATTTTTCCGGACATGCTTTCCGGGCCTGCCTTTATCGAGCATTCCCTGTCCATACTCGATGCTGCAAAGGCCTTTGGCGTGATAACGATCAGGCTGGATCACGGCCATCCGGAAAATGATAGCGCCACAGATGAAATCAACCCTGCCCGCATCATCGACACAGGGAAAATCATTGCCCGAACAAGCCGGCAACACAACAGCATATGGGGGCAGCTCAGCAATGATACATGGGGCTGCTTTCTGCCGGATGCGGATGAGGCGGCCTGCACGCAATGGAAACGTACCCTGAAAGCAGACCTGGCCGGGCAGAAGCTCCCCGGCGTCACCGTGGGTATCGCTCTTTATCCCTGCAACGATTTTACCCACTCCCAAATCGTGGATAACGCATGGAAAGCCCTGCACCATGCCACTTTTTTCGGCCCTGACTCCGCTGCCGTGTTCGATGCGGTGAGTCTGAATATCAGCGGAGACCAGCATTATCAGGAAGGCGATATCCGGGGTGCCGTCAGTGAATTTAAAAACGCCCTGGCCCTGGATCCATCCAATATCAATGTGCACAACAGCCTGGGTGTCTGCTACGGCGTTCTGGGAGAACTCGAATCCGCCCTGAAAGAATTTGAAACATCCCTTGCTCTTGATCCGGCCGAATTCATGGCTGCCTACAACATCGGCATGACTCACCAGCTTCTGGACAACCCGGAATCAGCCCTGGAATTTTTTCTGAGAGCCGGAGATATGAAACCCGATGTTTATGAGATAAACCTGAACACCGGCCATCTTCTTTTGCAAAACGGATCGGCTGAAAAAGCCATGGGGTTTCTGGAAAAAGCGGCTCAACTGGAACCGGGCTCGGGCCTTGCCTTCAGATATCTGGCAGACGGCTTAAAGAAACTGGGCAGGATAAATGAAGCCATTGAAGCGTACAAGAAAGCCGTGAAACTGCACCCCTATGATGCCGATTCAATTTCCGCACTGGGCTGGCTTTTTGCAAAAAGCGGCGAAAACCTGGAGATTGCCACCATGTTCTGCCGCCAGGCCACCGAACTGGCGCCTGACAGGGGGGTGTTTTTTCAACGTCTCGGCCGACTTTATCTGAAAAACAACCGCACGGAAGAGGCCCTGGTTGCATTGGAAAACGCCGATCGCCTGGGGCAGGATTCAAAAGACCTGATCGAAACCATCAGAGGACAGCAAATGGAGGAGGCCTCCTGAAAAAAATTATCCAGCAGATTCTGTCGGAAAGCATCGATATAAAAAACAGGGCCGTCACCCAGAATATGGACAACCTGGTGCAGGCCGCTGAACTTATTGCAGGCCGATTGGCCACCGGGCATAAAATCATGCTTTTCGGCAATGGCGGCAGCGCCGCCGATGCCCAACACATTGCCGCCGAATTTGTCAACCGTTTTACAATAGAGCGTCCACCGCTGGCGGCAATGGCCCTGACGACCGACACGTCCATTCTGACCAGCATCGGCAACGACTATGGTTTTGACGAAGTTTTTTCCAAACAGATCCGGGCCTTAGGGCAAAAAGGTGATATTGCCCTTGGAATCAGTACCAGCGGAAACTCCGCGAATGTACTAAAGGCCTTTAAAGCCGCCCGCAATGCCGGTATCTTCACTCTGGGCATGACCGGGCGTGGCGGAAAAATAAAAGGGCTTGCAGATATGACACTGACCGTTGCATCCGAGGTCACCGCCCGAATCCAGGAGACCCATATTCTCATGGGGCATATCCTGTGTGAACTGGTGGACCGGATTTTGTTTCCGGGAAATTTCAAATAATGTCTATCCGGAAATGAGGATTTTTGTTCAAAATCAAGACCATTTCCGGACGGACGCTAACTAAGGAGATCATTAAAGACCATGCCGCATTCTTCCACCCCCATCGCCCTTACCGGTCTGAAAACATACTCCATAAAAGATCGCAAGAGCCTGGTCAGCACCGACGATTTTGCAAAAGTCTGGCACCCGGGAAACAGTTTTAACCGATTTCTCGACAGCCTGCCTTCCATTCTGGCGGTAAAGGACCTGCGAGACGTCATATCCGCCATCACCGATGCCGCCCGAAACAAAAAGGCCGTCATTCTGGGCATGGGCGCCCATGTGATCAAGGTAGGGCTGGCGCCGGTCATCATCGACCTCATGGAGCGCGGCATCATATCGGGCGTGGCTATGAACGGTGCCGGTATTATTCATGATTTTGAACTTGCCATGGCCGGACAGACATCCGAAGATGTTGCTGGGTCTCTGGCAGACGGCACCTTCGGCATGGCCCGTGAAACCGGGCAGTTTTTATGCGATGCCGTCAACAGGGCAGCAAAAAATTCCCTAGGCCTGGGTCAGGCCGTGGGCCGGTCGATCATGGAGGCTAACCTGCCCTTTGGTCATCTGAGCATCTTAGGGGCCGGGGCCCGGCTGGGTATCCCGGTGACGGTCCATGTGGCCATAGGCACCGATATCATACATATGCGACCCGATTTTAATGCGGCCCATGCCGGCCAGGCCTCCCACCTTGATTTCAGAATATTTGCAGACCTGGTGTCTTCCCTGGAAAAAGGGGTTTACCTGAACGTTGGATCGGCCGTCATTCTGCCGGAAATTTTTCTCAAAGCCACGAGCCTGGTGCGTAACCTGGGCCATAAAATAAACGACTTTACCACGGTCAACATGGATTTTATCCGGCACTACCGCCCCATGGCCAACGTGGTAAACCGTCCCACGGCCACCGGGGGCCGTGGATTCAATCTTATCGGACACCATGAGATCATGCTGCCCCTGGTTGCCGCAGGCGTTCTTGAGCAGTTAAAATAAAGTGCCCCGTTGCTTTCAAAACGCGGATGATTATATTTATCTTTTTGAAAGATATGTAGTTTGCACGCATAAGCCCTACTTATTAAGGAGAAATACAGGAAATGCCGATCTACGAGTACCACTGCAAAGACTGCGGTAAGAATTTTGAATGCCTGATCATTGGAAATGACACCCCGAAATGCTCCAACTGCAGCAGTGCAAATGCTGCCCGCCTGATGTCGGCCTGCGGATTTTTAAGCAAAAGCGGCAGCGGTGAAACCGTCAGTGTATCGGCAGGTGCGTCGAGTTGTTCCGGGTGTTCGGCCACAAGCTGTGCCGGATGTGGTCACTGATGAAATCAACGATAAAAATCGGCACCCGGGGAAGCAAGCTGGCCCTTTGGCAGGCTACCTGGGTCAAATCGGTCATCGAAAAAGAACATCCTGAAATAATCGTCGATATTGTGGTGATCAAAACCCGGGGCGACAAAATCCTGGATGTCCCGCTGGCCAAAGTGGGCGGCAAGGGATTGTTTGTCAAAGAGATTGAAGATTCCCTGTTAAGAGAAGATATCGATATTGCCGTGCACAGCATGAAAGATATGCCCGCAGACCTGCCGGATGGACTCTGCATCGGCCCCATACCAGAACGCGAAGTGCCCGGTGATGTCCTGATTTCAGGCAGGGGCCTGCGCCTTGCCGACCTGAAAGCAGGCCGGAGCATCGGCACCTGCAGCCTGCGGAGGTCGGCCCAGCTTCTGCACGCCCGGCCCGATCTTAAAATTGTTCCTTTGCGCGGCAATCTTGAAACACGCCTGAGAAAACTGGACGAGGGCCGGATGGATGCCATTGTTCTGGCCGCAGCCGGTGTCAAGCGCCTGGGGATGGAAAATCGTATCACCGAATACCTGGAACCCTCGGTCATGCTGCCTGCCGTTGGCCAGGGCGCTCTTTGTATCGAACTTCGAAAAAACGATCAGAAAACATACCAGGTAATAAACCATCTGGAACATAGCCCCACCCGGACGGCGGTTCTGGCGGAACGGGCCTTTCTAAACCGGCTGGAAGGCGGATGCCAGGTACCCATTGCCGCGCTGGGCCAGGTCCGGCAGGATCAGATTATCATAACCGGTCTTGTGGCCGATATTGACGGTCAAACCATATTCAAAGAGACACTTTCCGGACCTGCAAACGCATCGGAAGCCATCGGCACGGATCTGGCAGATCGTCTGGCGGCCCGGGGAGCACGCGATATTTTAAATAAACTCAAGGAAGCTGCACAGGAATAAAATGACGGGAAAAGTTTATCTGGTAGGCGCCGGCCCCGGAGACCCCGGGCTGATAACGGTAAAGGGTCTGGAGTGCATTAAAAAGGCGGATGTCGTAATTTACGACTATCTGGCCGCACCGGCCCATCTGGCCCATGTATCCAGAAATGCCGAATCGATCTATGTGGGTAAAAAAGGCGGCGACCACACCCTCTCCCAGGATGGCATCAATACCCTGATTGTCGAAAAGGCAAAAACAGGTGCCGTCGTTACCCGGCTCAAGGGCGGCGACCCTTTTATTTTCGGACGCGGCGGAGAAGAGGCGGAAGTCCTTATCAAGGCAGGAATTCCTTTTGAAATCGTTCCCGGCGTCACTTCCGCCATTGCTGCTCCGGCATATGCTGGAATCCCGTTGACTCACAGGGACTTCACCTCCACGCTGGCCTTTGTCACCGGTCACGAAAATCCGGAAAAATCTACGTCAAATATTGACTGGGCCTCTCTTCCGGGTATCGGCACCCTGGTGTTTTTAATGGGCGTAAAAAACCTGGCTCATATTGTCGAGCGGCTCATGCACCACGGCATGCCGCCGGAAAAACCAGTGGCCCTGGTTCGATGGGGAACCACCCCGTCCCAGGTGACCGTCAGCGGCACCCTGGCCAACATTGTGGGCAAGGTGGCAAGGGCAGGCCTGAAGGCGCCGGCCGTTATTGTGGTGGGCGATGTGGTCAAACTCCGGAACAATATGCAGTGGTTTGAGACCCGCCCTTTGTACGGCAAAACCATTGTTGTCACCCGGGCCCGGGAGCAGGCCAGCGACCTTGTCAGGCAACTGACCGATCTCGGGGCCGAATGCATGGAATGCCCCACCATTAAAATCCGCAGGCCCAAAGACCTGGTACCCCTTGATCGGGCCATTGCGCATCTGAATGAGTATCACTGGATTATTTTTACCAGTGTCAACGGCGTAGGATTCTTTTTTGACAGATTGTTTGAAAACGGCCTGGATGTGCGGGCCCTGCACAGCCTCAAAACCGCTTCCATCGGACCAGCCACCGCGGCAAAGCTTTTTGAATACGGAATCAAAAGCGATATCGTGCCGGAAAGCTACCGGGCCGAATCCGTGGTGGCTGCATTTAAGGACAAAAATGTTCAGGGAAACAGAATTCTGCTGCCGCGCGCGGCTGAAGCCCGGCCCATACTTCCTGTTGAACTTGCTAAAATGGGCGCCAGGGTGGATGAAATAGCCGTATACCACACCTTGCAATCGAAAAATAATGCCGACAGCCTGATAGAGGGTCTGGCACAAAAACGCATCGATCTTATCACCTTTACCAGTTCATCAACGGTTAAAAACTTTAAAACCCTGATGCCGGCTGATGCCGCGAAACTGCTGCATGGGGTCAAAATAGCCAGTATCGGCCCGATCACATCGGACACAGCCCGGAAAGAGGGATTTGCTGTTCATGTCACCGCAAAAACGTATACCATACCCGGCCTTTGCGGGGCCATTGTAAAATATTTTCAAAAAAATCGTAAGAAACAGACCCCATGAAGAAATATTGACCCTGGCGGCTTTTTATGTGTATTATATAATTTTCTAATGGCTGCCGACCCCGCAGATTCATGTTCACTCTGATCTGTTTTTGATCAATGCCCTCTACCCGTTGCGCTTGAGACTTCTGATTTTCCCTGTTACCCGGCTGTAACGGCACCCTCGCAACCTGCACCGGGTTGATTTTGCAACAAATTGAATTCATCAAGTTTTAAGTGTTGTGTTTTAGTATTTTGCCTTTTTACAAAACCAGCAAACATAATCCATGGAACAATATCTTAAAAATCTGCCGGCCGTTTTCAGGGCAATTAAATCCCTTAAGGAAATCATTATAACCAATGTGGTTCTTATGGGGCAAATACCCGCAGCGACCTTTCATGAAAAAAACCGGCGCGAGGCGTTTTTAAAACGCCTCGCTACTTTCCAGGTGGATGAGTGCTCTACAGACGATTACAATAACCCCATCGGCATCATTCGGGGCACTTCCGACCGGAAGCCCCCTATTTTTTTAGTGGCTCACCTGGATACAATCTTTGACAGTGACATTGATCATAACTATACGGTCAAGAAAAATACCATACAGGGGGTCGGCATCCTGGACAATTCCGTGAGCATAGGGGTACTGTTGTCGCTGCCGGCCATTTTAAACGCCCTTGAGCTTCGTTTTGAATCGGATATCGTCCTGGCCGGTGTCATCCAGTCCATCGGCCGGGGCAACCTGCGCGGTATCCGTCACCTTTTGAAAACCTGGCTGACGCCCATAAGGGGAGCCGTATGTATCGAAGGGGCGGAACTGGGCCGGCTGGACTATTATTCCAACGGCATGGTCCGCGGTGAAATCGACTGCCGGGTTCCCATCACGGGAATCCGATCGGATTTTTCCCGGCCCAATGCGATCCTGATGCTTAATGAAGCCATTAATCAGATACTTCAACTGCGACTGCCGCAAAAACCGATAGCAAACATTATTTTCGGTAAAATATCAGGCGGCTTCAAGCACGGTAAAGATGCGTATGATGCCAGCCTGGGTTTTGAAATCCAAAGCGATTCCGACACAATGGTGAAATCGCTTTTCCGGAATATCAAAGATATTGTCGATGGATTGAATCACGAAAATGACGTCGAAATGACTATCAAAACCATCAGTAATACCGGCGCATCCCGGTTGAAGTTCAATCATCCCCTGGTTCAAAGCGCCGCTGCAATCATGAAAAAACTCGATCTTGAACCGGTCAGTCAACACTCCGAATCCGAGCTCTCGATTTTTCTCTCCCGCCGGATACCGGCAATCACCCTTGGCGTGACCCGGGGGCAGAATTATCATTTAAAAAACTCGAAGATGTTGATCAAACCCATGTTCAAAGGCATTGCCCAGATTATCGGAGTTTTAACGGCCATAGACAATGGAGTTTGCGATGAGTAAAAACTGGCTCGCCCAAAACACCTTTCATTATTCCCAATTTCAAGATATTGAGCGCCTGGTTCGTATAAAAGAACAAAAAAAGTTGACGATCTCTCTTTGTCTGCCCACGCTCAACGAAGAAAAAACCATCGGCAAAGAGATCCTGATTATGAGATCGGAACTTATGCAGCGAGCACCTCTGATCGATGAAATCGTGGTTGTCGATTCCGGCTCCAGTGACAGGACCCTGGAAATTGCCCGTAATTACGGGGCTGAAACCTATGAAGCAATCAATATTTTCCCCGATCTTGAAAATTATATGGGCAAGGGCGAAAACCTCTGGAAAGCTCTTTATATTACAAAAGGCGACATCATCGTTTATCTGGACGCCGATATCAAAAACATTCATCACCGGTTTGCATACGGCCTGATCGGCCCGCTTCTGATGGACCGGCAGATAAAATACACCAAGGCTTTTTATGACCGCCCCATCAGCACCGGCAAAAAGAAGATGCGGCCCACCGGCGGCGGCCGGGTCACGGAACTGGTTATCAGACCCCTGTTTTCACTTTTTTTCCCTGAACTGACCCAGATTATTCAACCCCTTTCCGGCGAATATGCGGGGTTTCGCGATCTTTTCCAGCAAATTTCTTTCCCCATCGGTTATGGAGTGGAAACCAGCATGATCCTGGATATATATGATAAATGGGGTCTCGATGTCATAGCCCAGGTGGACCTGGAAAAACGTGTTCACCGCAATCAGAGCACCAAGGCCCTGGGCAGAATGGCATTTGTCATTTTAAAAACGTTCTTCAACCGCCTTGAACAACTCGGTATGATTGACATCAAGCGCGATTTATACAATGAAATGATACGGGTGCGGCTCTTATAAAACAAGTTAAAACTACTGCAAATAGAGGTGTTCAGCATTATCAGCATTGGCTTTACGCTACTTTTCGGCAAGATAATCCAGCTGCCGAGGGATATC
>Ga0075121_1000463_pt1 | contig 27849 bp, 23 predicted proteins | sample AntAceMetag02UKG_FD_69793 | JGI IMG/M metagenome (GOLD analysis project Ga0075121, IMG submission 69793) | Saline lake microbial communities from Ace Lake, Antarctica - Antarctic Ace Lake Metagenome 02UKG | ecosystem: Environmental > Aquatic > Non-marine Saline and Alkaline > Saline | place... | reverse complement strand
ATGAACTATAACAGCAAGCTTGAACTTCTTACTGCTGATATTGAACAGCTTCTGAAAAGTAGTTTTTCTATCTTCATCCAGTCCGATAATAAGAGCCAGAGCAACCGTATGCAGACAATGCTTTCTGATTTTGAGGATAGGATTCAATTCCATGTTGGCGTATTTCAGAAAGGTTTTATTCTTGAAGATGCAGCGCTCGCTTTTTTTACAGATCATGAAATATTTAACCGGTACAGGCAAAAACGAAGATTTGCGCATTTCAAAAAAGCAGAAGCGCTTTCGGACTACGAAGCCCTCAAACCGGGCGATTATATCGTTCATATAGATTACGGCATCGGAATTTTTCAGGGGATTGAGAACATCTCAGTCCAGGAACGCAATATGGACTGCCTTCTGCTCCAGTATGCAGATAATGACAAGGTCTATGTTCCGACAGACCAGCTTCAGCAGGTTGCCAAATTCGTTACACAGGAAGGCATCATTCCCGAACTGCACAAGCTGGACAGCACTCGATGGGAAACCACCAAGAAGAAGCTTAAAAAGGACGTTGAGCAGATCGCAGCAGATCTGCTATATCTTTATGCTCAGAGAAAAATTTCTGTTGGATATGCATTCTCCGAAGATACCGAATGGCAAAAAGATGTGGAATCCTCTTTTATCTACGAAGATACAATAGACCAGGTCAAAGCCACAGAAGAGGTGAAGGCAGACATGGAGACTGCGATCCCAATGGAACGTCTCATCTGCGGTGATGTGGGTTTCGGGAAAACAGAAGTTGCTATACGGACAGCTTTTAAGGCAGTAATGGACAGTAAGCAGGTAGCATTCCTCGTCCCGACCACAATTCTTGCAGAGCAGCATTATGTCACTTTTTCCGAGCGTCTCAAAGACTATCCTGTACGCATCGAGATGTTGAGCAGATTTGTCACGCCCACCAAACAGAAAGTTATTTTAGATAGGATCAAATATGGAGAAGCTGACATTATAATCGGCACCCATCGATTGCTTTCTAAGGATGTTGAATTCAAAGAACTAGGGCTTATTATTATTGATGAAGAACAACGATTCGGAGTCCGACATAAAGAACGTTTGAAAGCGCTCAAACATAATGTGGATGTGCTCATGCTGTCTGCAACACCGATCCCGAGAACACTGAACATGGCACTCACTGGTGTGAAGGATATGACGATCATGAATGTTCCACCGGAAAACCGGCTCCCAGTGCGTACTGCTGTGATCGAGTATAATGAGGAGCTGATCATCTCCTCAATTCGCAGGGAAATCGACAGGCAGGGGCAGGTATTCTTTCTTCATAACAGGGTTGAGACCATCTATGGCATGGAAGAAAAACTCAGTGCGCTTATGAAGGATGTCAGTTTCCGTGTGGCTCATGCACAGATGTCTGCACGGGAACTCGAGCAGGTCATGATGGATTTTTATCATCACACGTTTGATGTGCTTATATGCACCACGATCATTGAGTCCGGCATTGATATTCCCAATGTGAATACAATTATCATAAACAGGGCTGATAAATTCGGACTTGCGCAACTTTATCAATTGCGGGGTCGTGTCGGGCGCTCAGATCACCAGGCATATGCCTACCTCTTTGTGCCGAAGAAGATCACAAAAACTGCGCATGAACGATTGAGAACTATTGAACAACATGAAGCACTCGGTTCAGGATTACATATTGCTATGCGTGATCTTGAAATACGCGGGGCTGGCAATATTCTCGGCAAAAAACAGCACGGCATCATGAACACGATCGGCATGAACTTCTACAACCAGCTCCTCAAGCGCGCTATTGAAAAGATAAAAAAAGGTGAAGATAAAGATATTTTTGATACGGAGAGTTATCACACAAAAATACAATGCGAAATCCCTTTTTCTTTGCCGGAATATTACATTGAGGATGATGCGATCCGACTTGATTTTTACAAACGCCTGAATAATGCTGAAGATGATACCCAGTTTCAGTCCTTTCAGGAAGAAATGCGCGACCGGTTTGGTCCACTCCCTCAAGTTGCTCAGTATGTTTTTCAATACTTTCATGTTTCCTACTGTGTGGTAAAGTCTTCCATCTCATCGCTGTTTATCGGTAAAAGAAAGATCACTATAGAAGTTGATTCCACTGTGCTGACTAAAAGCAAGATCGAAGATATCATAAAAAATATTCCACACGAGGTCCAATTCAACATGACAAGAGGAGCAAAAATCACGATCAAGCTGTCCAACAATAAAATTGACAGTTTCCAGGCGAATTTTGACGTTTGCATTCAAATGATTAAAATATTAGGTAAGAAAAAACCTGATCGAACATAAGAAGGATTTACATGAAAAAATCTACCAAAATAATTCTCATAGTCATTGTTATCATTGCTGCTGCACTCATTATAATCAACAATTTCGTGCGAAAAGACACAGATGTACTTCTTGCAAAAGTAAATGATAATCCAATTTACCTTTCTGAAGTTGAAAACACAGCCGCCATGTACAACATGGAATTTACTCAGAAAGATGCAGTTCTCATTCTCGACCAGCTTATTAATAATAACGTAGCTCAGATTTTTGCACAGAAGACTGGAATGGTTAATGAGCCAGGATTCAATACCGATTTTGAATGGCAAAAAAACGAAATTCGCAAGGAACTGCTTATCAACACAATGCTCGAGGATATTGTTAAAAATAACATCACTATTTCTGATGATGAACTTCAGAATTATCTGAACATGAATCCTTTTGTAAAGATCAGGACTATTTTTATTCCCATCGAGGATGACACAGTAGAAGTAGAAACACAAATTTATCAGGTATTCGAAAAACTACAAACAGGGGCTGATTTCGAAAGCCTGCAGAAAAAATATACGGATAAGGCATATCGCACCCCGAATAATAAAGCGGAATTGATCAAATTGGAAGTACTGCAAAATATTATACCCTATGAAAGCAGTGTTCCCGCAATTGGCGAATTTACCGAGCCAGTACTCACTAACTACGGCTATTACATAATCAAACGATATGAAGATCCTACCATCGAGGAGATACGAGAGGAAGTGGGAACAACAATCCAAAACGAGGAAGAGCAGTCATATCTAAATGAATACCTTGAGATTTTCAAAAAGGATATCATTATTTATGATGCGAACCTGGAAAAAGGACTTGGCTCTCAAACCGATGCAAATGATGAACTTGTCGTTGCAGCAAAAGGAGATATGAACATCCTCTTTGGCATGCTCAAAAAATATCTCGACTTCTTCCTTACACCAGAACAGAGAGAGAATCTTGCATATCTCGACTATAAGGATATCACCACCCAGATCGCCTTGCAAGAATTTCTCTATAGAACTTCGGTAGCTGAGAATTATGAATCATCAATGAATTTTATCTCCCAATGGGAAGCACAATCGCAGGAATTCGACACCAATTGGAATGATTACGTAGTTCAGCAGGTTTACAATGATGTCATCAGCCCAGCTATACAGGTCAGCGAAGCGGATATTCAAAATTACTATGATGCACATAAAGGCGAGTTTATGGTGGATGACGTTCAGCAACCCCTCTCTGAAGTGCACTATGAAATCAGTCTTGAACTGACGAATGAAAAGCACCAGAACTGGTTCACAAATGTTATCAATACATATGACATAACAATAGAGAAATATGAAGAAAATTTATAGTCTTTTCCTTTGCATAATTCTTGTATTATCAATTCTCCAATGCAATAAAGAGGAAAGTAAAAAAAGTATAGTCGTTGCGGAAGTGAACAATGACAAACTTTATGAATACGAATTCCGTTCGCTTTTCACAGAAGAAGAGTGGTTAAAAGCTACCCCTGAAGAAAAGAATAAGATCATTAATGACTGGATAGAGATAACTCTTCTTGCCCAGGAAGCAAAAAAACTTGGTCTGGACAAAATTCCGGAAGTCAAATTCAATATCAAATATGCGGAAAGAACACTTCTTGCAAACGAAGTGCTTGATAAAAAACTCAAGGATATTTCTGTGTCCCGCGATGAAGTTTTGGAATACTACAACCTGCACAGAAATGACTTCATGGAAGACAGAACCTTATACAAAATACAGCAATTTATTGTCCCGACATGGGCTAATGCTGATTCTGCAATAAAATTATTTAATGAAGGTGAAGCTTTTTATACAGTAGCAAAAAATATTGGATCAAATTATCTTGTGAGAACAATATCGAAAAATGAAGTCACATCACCATTCTGGGAATTTGTTTCCGGCATGACTAAATGGCACATACGAATTATTGATGATGAAGCAAAGCTTAAGATAGTTCAATTACTTGATGTTCAGGAAGAAAAGTCCCCTATCCCTTTTCAAGAAATAAGCGACTCTCTTCTTATAGAACTTCTGGAAATCAAACGGGAAGAATATCTGGCTAATGCACTGGACAGTCTGGAAATTAGTTATAAAGTTAAGATCTATTAGGAATATCATGAAATTATTACAAATCCTCTTATTCATTTTTATTTTGACCATCAGCAGTGTGCTCTATGCAGAAGCGGTTGACGGCATCGCTGCGGTCGTTGGCAATCAAATCATTCTGAAATCAGAAATTGAAACAAACTACCAGGAACTAAAAGCGTCCTCAGCTCTTGGAGAGAATGTGACAAAAGAAAACATTCTCAGGTTGCTGATCGAAGAAAAGTTGATCACAGAAAAAGCAGAACGCGATGACATCACTGCATCGGATGGTGAGATTGAAATGCAGCTCGAACGCGTTATGCAAAATATCATTGCACAATTCCCCACTTATCAGGATTTTTTGACCGTACTGCAAAAAGAGGGGCTCTCTGTTGATGAATTAAAAGAACGCTACAGAGATCAGATCGCGAAGCAGGTGGTGCGGGATAAATTGCTTCAGCAAGAGGTTTTTTCGAAAATCGATGTATCCGAATACGAAAAGAGACAGTATTTCGAAACTCATTTGGACAGCTTTCCTGATAGACCAAAAATGGTGAAGATCGCAGAAATATCTATAAAACCTGCAATGGGAAGCGAGAGTCTTGATGAAGCACTCAAGAAAATCGAGAATATACAGGACGAGTTGAACAAAGGGGCTGATTTTGAGACCCTTGCCCAAACTTATTCGGACTGCCCTTCGGCAGCTCAAGGTGGTGACCTCGGTTACTTTTCCCGAGGACAAATGGTTCCCGAATTTGAGGAAGCTGCCTTTGCGCTCGAGATCGGTGAAGTAGGTGAGCCAGTGCTTACTGAATTTGGTTACCATCTCATCAGGGTGGACGATAAACGTGATGGCGAGATCAAAGCACGTCATATTCTTGTAGAAGCATCTATTTCCGATAGTGACAAAGATATGATCACTCAACTTGTTGATGAAGTGTATCAAAAACTGCAAAATGGTGCTGATTTCATGGAATGTGCAATTGAGTATTCTACTCCAAATGAAGAAACAGGCGAAGAAGTTGTCATTGATGAATATCCGATTGATCAATTGGCTCAAATACCACAGATCGGCGCATATATTGAAAATCTGCAGGAAGGCGAATTTACAGAAGTAATCGAAATTGAAGGCACATATTACATCTTTAAGAATATCGGATATGCAGAACCCCGTCCCTATACTTACGATGAAATAGCTCCACAATTGGAACAGATCGTATTTCAGCAGAAACAACAAGAAGCGGTCGATGAATGGATAACGAAACTGAAATCCGAGATCTATGTAAAAGTGAACGAATAGTAAATTTTTCTCAATATATTATGAAGGCTCGATTTCGCAATCGAGCCTTCGGTTTTTTTGATTTAAAACTACTATTACGGTACGATCCTCCTGCCCATTGCGTCACTTCTTCCGGGAGAATTATCATAAATTTCTGAAACAAAATATATCACCGCAGGATAATCCCGGGGAAATTTGCCGTGGAAATAACTATGCACATCATTAATATAACGCACAACCAGTTTTTCATATTCTGTCAGGTCGGGATCATCAGGATGAAGCAAACGGGCAATGGTTTTTAATTTATATGATGGTATATCAAGAAACACGATAGTTGATGAAGGATCTGTCATCTGGTTGAGGAATGTCTGCGTCTCGAATTCGGGAGTTGCATATAATTCCAAAGAAACCTGCCTATCTTTATCAAAAAGAGAATCAACATTTGTATAAAAATAGCGAAGTGTTTCCAGTTTTTTCACAAATGATGAATCATCAGTATCTTTCATTAATTGGATGAGTTCAGGGAGCTTCTCCGCTTTCGGTAAAAATCCCATTCCCTTGACTGCATTGTTCAGTTTGAATTGAGAATCTTCACGTTTATATCCATACGTTGCGACAATGCCGTTATGTGGTCCAGCAAGTTCAGGTGGTTTCATTTGCAAAAATCTATCAAGGGTTTCAATTCTTTTTTGAACATCCCACTCCATGAATTTTTCTGGGAATTCCACAAGGTTGAACTCCTTCCAGTCTCCATCAACACGCGCCTTAATGACAGATTCACCTGGCTGAGGAGTTATCACACAATCCTGTTTGAAATAGTTATCTATCCAATAATTCTGCTTTACTGTTTTATAAGAATGGGTACAGGAAACGAGTAGAATTATCAAGCTTAAGATCATACCATAACATTTAAATCTTTTCATATTTTAGCTCCCGTTTTTAATCAGTAATTCGAATGCATACCTCCAACCAATGATTGTCAATTTTCATAAAAAAGAAATATTGACATTTGATACTCATTATTTGAATTCCTAACCAACTTAATTTCAAGAGGTTTCCATGAAATTCAAACGTTCTTGCGGCATTTTATTACACCCGACTTCCCTACCCGGCAGCTTCGGGATTGGAGATATGGGCCCGGACGCATATCAATTTATAAATTTTCTCGCCTCATCAGGCCAAAAGCTCTGGCAGATACTTCCACTTAATTATCCCGGTTATGGGAATTCTCCCTACAATCCGATTTCTGCATTTGCAGGCAATCCTTATTTGATAAGCCCAGAAAAACTCGTAGAACAGGGATATCTTAACTCAGAAGACATTAAAGAAGATTTGGAATTTGACGAGCACAAAGTTGTTTTTTACAAAGTTGCCGAATACAAAGATTCATTATTCAAGAAAGCCTTTCTATATTTTCAGGATCGCGCACCCCATAAAAGTTTATCAGATTTTGATACCTTCTGTTATGAGAACGCTTCATGGCTCGAGGACTTCAGTCTCTATGCTACCATTCGGGAACAAAACGACTTCCGCTCATGGAACACATGGGATAAAGACATTCGTTTGAGGAAAGAGAAAGCTCTCATTTTGTGCAGAAATAAGCTTGCAGAGCAGATACGTTATTACAAATTTATTCAGTATCTTTTCTCTTCACAGTGGCATGAGCTTTTGAATTATGCTCACGATAAGAACATACAGATCGTTGGAGATATTCCGATTTTTGTGGCATATGACAGTGCTGATATGTGGGTGCATCAGAACCTTTTTTATCTTGATAAAGATGGAAATCCAACTGTGATTTCGGGAGTACCTCCTGACGAGTTTTCAAAAGAAGGACAGCTCTGGGGAAATCCTCTTTATGATTGGGAAAAAATGAAGAAGAACGACTACCTCTGGTGGCGTGAACGGATTTCACACTTACTCGGTCTTGTTGATTATATACGGATCGATCATTTTATTGGGTTTATACGATATTGGAAAGTGAAACCCAGCTCAAAAAACGCACAAAAAGGCGAGTGGGGCAAAGGTCCGGATGCACATTTTTTCTCAACGATCAAGAAACATCTTGGCGAACTCCCTATTATTGCGGAAGATCTCGGGATCATTATTCCCCGTGTCAACGAACTGCGTGATGAGTTTGGCTTCCCGGGAATGAAGATACTGCAATATTCCTTTGCTGAACACGATCAGCGCCCTCACGAGTTTGAGAAAAACTCCATCACCTATCCAGGAACCCATGACAATGATACGATCAAAACCTGGTTTTTGAATATGAAAAAGTATGAACCAAAGATATTTAAAACCCTGATTGATTATATTGATTTTGATGAGAATAGGTCGATATGCTGGCAGATGATAGCATGTGCATATTCGACTCCTTCCAATTGGACGATCATTCAATTACAGGATATTCTCTGCCTTGGTGAAGAAGCACGCATGAACAGACCGGGTACGGTTGAAGATAACTGGGTTTGGCGTTTTACGTGGGATATGATCGCAGATGATGTGAATGATAAACTTCGGGAATTGACTGAGAAGTATAAACGTTAGTAACTCAACATTCCGATGTTGAGTACACAAGATTGGAATCTTGCGCTACATTTTATACATATTTTGAAAGAATAGATTCTTCGTTCTACTTTGTTACACTCAGAATGACAATGCCTTTTGGTGATTGGATATTCTTATTGTTGTTTCCTTTTCCTTTGAGGAGAGGGTAAGGGTGAGGATAATCCGTCTTCACTTCGTTACGCTGCAAAAACAAGGGCTGAAATTTTCAGCCCTGAAAGTTATTATTTTGTCATACTTCGATCCGACTTCACGAAGCTACGCCGTGACAGGCGAGCTCAGTATGACAGATTTATTTATTTCATCAATATAACTTGCTTGGTAGCGTAATCCTGCCCATTCACTTTCATTGAATAGAGAGAAATGCGGAGTGAAGGTGTTTTATTATCAATCCATGCAAACACTGACGTGATATCTCCGCAGGATGCTGCACAGTCACCCACTTCATCAAAGCTGATAAAATCTTCTTTTTGCCAGCTCGAAATGTCTCCTGTTATTGTAAAAGCGAATGCATTGACAGCAACAAGAAGAAATCCTATCAATACCGTTGCATATTTTTTATTCATCAGTAACCCCATTTCTCAGGAAAAATTATTTCAGGATAGCCCCGCTCATCGGCTGGAGAGTAATTTCTACCTCTCCATTATTGATCTGGTATTGAGCATCATCCAGAAGATTTATTACAGATTTCTGACCTTCGTTGAAAGGAATTTTTACTGTTTGTTTTTGTGCATCATTATTAATCGCTATTGTGATTGAGCAGTTATCGTCAGTACGTTTATATGCATACACCATGCCGTCGGTGAGCACTGTATGGAAATCACCTGTTCTCAGGCATGAGAATTTCTTTCTTATCTGTATGAGTTTTTTATACCAGTCACGCAGCGCAACTTTTTCTTTATCTTCGGTATATTTCCAGTTCATTGGTCTACGGCAGTCCGGATCATGCGCGCCCATCATGCCGATCTCGTCGCCATACCAAATATGAGGTGCGCCGACGTAGGTCATCGAGAAAAGCATCGTGAGCTTCAGTTTACCAGTATCACCCTTTATGGATTCAAGGTAACGGAAGGTATCGTGGCTGTCTATCAGGTTCATCATACATTGTACAGATTGGATAGGATACGCAAGCAAGCCCTGTTTGATGTCGCGATCAAATGTCTTAGCGCTGCAGCTTCTCATTGCAAAAAAGCGCATCACGGGGTCTTTGAAGAATGCATAATTCATGACCGCATCAAAATAATGGCTGTTCACCCAATCGGTTGCATTGCCCCAGAGTTCACCAACAAGATAAGCGTCCGGTTTGATAGATTTCACCTTATCGCGAAACAGCTCCCAGAACCAGAAAGGAACTTCATTCGGTACATCGAGCCGGAATCCGTCACAGTCCATTTCTTTGATCCAATAATCTGCGACGTCGAGAACATAGTTCACTACATCCCAGTTCGGATCTGCATCATCTATATTCTTTATACTGTTTTCTGCAGGATTGGGTAACGTCAGATCCCAGTTGAGATCAGGCATTTCTCCCACACCCCACCAGCATTCATAATAATCCGCCGTATTGTAACCAGCAGGGATCGGATCAGGTAGGGGCCACTTCTTTATCTCATACCAGTGCCAGTAAGGTGAATCCGGTCCTTTCTCCAACGCATCCTGAAATGCCCAGAACGTCTCACCGGTATGATTGAAAGCACAGTCGATTATCACATGAATGCCGTGCTCATGAGCTTCTTTCACAAACCTCTTGAATTCTTCTGCAGTTCCGAAATGAGGATCGAGTTTCATATAATCTACTGCATCATATTTATGATTGGATTTTGCCTCGAAGAGCGGATTGAAATAGATCACAGTGACACCAAGATCTTCGAGATAGCCGATTTTTTGGCGCACACCCTCGATGTCGCCACCATAAAAAGACCACCAGTCCGGCTTGCCATCATGCCTGTACGGATTGCTCTTCAAGCTGGAAATATCATACCAGTCATCAACGAGATGGAAGTACTGCTTGTTCGGAGGTAATTTTTTCCCGGGTGCAGGCGGCTGGTTCACACCTTCATAATACCATTCTGTGAAATCCTGATCATTGGATTTGTCTCCATTATAGAATCTGTCACAGAATATCTGGTATATGATTCCGTTCTTGACCCAGTCCGGTGTAAAGAAGGGTTCGACTGCTTCCTTTGAATAATGAAAGACCAAATCTTCATCAAAGTTTTCGGTCAAAGCACCGTTCAGGAGATAGAATTCCTTGCCGCCATCTTCGTAAATGAAGTAATAATCAAACTCATCATCCGGAGAATCAATTCCAATTATCTTATGATAATAATCAAAGGTATCATCCGCATCCACAAAATCCATCTCGATCGTTTCTCCATCTTTCCAGAGATAGATATTTTCGAGGTCGTTTCTGTGTGCGCGAGCTTTAAATTCGATCTTTGTGTCGGAGAGTGGATTGATTGTCTCCAGTGACTGGTCGGTTGGGATTCCATACGTCATGACGTTTCCGTCGCTCATTTCTATCTGAACTTTTGGAAAACGCTCGTCAACGTCTATAATGGAATACTGTCCTCCAAGTCCGTCATCACCAAAGCGGGACACGCTCATATCTGTGACCCAGTCCGTACCGTTCACGACAAATTTATACTGGTATTCTCCACCCTTGAGAAGGAGTGTCGTACCATATACTCCATCATCTTCTTCCATTTTGTTGGCTTTTGAATTCCAACCATTGAAAGAACCTGCAAGATACACATCGATCACACCTTCATTTTCCGGTCTGTAGGAAAATTCTACTTTATAGAGCGATTCCATGTCCTCTTTTTTACCTACGAATACAATTGAATTTTGTCCACCAAAACCATCGCCTATGAATTCGGCAGCGTTCTCATCAGTTACCCAGTTGCCGTCTACAACGAACTTATAGGTAAATTTACCTTTAGGAAGCTGAACTGTTGTTTTGTATATTCCGTTATCTTCTTCAAGCTTTATATCTTTATCTGCCCAGTTATTGAATTCACCAGCCAGATACACATCATGCTTGCCACCGGTAAGAGGTTGATATTCAAAGGTGACAGGAAAGACTCCGCTTTGTGGTTTCGTTTCTTCTTGAACAAAAGTTGCCATTGATTCTTCTCCAATAGTTATTTCTGAGTTCTTTTTAACTTTTTTATCCGAGCAAACATCGCACACTCCTTTTAAGAATATTCTGAGATTTACGTATGTAAACCTCTGTCAAGTTATTGCGCTCAATTCCCTAACATTACGATTTGAGAATATCAGAACTTTAAATCCCATGAATAAAGACTTTGATGCTTGGTAGTATGGATATCTGCAAAAAAAAGACTCGGACACTAATAATGCATTCGAGTCTATATTTATACTGCTTATTTTATCGCAGAATTATTGTTTTTTGAATACCAGTTACTTTTTCATTCACCATCAATTTAACAAAGTAAATGCCGGCGCTCAAATCAGTGCCATCCCACATGAAAGTATGACTACCTGAATTACGATTTTCATTCATAAGAGTAGATACATGCTCACCTTTCACATTATTAATATTGACGTTGGACATATTAATATAACTTATCTAAGATCTTAATAGTATCATAATTCAAATCCTTAAAACTTTTAGTAAAATAATTATATCTTTGATGTAAAAAAACTTTATCGCCTGGAAAGCATCGGTAATCAGAAAGAGAATCAACTACAGTAAATTCAAGTTTAAAATTGTCTTCTCTATATGAATTTACTAGAACGTCTTTTACATCAGTTTTAATTCTCGGAAGGGATACAATCGTAACCGCATAAACATCAGGATATACCTCTGCAGAAAAATGTCCTAAAGAATCTGCTTGAATGTAATTGAGTTGATGTTTTGCAGAAAGAAAAGCTAATTCAAATGATCGAACTTCATTATCAGTAAGTTCTACCATTCCGGAAATCTTAACTTTTTCATCCGATTTCTCAAACGTTCTTTCATAATCATCTAAAGATAACAATTGGTAAAAATAATAGAGATAGGGATAATTTTCCCTTTCTTCATAAAATTTTATCTTGTAATCAACAATGGTTTTTCTCTCAGTATCATAATCAAAATAAGTAAACATTGGTATATTTAAAAGGGTGACAAAATCTTTTTCAATCCTTATTTGATATAAAATTCTACTTTTTTCCTGTAATAGCCAGCCATTCTTGGCTGTAACATCAAATACTTGTGGTTCAACAGGGATTTCATCTAATTTGAAAAATAAATCGGCAGCCACTATTTTTGGTTCACCTACATTTTTAAATAATTCCTTTTTATGTTTCTCTGAAGCTACATATTTTTTTACTGTTTCCACAACTATTTTATATTCTCCTTCAGGAAGCCAGCAGGAAAATTCACCATTACCTTCTGTAAATAAACTTTCAACCGTATAACTTTTCTTAGTTTCCGGATGGGTAAATATCACTGAAACAACATACATAGAATCTACATGGCAAAATCCTTTTAACATACCTTTGTGCCTGGATGTCCAATCTAAAAGTAACTTATCAATTCTCTTTTCTTGTACATAAGTACTATCGCCACGTAATCCAAAAATTTCAATTTCCCCATCTAATGTCTTCTTAAACTTTAGTACCCTCATTACAGGAGCTATAGCAGAGATACATCGCTCTTCTTCAGTAATTAATTTTACATTTTCTTTCGCGAGAAATTGATCCACCTCTTTTTCAGTCTTATCATCATATTTTATGAATACTGTGGTCATTTCCGTATTGTTTTCGATGAAGGTTTTATATTGCCAGACAGAACTATCATCAGCCGATAAAACTATAGGTAAAAAAACGAGAAAGATAATTAATTTTTTAAATAACACAGTACTTCCATAAACTATAATAACATTGATCTTTTCATATTATCTAAATTTGATTCATACTTTTTTAGCATAATTACTCCTTTTTTTTATTAATTTTACTACATTGGATTCGATCTTGTGTAATTTAATAAATACCTCCTTGCAATAATATTCTCAACTTTCAAGTACGAAATTAATTTTTGAAGGATTTGCCTGAACTCAACATAGCAAAAATACCCTATTCCTAACCTATAATTTACCATAATTTTTCGCTCCATTCTTAATCCACTCTATAAATCATATTTTAGTATAATTCTTTCATAGGATTGTTTAATTTTTTGTCAAATTTATTTCATCTTCCTTAAACTCTATGCGAAAGCTACAATCAAGGTGAGAAAAATCAGTAATAACTTATTCATATATATCTCAAAAATAATGATTTCATATCAAAGGAAGAACAATATCCATGTAAAATTATGTAAAATAAATCAAGCTTGAAATTAATCATGGAAAAACCTTCTACTTCTCTTTGAGCAATGTCCCATACATTTCCTTTGTCTGTTTGGCAATGATCTTCCAATCAAAAAACTCCTCGACTCTTCTTCTTCCGTTCTCTCCGAATTTCTTTGCTAGTGCCTTATTTTCGAGCAGCTTATTTATTTTTTCAGCAAGCTGCTTTGGATTTTCGGGCTCAACAAAAAATCCTGTCTCGCCTTCTACAACGACTTCCTTAATTCCGCCAACCCTGCTTGCAACAACAGGAGTCTTACAAGCCATTGCTTCAAGGTTTATAATGCCAAAAGGTTCATAAATAGAAGGACAGGCAAAGACAGAGGCATTGCTATACAACTCTATATACTGCTCTTCCTTCAGGAGTTTGTTGATCCACAGTGTGTTTGTGGTTTCATTCATTTTTTCTGTGAGCATCTGCTCGATTTCAGGAGTGTCCGGTGCACTGGTGCAGAATACAACTTTTGCGTTGATATCCTTCGCTGCTTCAATAAGATAGATCATTCCTTTCTGCTTGGTAGTTCTGCCCACGAAAAGCACATATTCCTCATCTATACCATATTCTTTGAGAGTATGATCAGTGAGTGTTTCCTTCCATTTGCTTGTGTCGATACCATTGTAGATAACTGCGATCTTTTTCTCATCGATATTGAAATATTTAAGAATGTCGGCTTTCATCATGTTGGATACTGCCACAACTCTATCCGCATTCTCGATGCCGAGTTTTTCTACCCAGCTGCTGAGTCTGTAACCTGCACCAAGCTGCTCTTCTTTCCAGGGACGAAGGGGCTCAAGACTGTGTGAGGTGAGCACGAATTTGTTATTATACAGAATCTTCGCGAGAAATCCGGCAAATGCAGCATACCAAGTATGAGTATGCACAATATCGGAATCCATGATATCATTCACGATCGAGAGATCGATTCCAAGTGTATCGAGTGCTTTGCTGATACGCGGATCACCTTCCAATTTTCCAAGCGAAGAGTATCCTTTCACGCGATATCCTTCCTCTTTTATATCCTGATCACCAAAACTTCTCACTTCAACATCTATCATTTTACGGAGTTCCTGCACGAGATAACGCACGTGCACTCCTGCACCGCCATATACATTCGGTGGATATTCCTTTGAAATAAATGTAACTTTCATACAAACCTTTCTATACTTTTTTATGCAATGTGAAAATCCATGCGGGATCTTCATTCGGCAAGATTACTGATAATTCTCTCCCTTTTTGTGTAAAGGTTTTTCCTGAGAGCAATTCCTCGATAGTATATTCTTCGTCCTCATCGATACCAAATTTCTCAATAGGCAGATTCAGAGTGCCGGAATGTCTGTTATATGCGTCCATATTAATCGCTACGAGAACTGTGTTATCCTTATCGTATGATGTTTTGCCGTAAAAGAGTATGTTGTCGTCAGAGGAATTGTAAAAACTGAGATTTCTATAATAATGCAACGCAGCATTTTCTTTGCGTATCTGATTGAGTTTTTTTATATAATACTTGATATTGCCGGGTCTGTCCCAATCCCAGACCTTGAATTCATATTTTTCTGAATCGAGATATTCCTCAGTACCCGGGACCGCTCGATTTTCACAGAGTTCATATCCATTATACATTCCATATACTGAGGAGAGTGTTGCTGCAAGGACGATTCGTTGCAAAAAAGCCGGACGTCCCGCTTCTTGAAGAAGGGGCATGAGAATATCCGGCGTATTAGTAAAGAAATTGCCTCTGAAATAATACTGCATGTCAGTCATGGTAAGTTCGGTAAGATATTCTGTGAAATCATGCTTGTTATAGCGCCACGTAAAGTAGGTGTATGATTGTGTAAAACCGACCTTTGCAAGAAACTTCATCATTTTGGGTTCTGTAAATGCCTCGGCGAGCAGGATCGCACCGGAATCTTTTTCATGTATTTCCTCTATGATCCACTTCCAGAATTTGACCGGCTTTGTATGAGGATTATCCACCCGAAAAGTTCTAATTCCTTGATCTATCCAGAAGAAAAAAATATCTCTGAGTTCATTCCATAATTCTTGATAATTCTCGCATTCGAAATCCAGTGGATGTACATCTTCATATTTTTTAGGAGGATTTTCTGCGTACTTGATCGACCCATCGGGATTATGATAAAACCACTCGGGATGCTGCGTGATCCATGGATGATCTGGCGAGCACGTGAAAACAATATCGAGGACTAATTCAATACCAAATTTAGCTGCTTCTTTGATGAAACGACGGAAGTCTTCCATTGTTCCGAAATCTGGATTTACTACCGTATGTCCCCCATACTCATTACCAATGGAATAGAGACTTCCCGGATCATTTGGACCGGCTTGGAGCGAGTTATTCGGACCTTTTTTATTCGTCCTTCCAACTGGATAGATCGGCGCAAGATATATTGTGTCGAAACCGAGATCGTGTACATAGGGCAATCGGTTTATCATATCATCAAATGTAGCACTTTTCCCTTCGACTGTTCCCTGAGAACGGGGCCACATCTCATACCATGCTGCAAATCGAGCTCTCGGTCTGTCGAAATAGACTTCATATATTTTATTGTGTGTAATATTGCTGTTATTCATCTCGACAGTAAAAGTATATTCATACAGCCCTGTTTGCTTTGTTTGGATCGCAGCTTCAAACCGGTCTGGCTTGACCGAATTCATAATAGTTTGCTGCCAGCCCTTTTCTGCTTTTCTCCTGAAATTCAGAAAGATTTTCGAATTCTCATTCGCGCCCAAAATAGTAACATTTATTTTGAATGGAAGATCGGTTTCCCACTTGCAATAATAATTCCCATCATCTATAAGGGGAAATATATTTGAAAAAGTAATTTCATTAGTTTTCATTTGACTCTTGCACTTTTTTTTAGCTTGAATGTCAAGGTTTTTGGAAGATGATTTAGGATTAAAGAAAGAGGGGCAATTACAAGCATAAAATCACCACAGAGGACACAAACCACACAGAGCAAAGTATTTTTTTTTCGTGATTTTTCGTGTTTTTCGTGGTTAATAACTTTTTTTAAGGAAATAATTGACATACAATGATAGACTATTCCTATTTTCGTGGAGTATCAAATGAAAAAAATAATTATCTTCGTTTTTATTATATTTCTTCCTTTTATAATTCTCGCACAAACTACAATTGATGAAATTTATCTCCTCACGGTCGATGGCACAATTGGTCCGCCAATTGCAAATTACATCATAGACAGGATCGAAATTGCAGAGATGCACAATGCAGCAGTCCTTATAGAGATCAACACTCCTGGTGGACTCGATACTTCAATGAGGGAGATCATTCAAAAGATCATGAATGCAGATGTTCCTGTTATCGGATATGTTGCTCCGGAAGGTGCTCGTGCTGCATCAGCGGGTGCGATAATCATGCTTGCCTGTGACATCACTGCAATGACCCCCACCTCGAGTATCGGCGCTGCTCATCCTGTTTCTATGGGAGCAAAAATAGATTCAACTATGGAAAAGAAAGTAGTAAATGACATGCTCTCCTACGTTGCATCCATTGCGCAGAAAACTGGCAGGAACGAAGACATCGCAAAAAAAATGGTTTCCGAAAGCATTTCACTTCATGCAAGAGAAGCATTAGAAGAAAATGTGATAACCTATCTTGCTTCCTCGAGAGATGATCTCTTAAAGCAAATAGACTCTTCCGAAATTATCAAAAATGACGATGTGTTCATCATGAATACAAAACATGCCGATGTTATACCCCATCGGATGAATTTCATAGAAAAATTTTTATTTTATATAACAAATCCCAATATTGCTTACATTCTCCTGATGCTTGGCATATACGGTCTTATTGCAGAATTTTCATCACCGGGAATCGGCTTTGCGGGTGTTTTTGGTGCGATATCTCTGTTGCTTGCTTTCTTTGCACTTTCTAATCTGCCGGTTAATATTGTGGGATTATTGCTTATTATTCTTGGTTTCATCTTGCTCTTTCTTGAGCTTAAGGTGCAATCCTCAGGGATTTTAGGAATAGGAGGTGTCGTGGGCATTGTACTTGGCTCAATGATGTTAATTCAGTCCAAAGCGCCTTTCCTTCGAATTTCACTGTCTCTTATCATTGGAGTCGCGATTTTCACGATCCTCTTCTTTCTGCTCCTTATTACACTTGTACTGAAGGTTCATAAAAGCAAGGTGACCACAGGACGGGAAGGTGAAATTGGCGAAAGAGGACTTACAAAAACCATTCTTGACCCTGAAGGACAGGTTTTTGTTCGTGGAGAACTTTGGACAGCAATCTCTACTGATGGTAAAATAGATGAGAACGAGCCCATCGAAGTGGTAAAAATCAAAGACCTCACTTTATGGGTGAAAAGGGTATCGTCACAGTATGAAAATTCTTGACGAACTCTCTGCATTTCAGATTTTTCTGAAAATTTTTCTTGAAAAGGAGAACACATGAAAAAATATCTTCCAATATTCTTGGTTATTATTGCTGTATTGGTTCTTGTTGCATGTGAAAGCATGTATATGAGAACTGCAAAACTCGCTATTCGTGATGAAGACGATCCGGACAAAGCTATTGAAAATCTTAAAAAAGAGATCGAAGCCAATCCTGGAAATGCTGATGCATACCTCTTCATGTCACAAATTTACGGTCAATATAAGGAAGAATATTACACATCCTATCAATACGCAAAAAAAGCGTTAGAAGCCGATCCGAGCAAAGAAAAAGAAGTGAATATAATATGCCTTGCCACATGGAGTCAGCTCCATAATCAGGGACTTGAAGAACTGAAAACAGATAGTTTTTCAGAAGCTATTATCAAATTGAGTCAAGCTCATGAGATCCAACCGGATAGTATGATCACATTTGAATTACTCGGCGATACTTACGTTCGTGCTGGGGATATTGATAAAGCTTTGGATGTATATCTTCAAATCTATGATAAAGACTCGGAAAATATTTTTGCACTTAATAGAATTGCCACAACCTATTTTAATCAAGGTGATTACGAAAAATCTGTTGAATATTTTTTAGTCCTTCATAATTTAGAACCTCAAAGCATCGACTGGCTCTATAATATGTGGGTGGGAGAAATCAAACTTGGAAATAATGAATCTGCACTTGAAATTGCAAAGAAAGCTATTGCAATCGATCCGAGTAATAAAGAATTACTCTATAATATTGCAGATATGCAATTCAATCAAAAAGATTATACTGAAGCTGCAATATATTATGAAAAAATCGTCATTGTTGATCTTACTGAGCTTGAAGCATTGAAATATCTTTGCTATTGCCTGAGCAATACGAAGAATTATACTGACCTTGTTACGTATGCACAGAAATGGCTTGATGTAGAACCTGACAGCACAGAAGCTCAGCAGTTCCTCAATCTCGCAAAACAGATGTTAAATCAATAAAATGGTGCAGAAGCATCAAAATAAAACATAAGGGGGTCACATGAAAATACTCGCATGGATTTGCGGCATTCTTGCAGTGATCTTATTCATCTTAGCTGATATCATGTGGTTATTTGGCGTCAACACAATCCTTGGTGTGTCAAATGCCATGAACTACATTCAGGTTTCAACCCTGCTTGTTCTTTTCACCATTGCTTTCCTTTTGTTTGATCAGAAGAAGGAGTAGCACTGACGTAAATGCCGGTTAAAGCCATTCTCTTTGATCTAGATGGTGTAATTGTCGACACACTTCATTTTCACTTTCTTGCCTGGAATGAAATGTTTCATAGATGGGGCGGTGAGGTCAAAGAACTCACCGTCCTTATCCATGAGGGAAGAAGCTCACGAGAAATCCTTCCACTTTTAATAGAAGAAGCCGGCATTGAAATTCCCGAGGATAAGCGTCACGATTTTATTGAGACAAAACGCGCATACTATCGCTCAATTGTTGATGTGCAATTCTATCCTGAAGCAAAAGAAACTCTCCTAAAACTCCATAAAGAGGGATACACACTTGCATTGGTCACTGCGTGTGCCAAAAAAAATATGAACCACGCACTTTCAGAAAATGAACTAAAACTTTTTGATGTCATCATTACCGGAGATGACATTCCCCGCGCAAAGCCGAATCCTGATCCTTACGAGATCGCAAGGAAAAAGCTTGGATTGAAAAAGGATGAGTGCCTGGTTGTAGAAAATGCTCCACTTGGTATCGAGTCCGGGAAAAATGCAGGGATAAAAGTTGCAGCAATTGCAACAACGCTCCCCCGAGAATATCTCAAAGGAGCGGATTATTATCTTAATACTTTGAACGATATTTTTAAGTATATAAAAGTTTGATTTTAAAATCCACATCCCGAAAACTTGCATAAATAAAAAATTTCCAGATTAGAACTCCCTGAGAAATAGAAATATTGGTTTTACCTGAGCAAGTACTAAAATTCAGATAAACACACCTCCCCCGATAAATCGGGTACTCCTCTCAAGAGGAGATTTTCTCTGTGGTTTTATTCTTTGTTAAGGTAAATTTTCACAAAAACAATTCTCTTAATTTTGCAGTATTATTTATCAACTCTTTAGATTTTCCCTCGAAAGCAACTTTTCCGAGTTTGATCGAATAAGTCCTGTGCGAAATTTTTAATATTTCTTTTACCTTTTGCTCAACTATTAACAGAGAGGTTTTTGAAACTGAATTTATTTCTGTTAGCTTCTCAAATACATCTTGTAACAAATTCGGCGCTAATCCCAGCGAAGGTTCATCAAGTAAGAGAAGTTTGGGTTCTGGAATAAAAGCTCGTGCAATTGCCAGCATCTGCTGTTCACCTCCACTCAGTTTGCCAGCAGACTGCTTCAATCTTTTCTTGAGAACAGGAAAAATCTCAAAAGTTAGCTCAATCCTCTCCTGCAATTTCTTTTTATGAAGCATATATCCGCCAAGTTCGAGATTGTCTTTCACTGTCAATTCATCGAAAACCCTGTTTCCCTGAGGGGCTATTGTTATTCCATTCTTGATATTTTGTGCGATTGAATTATTCTTGATTGAATATCCATCAAACAAAATATTTCCTGACCACAAAGGCAAAACACCACATATTGCCTTTAATATGGTAGATTTCCCTGCGCCATTTGGACCGATGATCGAGACTATCTCTCCATCAGCCACCTTCAAAGAAACATCAAACAAAACTTGTTTCTTATTATATCCGGTTTCTATGTTTTTTACTTCTAACATGGGATTAGTCCAAATACGCTTCGATTACCTTCGGATCATTCCTGACTTCTTGGGGAGTGCCTTCGCTGATTTTTCTGCCTATATCCATAAAAATAACTCTATTGCATACTTCGGTAATTGCATCCATATTATGTTCTATAATGATTACTGATTTACCTTGCTCCGGCAGTTTTTTTATGATAGAAAGAATCTCATCGATCATCGCCGGGTTGATACCTGCAATCGGTTCATCGAGAAGAAGTAATTCTGGATCGGAAGCCAGGCAACAGATGATGCTCAACAATTTCTGCTGTCCATAAGAAAGATCGTTAGCCATATCGTGAATTTTATCTTTCAAACCTGCAAAATTCAATAATTCTACGGCTTTTTTTCTATTTTGTGCTTCTGATTTCTTTACTTTTTTATTTCTGAAAAAAACATTTTCAAGATGCTCACCCGGCTGTTTACTGAAAGATAGTAGAACATTATCCAGAACGGTCATCTGGCGGATCAACCTGAGATCCTGAAATGTCCTGGAAATGCCAAGATTGTTTATTTTATACGCTGGTGTTTTGGTTATATCTTTCTTGTCGAAAATCATTCTTCCCGAGTCCTGTTTAATGAATCCGGTAATTACATTGAAGAGAGTTGATTTCCCTGCACCGTTTGGACCTATTAATCCGATAATCTCTTTCCTCTTCATCGTGCAGCTAAAATCATCGAGCGCCACTATGCCATCGAAACGCTTATTGCAATTCCTGATTTCTAAGAGATCACTCATGTTCTTCCTTATTTCTAAAACCATACGCACCAACGAAACCTTTGGGACGCCATACCATAAACACGACCAGAAGTCCGCCATAGAGCATCTGCCTGATGTTTGCAGCTACTGAATTTGGCAAACCAACAAAGCGAAGTAATTCCGGCAGCATAACCAGAACAACTGCCCCAACAACCGAACCTTTCAAGCTCCCCGCTCCCCCAATGATAACTATGGAAATTATAAAAATTGATTCATCGACTGTAAAACTTGTCGGGTCAATATAAGTAATGTATGTCGCATAGAGAACACCTGCTAAGGATGCAAGTGCGGCGCTTATCATAAAAACTTTTACTTTGTAAGATGCCACATTTTTTCCTAAGGATTGTGTAAAAACTTCATCTTCTCTTATCGCTTTAAGAATCCTGCCATAAGGTGAAGACACAATTCTATGGGCTATCAGATAGGTGAGCACAGCCAGAAAAATTGAGAGGATCAGGAAACTCCAGTGACTATCGATCTTTAGTCCGAAAATTATAGGTTGCGGGATTCCGGGAAGCCCCATTGGACCTCCGGTAAAGGAAACCAGATTGTTTAATACGCTGAAGGTGATTATCTGGAATGCAAAAGTGGCAATAATAAAATAATCATCCTTTATTCGTAGCGATGGTATTCCCACTATCGCACCAAATGCCCCGGCTGCTACGATCGCGAGCACAATGTTAAGCAGAAACGGCGTGTGCACATTAAGAGCCATCAAAGCAACTACATACGCACCAATACCGTAGAAAGCAGCATGAGCCATGGAAAGAATCCCCGTATAACCAACAAGAAGATTAAGTGAAACCGAAAGTATCACATATATGCCGATCAAGATAAAAATATGAAGCAAGTAGATCATGCTTCCAGTCCTCTCCTAAATGCTGTAAACATATTTAGAATCTCGATGCTGTCATATTTAAATAAAGAGTTAACCTTTTGAATTATATAGGAGTATTTATCATTAAATTTTAATAGAAACGTATTTATTAGTTGAATTTCGTCACTATTAAGACAGCTTGCAAGATCTTGCCCCACAAGAAAAGCACCGCTGTATTCATATCTTATATTATGCTTACCATCAATATCGAACCTTCTTTCACTTTCATATACATCTTCATAATTTTCAAATACATACAAAATATCAATAATATCATCATAAATATTACGTTGTTCTCCCCTATCGAGGAACGCAATTATTTTGGAATAAACAGATAGATGAAGTGGAATCACGGATATAAGGAAATCCCTATCTACGTATTCCATAACTGCGCCTTTAATTAATTTATCAAAACCATGTAGATTCATAATGTTTTGAGATTCAGGAAATGTTATGTAACCATCGACGATATCGTCTTGTATATAGGGCAGCAAATCGACCATCGTTCCATGATAAAATAACCTGTGCTCCGGCTCATTACTTTTTTTATTAAAACTAAGTTCTATCAGATCAGTAATCACCTTTGAATAATCGTCCCAACTATCGAATTCCAGAGCAAGATCGATATCTTTTGTTGGACGAGAATTCGGATTCCTATCAAGAGATAACAAAATTTTTGGAACTTGAGCTCCGATCAATACATATTTAATATCATGCTTTTTAAAATATCCATCCAATATTCTTAACGTATCGACTAGCTCCTTCTCAAGCTTCATTCAAATTTATCCTTTAAGTAATTCTCAAAAATCATGTTTGCTGTTTCGATTTCTCTGTTTGTACCCATAAATAAAAGTTCGGCATAGATCAATAAAGGCAAGACAAGCGGATACTCGATCCTGTCATTCCAGAAAATAATCTCATTGGAATAGAGCTTAAATAATCGTAGATTATAATCTTTAGCAGGCAATAATTTCAGCTCTTTTATTATTTCATCGCTTTGTTCTTCCCGAATAAAAATATCCATACATCCCGAACGGTAATAATCTGTTAATATTTCTCCGCCGGTACCACCTCCAAAAGCAAAGCCCAGCTTTTTCCCTTTCAACAGTTCAGCAATTTTATGAATATCCGCGTGAGAAGATATTTTATAGGTACCAATAAGTAATTTTGGTCTTAATCTCTCACTATAATTTGTCAGCCATTTCTCAATAAGATTTCTTTTATTATCGAATACTAATTTGTCCTTTGCTATTTTCACGACATAACCATTTTCTTTCAATTCTTTCATTACTCTATAAGCTCTTTCCAGAGAAATTCCCGCTATTTTCTGTAGATTTCTCAGAGAATTAGCTAACAGATTTTCATTATTAATCAAGACACTTAACAGCTGCATACCTTTGGGATTGAATAGAATTGTAGTTTGTTTTTCTCTTTGAATTTCCTTATTCTTACCTGTGACTTCGATATAAATCTTTGCAGGAATGTTTATAAATATATTTCCCTGGCAATCAATAAAGTTTATATTTTTGAGAATCAGGTCTTGAGCAATTGAAGAATTGATATATTCTGCCATAATTAAGGGAAACATATTTTGAGGAACGTTTTCAAAGAAAAAACCCAAAGGAAGTGGTCTTTTTAAAATCCCTTTAACTTTAGTCATAAATACTATTGCTCCATTATCTGTTAATACTTTTATTCTATTAGATTCTTTGTTTTTTGAGGATATGTCATGCAATATATTTATCTTACGTACCGGCGGATAATCCTTCATTATATCCGAGCATTTATTGATTATTTCTTTTTCTAACAATCTCTTCTCCACGTGTTCGCTATTTTATCCTGTTCGGTCTGACCGAACATGCGTATTTACCGAACATAGTCTGGAATGTCAAGAAAAACATTCTCGTAAATATATATTCATACTATACAGATCGATCTGATCGATCATGCTGATTTTTCGATCACGATAACCCGGGTCGAGCTTAGGTTTCAATATATTCATTACAACACTATTCATTAATAAAATATCTTAAAATATATAAATACGCTATCATCTTTCTAATTCCGACTCATGTTAGATAACAATTTCATTCCGACATTTTTTTCTCTGTGTTCTCTGCTTGCCGTGGCGTAGTGGAACGAAGACTGGTGTCCTCTGCTTGCAACGGCGTAATATAATGAAGCCGTGTGATGAGATTTTATATACTCACTTTATTTATTTTCTTCCCGAAGAAACCTTCCGGCTTGATTAGGAGAAACAGCACAAGTATAACAAACGCAATGGCATCCTTCCACTGGGAGCTGATATACCATACGCCGAAATTCTGGGCAAAGCCAAGCAGCAGTGCTGCACACACCATACCTTTGATATTATTTCCTCCTACGATCATAACCACCACACCCATGAGAAGTGCATTCATTCCCATGGTTGGTGTCATATCCACATCCAGGGCAACGAGAATACCCGCAAGGGCTGCCAGCCCTGAACCGATTGCAAACGACCATAATATGACCCGGTTTGTGTTAATGCCAGTATATTCGGCAAGTTCCCTATCGCTTGCCACTGCCTGCATAGAACGACCAAGCTGTGTTTTCTTATAGAAAAGAATAATAAGTATGGTAACAATAATAGCTGTGATAATAATAACAATTTGAATTGGTGTGATACGAGCACCGAAAATATTTATTCCCTCTTTTACTACACCTGAACGAATGGATTTTGTATCATCTCCGAAAAGCATTGAAATGAGGTTTTGTAACAAAATGTAAATTCCAAGAGATGCTAAGAGCAATATCATTGGAGAAGCTTGTTTTTTTCTTAATGGTTTGTAGATAGATTTTTCAATTAAACAGCCGAGAAGTAAAGAGAAGAAAATTGCTAATGGTATTGAGATAAAAATTGAGAAACCAAATAATTTATGGAATAGAAAAGCAAAATATGCACCGGAAGTAAAGACTACTGCGTGAGCAAAGTGGAAAAAACGAGTAGTTGAATAAATTATTGAGAAACTTAAACTAACTAATAAAATCATAGCTGATGTAATTATGAAATTTAATATTAGTTGTAGACAAATCATTCTATTATTATACCAGCACGACAATCTTCTGGCTTACTGTCCATAATTGTGGAAATTCCTTTTTCAAAGGTTACTTTTTCTTCAATTTGCACATCTTTTATATATTTACTACTTTTCAAGTTATACGATTTCAAATCTAGTACATCAAACTTTGAAGTATTATTTTTAGATTTAGAAAAAATATTATGGAAATATTTAAGTGATTCTATCGTATTTTCAAGAGGTCCCTTAAATACAAATTCAATTTTTTCATTTATATTTATTTTATCAATCTTAAGGTCTTTATTTTTATCATCTCTACCCCATGATTGAATCTCATCACAAACTATAAGTAAAAGAGCAAGTGGGTTTTTTAGTATAATTTTTCTAATTTCCTCCTTCTCGAATTTATTCCAGAATTCATCATGGATAGCAATTGCTTCAAAACATTTAGCAATATTCTTTTTCAATTTAACTTTTTTGTTTTTTAAAAAAAGCCCATTCATTAAAATTGCTGATAATAATCCATGATCACATTTTTTTTCTTCATTATTATCTTCCTCATTTCCCTTCTTTTTTTTAATTCTTTCTTCTATCAAATTTTGGATTATTTTACTTTCACTACATCCAATCTCTCTTGAAATCTCTTTTAGAGCATTATGATAAATTTCATCTCTAAAAATATCGGTATGTACATGAATTGCTCTAACATTTTCTTCTACATTCATTAATTTTTTTAGCATTTCACTTAACCAATGAGAAGTATTAGCCACAGGATAAGAAATATCATGCCAAATTGAAGTAATAAACCATAAAAATAAAAAATCATTATCTTTACCCCAAATTGTTGCGTCAGAGATCTCTAATTTTTTTATAATATGCTTATTATCACTTGAGTCTATTTTTTCCAAATATTTTGTGCAAATTTTTGGCCATATTATTAAACCAATAATAAAAACATGAAAGGAATGAATAAAATGATCACGAAAACCTGCAAGTTTTAATGTATCTTCAAAATCAAGCATTGTTTGTAATGGTTTAATAAATTCCTTTAAAATTTCTTTTTTCGTTCTCCATCTATTAAAGTGATCAGGAAATTTTTCAATGAAGCTTTTCATAATTGTTCTTGATATTTGTTTTTTCCCAATACAAGATGGAGTAACTAATTTTTGCCATAATTTATGTAACTCTGTAATTATTGAGACATTATCAACTTTAATTTCTGAAATATTATATGTTTTAAATAGTGCATCCCATATTTCATTACCACAAATGCCAACATATGTTTTTCTTTTCTCTTGTAATTCTGAAGTTAATACTGCTGATGATAACAAAATAGATATATTCTTGAAAGCTTTAATTATTTTTCTATCATCACCATTATTAATATTATTAATAAAATGAATAAACTTTGTTGTTGCATTTTCTAGTAATGAAAATGTAATTGTAGAAAGAAGGTATTTGGGTTTATCTTCACTTTCTGCTCCAACTAAATAAAAAATATCTAACTTACCTGATATATTTTCGCTATGTCGTAAGTTGTAAACTTCTTCCAAGGTACGTTGCATATTTTTCATAAATGGATAAAATTCTTCCTTAAATTCAAATTTATATTCAGAATCATTTTTAATAGCTTTAAGTAATACAACTCCATTTGAGGAGGCATCTGTATCTTCAATTTTCTTCAGAATCTCGTTATATAAATTTTCTAAATCAGTAATTAAAAACATTTTAATTTTTATATCTTTAGAATAATAATAGATACGATACAGTTGATCAGAAAAAGTTGCATTTGATTTACTTCTTTTAAATTTTTCCCATTCACTACATGGGTTGTAGTTTATATTATATTGATTACCTTGAATATCAAAAAAACGAATTCTGGCATATTTAAGATTTTTCTTTATATATTCATTTATTTCTTTATAAGATTTTGCATCATCTGAAAAACCTAACATTTTAGCTACTGTACTAGAAAAGAGTGGTTTAAAAAATTTTGTATTTGAGTTTAAAAAAAATTTTAATGACCTTTCTTCAATAATTTTACCAAACAATAATGGTTTAATCAAATCTGAGAATTCATTAATGAAATACGGATAATTATCGTTTATACTATCAGATATTGTTATTTTTTTTATACTTTTATTAGACATTTGTTCAAAACTCCCTTTTCTCTTTCATTCATAATTCCTATAATATCTTGTCGTACTGAAATCAATTCTTCATTTGTCATACTTGTAAAATTTATAAAAATCGGATCATCTAATTCTAATCTACAATTCTTCAAATCCCTAATCAATTTAATTTCATTTGATATGAGTTTTTTTTTCA
>Ga0075121_1000454_pt1 | contig 28178 bp, 26 predicted proteins | sample AntAceMetag02UKG_FD_69793 | JGI IMG/M metagenome (GOLD analysis project Ga0075121, IMG submission 69793) | Saline lake microbial communities from Ace Lake, Antarctica - Antarctic Ace Lake Metagenome 02UKG | ecosystem: Environmental > Aquatic > Non-marine Saline and Alkaline > Saline | place... | reverse complement strand
GACAGCTTTTGTTTTTGTGTAAATTGTTTTGAACTCATAACACTTCCTCCTTCTGTTTGTGGAGAAAAAGTGTTACCCTGATTTTGTAATTTTTTTACGAATTCTTACTATCACAAACACATAAGAGGCTTGCGGGTATTGTTACATGACAAATGATTCACCCGGCACGACAATCATCCGACAAAGAATTTACATCTGCTACCGGTTTGGCTGAATTAAGCCGTAATGGCCATCTTTGCAGTGGTAAAGAACATTCACCTTATTGGTCTGGGCATCTGTAAACACAAGAAAATCATTGTTCACAAGCTCCATCTGCATAACCGCCTCTTCAACACCCATGGGCTTGAATTCAATATTTTTGACTCTGATTTGGGTCATGCCTTCATCATCCGGAGCAACCGTTCCGGCAGCATTGAATCTCTTGGCCTTGCCTTTGGGTGCACCCCGGCGGTCTCTGATTTTCTGTTTACTCTTTTTTATCTGTTTTTCAAGCTTGTCCAGAACCATATCAATGGCGGAATACATATTGTCGGTTTCTTCCTTACCGTTAATCTTCAGCCGATCTCCGGAGATATTGATTTCAGCCTGATGTCTGAATTTCTCCACCGCAAGAACGACACTGGCTTCCGCCGGGTTGTCAAGGAATCTGTCAAATCGGTCGAGCTTGTTACACACATATAACTTCAAATTTTCGGAGGGATCAAGGTGCTTGAATGTTACAGCCGTCTGCATATACAACCTCCTTATGTAATAAATTTGTAAGAATTGCCCAGGACAAACCACTTTAAAAAAAATCGCAAATCCCGCTTGGCCCGGAGCCCGACTCCCACACACTCGCCCTTTAAAACTGCTTACGCTTGCTTGAAGAGAGTACACCAATAATTTCCCGATACTTGGCAACCGTTCGCCTGGCAATATCAATATTGGATTCTTTTAATATCATTTCAATCTTTTTGTCGCTGTACGGTTTTTTGGGGCTCTCTCCCGCAATAATCTGCCTGATTTTTTCCTGCACACTGGCCGATGCAACGGCATCGCCATAAACCCGCTTAATAGAACTATTGAAGAAGTATTTCAATTCAAAAATACCCTGGGGGGTAAAAGCGTATTTATTGGTTGTTACCCGGCTGATGGTAGATTCATGCATTTCAATGTCGTCGGCAACATCTCTGAGCACCATCGGTTTTAAATGGATTACGCCATGCTCGAAAAAATCGCTCTGGAAACGCAATATGCTTTCCATAACTTTATAAATGGTTTTCTGCCGCTGGTGGATACTGCGGATCAGCCATGCTGCCGAACGAAATTTTTCCTTAATATATTCCTGTGTCTGCGCCGAGACCTCCCGGCCCTTCCTGACGGCCTGCCTGTAAAAATTATTGATCCGCAGTTTAGGCATTCCGTCATCATTGAGCATGATAACAAACTCACCATCAATCTTGTAGACATAAATATCCGGGGTGATATAAACCGGTTCCTCTTCGCTGAATTCCCTTCCCGGACGGGGTTCCAGGCTCTTGATAATTTCAACAGCGGAAACAATCTCCCCGATGCTCACCTTTAAAGCCGAACTGATGGCCTTGTAATTTTTATTTTCAAGATGATTGAGATGATGGTTGATAAGATCGGTGACGAGGCTGTTGTCTATCTTAAAATGCCGGACTTGAATCAGGAGGCATTCTTTTAAATCCCGGGCACAGATGCCGATGGGGTCAAATGTCTGCATAAGCGCCAGAACGCGGGCCACCTTTTGGGGATCGATATTGCTGCGCCGGGCCATCCCTTCGATCGATGCATCCAGATATCCTTTTTCGTCCAGATTGCCGACAATCAGGCTGCCGATGGTTTCCTGCTCCCGGGTCGGACCGGTCATGGCAAATTGCCAGAGAAGATGATCCTTGAGGGTTGTCCGGCTGGCAAGAAATGTTTCAAAACCGGGCCGATCTTTTTTTTCGGATTCAAAATGAGTTTTACCGGCGGAACTATATTCATCCAGATAGTTGGACCAGTCAATTTCATCCTGAATTTTCTCCTCGATGGTAACTTCTTTTATTTCCGACGAATCGGAAGTATCGCTTTCATCACCGGCGGTTTCGACCGATTTTTCTTCGACGGGGATCTCCTGCATTTCTTCCAGAGCCGGATTTTCCTCTATTTCCTGGCGTATTACGTCCATAAGCTCCAGGCGCGATAATTGCAATAGCTTAATCGCCATCTGCAACTGAGGGGTCATAATCAGTTGCTGGGTCAATTTCAGTTGTTGTCGTAATTCAAAAGCCATATTTAGAGTTTAAACTCGTCTCCCAAGTATATTCTTCGGGCAATTTCGCTTGCGGCTATTTTCTCAGGCGTGCCTGATTCGATGATCTTGCCATCACTTAATATATATGCCCTGTCGCAGGCTTCAAGGGTTTCTCTTACATTATGATCGGAGATCAGGACACCTATCCCACGATTTTTCAAATGTGCAATAATTTTTTTTATATCGATTACCGCCAAAGGATCAATGCCTGCAAAAGGTTCGTCCAGCAAAATAAATGACGGCCCGGTAGCCAGTGCACGTGTGATCTCCAGCCGACGTCGCTCTCCACCGGATAGAACGCCGGCCTTTTGATGGGCAAGATGCCCTATCCCCAGTTCATTCAAAAGCGAATCGGTTAATTCTTTCCTGCCGGATTTTTCCCCCGGCAAAACCTCAAGAATAGCCATAATGTTCTGCCTGACCGTCAGCTTCCTGAATATGGATGTTTCCTGGGGCAGATATCCCAATCCTTTGCGGGCCCGCACATACATCGGATCATCCGTAATATCCTCCTGATCTAGAAATACACGGCCGCTGTCGGGCTTTATCATTCCTACAGTCATATAAAAAGTAGTGGTCTTGCCTGCCCCGTTGGGGCCCAGCAGGCCGACGACACAACCGCCCGGGACGTTCAAATCTACAGAACTGACAACCTGGCGGCCATGATATTTTTTTACCAATTCCTGTAATCGTAACGTTGTCATCGGGCATCCTTCATGACAAATCAAAAACAGTTTGCAGTGAAACTTGAAATTGGAGGAAACAGAGGCATGCAAATGCGTTATCTAATTTCGAGTTTTTAATTTCATGTTACGGCATCCTGAATCAGGCAAAAACAAATGCTTTTTAAAAAAAGTATAAACCGGTAAATGAAGGACACCCATCATCGCATAAATTCAGTACCTGACCAAAATCAGTTAAGGCCCTTTCCATTCGTAAAGAATAAAGCTCTGACCTGATTTTCCGCACTGTTTTCAACCGTTATCCGTCCGCTGGCCCGGTCCAGGGTTATCCTGGAGCCTGTAATGGAATTTTTGCCGCTTTTGACCGTTGAACCAGATCCCGACAAAACAATCAGCCGGCTTGCACTTATATAGGAAGCCTCACTGGTAAAGGCGGTCATCTCCCCGGTGTTTATTTTCACATGGCCCCTGGCCGTAATTTTTTCCACTGCATCTTCACCTACGCCCAACTGCCCGGAACTATTCCGGCTGCTTTTGAAATAGATCCTGATCCGATCCGCTGTAATGACGGTGTCTCCCTGGACGGCCTTGACATTGCCGCTGAATTCCGAATAATTTTCCTTTACATCGGCATCCAGCCGGTCGGCCGTAATAACCAGCTCCTGCTCCTTGCCCGGCAATGGGTTTTCAGCCGATCCTGCCGCCGGCACCCCAAAAAAGACATACCCGGATACTAGCATAACGATTAAAAAAAACCAAGAATCGATTTTCTTAAAAAATAGTGGCGCCATTAAAATTTCCTTTTACAGAACCGACAAGGCGGGTTCTTCTGGTATTTAGATCAAAAAAAAGGGCATCGGCTGTGATCTTCATTGCCGGTCCTGTAATTTCAATCGGTCGGTTGGATGAGATGACGCGTTTCTCATGCTGATAATTCAAGCTTTCGGTTTTAAGCTGGTATTTTTCATTGTTTAAAACCACGTCGCCATATACTTCAATATCCTTGCCGGCGGTATGAAGTATTCCTTTCAGGGCCTTGAGGACAAGTTGTTCACCGTTTTCCAGAAAAAAGACAATGGAAATATTATCCAAAACCGCCTCGTTTTTAGAATCGCTGTAATTTGCGGAATCCGCCTTCATGGTCCATTCCGTTATTCCGTTGCGGGTTGCGGTCTGAGAAATTTTTTTTATGGATAATGTACCCTCCTGGCTTATATTTACGGAAATATCACCCAACCGATTCATGGCGTTTCGATACTTTGCGTAAATAACAATCAAAGAGCAGAGAACCCCGACCACCACCAGGATTAATAACAACTTGATTTTTTTTGTTTTACCACCTTTCTGAAACATCACTGTAAAAAATGACCGATAATTTTATCCCAAAGTCCCTTTGCCTTCAGGATTGATTCACAAACTTCCCGCACGGCCCCGGCCCCGCCTTTTGCGGATGTTATCAGGTGCGCATGTTCCAGCACGATTTCATGGGCATCGGCCACGGTTATGGCCAGTCCCACTTTTTTCATTAGCGGCAGGTCCACAAGGTCATCCCCCATAAAGGCGATTTCCTCCGAACCAATGCGGGTCTGCTGTAATACCGGTTCCAGCACATTGCCTTTTTCGGTTATACCGTCAAATATGAGGCTGATTCCCAGATTTTTGCACCGATGCATAAGAACACCGGATTTTCTACCGGTGACAATGCCAACGTTTATGCCCGCATCCATCAGCAGTCTCAGGCCCAGACCATCACGACAGTTAAATTTTTTGGTCTCCTCGCCGTGGTCGTTGTAAATAATGCCGCCGTCGGTCATAACGCCGTCCACATCCAGCAGAAGCAATTTAATGCGTTTGAGCTTCTCAATAACCATAGAATTTACCAGGACACCTTTTCCGGCACCGCCGCCTTGCGGATTGCGTTAAACTGCACAAGCAGTTCAGCCATAGAATCAAGGGGCAGGGAGTTCGGTCCATCGCAAAGGGCCGTGTCCGGATCAGGGTGGACTTCCATGAACAGGCCGTCCACACCGACAGCAACGGCAGCTTTTGCAAGCACCGGAGCAAATTCGCGCTGACCGCCGGACGAGCTGCCCGATCCACCGGGAAGCTGGATACTGTGAGTAGCGTCAAAAATGACCGGCCACCCCATATCCTGCATGATCTTCAGGCCCCGGAAATCCACCACCAGATTGTTGTAGCCGAACATCACTCCGCGTTCGGTCAGCAATATCCGGTTGTTACCGGTGGAGGTGGCCTTGTCCACCACATTGGCCATATCCCAGGGAGCCATAAACTGCCCTTTCTTAATATTGACGGCCTTGCCGGTCCTGGCAATTTCCATAATTAAATCGGTCTGGCGGCATAAAAATGCTGGAACCTGAATGATATCAAGAACTCGTGAAGCTTCGGCAATCTCCTCAACGGAATGGACATCCGAAATAATCCGAATACCCAGTTCTTTTTTGATTTGACCGAGAATTTGGATACCCTCTTCTAACCCGGGTCCCCTGTAGGAACTGATTGAGGTTCGGTTTGCCTTGTCATAGGACGCCTTGAATATAAAACCGATGGCCAGGCTGTCCGTGAGTTCTTTCAAAAAACGGGCGATTGCAAAGGTTGTTTTATAATCTTCGATCACACAGGGGCCCGCGATCAACACCAGCGGGCACCCCCTGCCGATTGAAATATTCCCTGTCTTAACAACGTGGTTCATAAATAGACGTCCTTTATACAAAATCAAAAACAGTTTACACCTTGTTGATTTTGCCGGTGAATCTGCTGCATCCGGCCGCCGGATGCTGTTTACGTTTCTTTTTCATCATTTATCGTGCAGGTGTTGAAAAGTCAAGCAGCGAAAAAGGAAATCAGGCCTTGATTACATTTACGCAAGCTGTTATTATCCCCTGGCAATTTAACCAAAAAGGAATGTGGTGTAACCAGTTGAAATCCAAGAAAAAGAATTTAAAAATATGGCTTTTTACGATCGTCGCCATGATTATAATCGTGCCGCTTGCATGGCTTCTGTTCATACGCATGGAAGGCGAGATGCCCTCTGTGGGTCCCCTGCCGAAAGGACCGGCAATCGGTATATCCCAGACAATTCATATCCATGTGTCGGATACCAAAAGCGGTGTCAAACGGGTACAGCTGAGCTGTCTGCAGGACCAAAAGGAAACTGTTTTGTTTGAACGCGATTTTTCTTCCGCAGGTTTTTTAAAGGGCGGCACAGACCATACCGTTGATGTGGATGTCCTGTTTGAACCTGCAAAGCTGGGTATAAAAGACGGCAAGGCCATACTGCGGCTGGTTACCGGGGATTTTTCCTGGCGTAAATGGGGAAATGGAAACAAAATCGACATTCAAAAACAGATCATTATCGACAGCGTCGCTCCGGAAGCGGATGTACTCAGCCGTTCCCATAACGTGGCCCAGGGCGGATCGGCCCTGGCCGTTTACCGTCTTTCCGAGCCCTGCCTTGAAAGCGGGGTGCAGGTGGGGGAAAATTTTTTCCCGGGCCATGCAGGATATTTTTCAGATCCGGATATTTTTTTGGCCTTTTTTGCTTTGGATCATACCCAGGGCAGGGATACACGGATTTTTATCAGGGCCGTGGATGTAGCCGGAAACAGTACCCGTACCGATTTCCCGCATTATATCAAGGGCAGAACATTTAAAAAAGATACCCTTAAAATTTCAGACCGGTTTCTCAGCATGAAAATGCCGGAATTCGAGCTGACTGATTCCGGGGCCACGGGCCTTGATCCAATTGAAAAATTTCTTAAAATTAACCGGGATCTGCGCGAGGCCAATTTTAAAAAAATTCTGAGCATCAGCCAAAAAACGGAAAATAAACTCTTTTGGAAAGGGACCTTTTCAAGACTGCCGGGATCGGCCCGGCGAGCCGGGTTTGCCGATCATCGGGAATACCTCTACAAAGGTCAGGTGATTGATCACCAGATTCACATGGGGATCGATCTGGCTTCGGTAAAAAGAGCCGACGTGCCGGCATCCAATTCCGGCAGGGTCGTCTTTTGCAGCACCCTGGGAATTTACGGCAGAACCGTTATACTGGATCATGGGTTCGGCCTGTTCAGTCTGTATGCCCATTTAAGCCGCATCGATGTGGAAAAAGGACAGATGGTGGCAAAAGGTAACATTATAGGTAAAACCGGACGGACCGGCATGGCCGCAGGTGACCACCTGCATTTTGGCGTGATGGTCCATAATACTTTTGTAAATCCGGTTGAGTGGTGGGATGGTACGTGGATCAAAAACAATGTTATGACTAAAATAAATGACATTACCGCAGGATTAAAATAGTTTATAACCTTTCCGGCAACTACCCGCTTTTAATCAAAACACCATAAGGCCTGTCGCCGGTTTCGGGCTTTTTCAACCACCTTTATTGCAAATTGCCGGAAAGGGTTTTCCCCGAATGAAAAAATATAAAATCAACAAAACCTACCAGGAAATCAACGCAAAAATAAAATCCGGCAAGGTTGTTGTGGCAACTGCCGAGGAGATCATCGGCATGGTAAAGGATGCCGGCACGGTCGAAACCGCAAGGCATGTGGATATCGTAACCACCGGAACATTTTCCCCCATGTGTTCATCCGGGGCCTTTCTTAATTTCGGTCATTCGGTTCCCGGAATCCGGGCATCCAAATGCTGGCTGAACAATGTGCCGGCCTATGGCGGTGTGGCGGCCGTTGACTGCTATATCGGTGCCACGGAACTGTGTGAAGACGACCCCCTAAACAAGGTATATCCAGGTGAATTCAGCTATGGCGGCGGTCATGTCATTCAGGATCTCACCGCCGGGAAAAAGGTACACTTGAGAGCCGCCGGGTATGGAACCGACTGCTATCCCCGGAAAGAACTGGAACAAGAAATCACCCTGGCGTCACTGCCCTATGCCATGCTGTGCAACCCCAGAAACGCCTATCAGAATTATAATTGCGCCGTAAATTTAACCGATAAAACGATTTATACCTATATGGGTACGCTGAAACCCAGGGCCGCCAATGCAAATTATTCTTCTGCGGGCGAGTTAAGTCCCCTCTTTAACGATCCGTATTTCAAAACCATCGGGCTGGGGACCCGCATTTTCCTTGGCGGCGGCATCGGCTATGTCACCTGGAACGGCAGTCAGCACAAGGACGTCGTCAAGCGCACCGAAAGAGGCATTCCCTTAACACCGGCCGGCACTCTGTTTGTCATGGGTGAACTCAAGCAGATGAGCCCCGAATGGCTGGTGGGGGTCAGTATTCAAGGATACGGCGCCTCTCTGGCTGTGGGCCTGGGCATTCCGATTCCCATCTTAAATGAGGAAATGGTTCAGTATACCGCGATTTCAGACGAAGAGATATTTACCCAGGTGATCGATTACGGCATAGATTATCCGGCCGGCAACGCCAAAAGCCTGAAACAGGTCAGTTATGCGGAACTGAAAAGCGGCCATATTGAGTTAAACGGCGAACAGGTGCCCACGGTCCCCCTCTCCAGCATGGTAAAGGCCCGGGAAATCGCCGAAATTCTGAAAAAATGGATTGTAAACGGCAAATTTTTACTGGGTGAACCCCAGGTAACGCTGCCTTCTACCGGCGGCGAACAAACATTTTGACGGTGCCTGAGATGGATCGAAAAACCCTGAGGGCATTTATCGCATTTACGCTGCCCCGGGCGATCGTCGCAGCCATCGGCAGTATTCAGGAAAATTTAAAAGCCTACGGGTTCAGGGTGCGCTGGATACGTCCTGAGAATATTCATCTGACCCTGAAATTTTTGGGCGAAATCAATCCGGACGATGTGCCCAAAATCATCGATGCCATGGCATTGGCAGCCAGGGGGCAAAGGCCTTTTTCCCTGTCGGCCGGGGCAGTGGGCGTTTTCCCGGGGCTCAGCCGTGCCCGTGTCATCTGGACAGGGCTGACCGGGCAGGTCGATGCACTGACAAAGCTTCACCAATCCCTGGATGCCGGTCTTATAAAACTCGGGTTCCCGGGGGAACCCCGTAAGTTTAAGGGCCACTTGACAATAGGGCGTTTCAAGGGAAAGGCAGATCCTCAAAAACTGGGCCGCGCAATCACGGCCTGCCGGGATTTCAATTCCGATTTCTTTACGGCGGATAAACTTGTTTTATTTAAAAGCGACTTACAACCTTCAGGCGCAGTCCACACGAGGCTTGCAAGCATAAGCCTGTAAAAAGATACATAGACCGACCATCAAAAAGCAGAGGAGAACACACATGAGCAAAACACCCGACCGGGAAAAAGCCATAGAATCCGCAATGACCCAGATTGAACGCCAGTTCGGCAAAGGATCCATCATGAAGCTTGGCAGCCGGGCCGTTATGGATGTACCGATTATTTCAACCGGGTCCATCGCACTGGACAGGGCACTCGGCATTGGGGGCCTGCCCCGTGGCAGAGTGACCGAAATTTTCGGACCGGAAGCATCCGGCAAAACAACCCTGGCCCTGCATGCCGTGGCCGAGGCTCAAAAAAAGGGCGGGATTGCCGCTTTTATCGATGCCGAGCATGCCCTGGATACGGCATATGCCAAAAGAATGGGGGTCAACTGTGACGAACTGCTGGTATCTCAGCCGGATACCGGCGAGCAGGCCCTGGAGATCGCCGACATGCTGGTCAGAAGCGGTGCCATTGATATACTGGTCATCGATTCGGTGGCAGCCCTGGTGCCGCGCGCTGAAATTGAAGGAGAGATGGGCGATTCCCACATGGGGCTTCAGGCCCGGTTGATGTCCCAGGCATTGCGCAAGCTGACCGGCACTATCGGCAAAACCATGACATCCATGATTTTTATCAACCAGATACGCATGAAAATCGGCGTAATGTTCGGCAACCCGGAAACCACCACCGGCGGAAATGCCCTGAAATTTTATGCCTCGGTAAGACTCGATATCCGGCGTATCGCAGCCATTAAAAATGGTCAGGAAGTAGTGGGAAACCGCACCCGGGTACGGGTGGTCAAAAACAAAATGGCGCCGCCCTTTAAAGAGGCTGAATTCGATATCATGTACGGTGAAGGAATATCCAAAACCGGCGACCTGCTGGATATCGGGGTGCAGGCCGACGTGGTGGACAAGAGCGGTTCCTGGTACAGCTTCAATGGCGAACGAATCGGGCAGGGTCGCGAGAATGTCAAAAAATTCATGGACGAAAATCCAGACATCTACGCTTCCATATACGACAAGATACGCGAAGAAGTGGGGCTTGCAAAAAAGGAAGACGCACCCGCGGAAAATAAAAAATAGAAAGCAGGAAGTAAAAATACGAATTTCAGATTTAATACACCAGACGGGTACTCAAATAGACCAATCTTGTGGAGCACTTCATGACAGGCAATGAAATACGTAGAAAATTTTTAGAATATTTTGAAAAACACAATCACCAAAAGGTCAGGAGTTCATCGCTGGTTCCCCGGGATGACCCCACTTTGCTTTTTGTCAATGCCGGCATGGTGCAGTTTAAGCGCACCTTTCTCGGCGAGGAGAAAAGAAACTACCTGCGCGCCGTAACTTCCCAGAAGTGTGTCAGGGCGGGCGGCAAGCATAATGATCTGGAAAATGTGGGCTATACAGCCCGGCACCATACCTTTTTTGAAATGCTGGGCAATTTTTCATTTGGAGATTATTTCAAGGAAAATGCCGTTGAATTTGCCTGGGATCTTCTGACCAGCGGTTATGGACTGGATCCTGACAAGCTGTGGATCTCCATCTATCTGGATGATGATGAGGCCTATGATCTATGGCATGAAAAAATCGGTGTGCCGGCCCATCGAATCGTGCGGCTCGGTGAAGAAGAAAATTTCTGGTCCATGGGCGATACCGGCCCCTGCGGCCCTTGCAGTGAAATCCATCTGGATCGGGGTGAGGCTTTTGGCTGCGGCCGGCCCGAGTGTGCCGTAGGATGCGACTGCGACCGTTTTCTGGAAATCTGGAATCTCGTTTTCATGCAGTTTAACCGGGATGCCTCCGGGAAAATGACCCCGCTGCCCAAACCGAGCATCGACACCGGTCTGGGCCTGGAACGAATGGCCTCGATTATGCAGAATGTGCCCAATAATTTTTTAACCGACCTGATGCTCCCGATTATCAACAAGGCCGAAGAACTCTCAGGAAAAAGCCTGGGCCGGTCATTTGAAACCGATGTGGCCATGAAGGTCATTGCGGACCACAGCCGGGCCGCGGCCTTTTTAATTGGTGACGGGATTCTGCCATCCAACGAGGGCCGGGGCTATGTGCTGCGCAGGATCATGCGCCGGGCCATTCGCTATGGCCGCAATATCGGTCTGACCCGGCCATTTCTGCATGAAACCGCAGAGGTTGTGTTCGAAATCATGCAGGATGCTTACCCGGAATTGAATGAGGCCGGCGCCTTTATTACAAATGTGATCAAAAACGAGGAGATCCGTTTTTCCGAAACCCTGGACCACGGTCTCAAAGTGCTGAACGATACCCTCTCGGAGATGGACACCCAAGGCCGGACAAAAGTCCCCGGATCGGTTATCTTTAAATTATATGACACATTCGGATTTCCCGTGGACATCGTTCAGGATGTTGTCCGGGAGCGGAACATGACTCTGGATATGGGAGGTTTTGATCTGGCCATGACCGGTCAGCGCGAAAAATCTCGCTCAAAAACCGTTTTTTCCAGTGCATCAAAAGCCTTTCGCAACCTTTCGGCCCAGGGAATCAAACCCGAATTTGTCGGTTATGACAGGATCTCGGACAAGGGCCGCATCCTGCTGATTGTAAAAGACGGCCAGGCTGTCCAGGTAGCTGAAGCCGACCAGAACGTTGAAGTGGTTACAGATCGGACACCCTTTTATGGTGAATCCGGCGGGCAGGTCGGGGACCGGGGCATCATTCGCGCATCCGGATTTGAAATGCAGATCAATGACACGCTCAAGGACCCCACCGGCCTGATTATCCACAAGGGTAAAATTGTTTCGGGCAGTATCAAAGCAGGAGACATGGTCACCCTTGACGTGGATGAAAATACCCGCAGGGCCACCGCCCTGAATCATACGGCCACCCATATTCTGCACAGTGCCCTTCGCCAGGTGCTGGGCGATCATGTCAAGCAGGCCGGTTCCCTGGTGTCCGCCGACCGGTTGCGTTTTGATTTCACCCATTTTTCCCAGGTGGAATCCTCCACGGTAAATGAAATCGAAGCTGTGGCCAACCGGAGAGTCCGAGAAAATGCATTGGTCAACATCACTGAAATGGATGCTGAAGAGGCTTTCAAATCCGGGGCCACCGCACTTTTTGAAGAAAAGTACGGCGATCGGGTACGGGTCATCGACATGGCCGGTTTCAGCCGTGAATTATGCGGCGGCACCCACACCGGCCGTACCGGCGATATCGGCATGATCAAAATCGTCAGTGAGTCCAGTGTGGCTGCCGGGGTTCGCCGCATCGAAGCCCTGACAGGGTCGGCCGCCCTGGAAATCAGCCAGAACCGAGACAAAATCATTTCCGACATATCCGGCATGGTACGCGAAAAACCCGGGGTCTTGACCCAAAGGATTGAAAAACTCATTGCCGATCAAAAAGCCCTGGAAAAAGAAATCGATCAGCTTAAAAGTACCATTGCGGCCAAATCCGTGGCAAACATAGCAGACGAAATCAGGCATATCAACGGAATCAAAGTGCTGATCAAAAAGGTGGAAATAGAAAAGCCCTCAGCCTTAAGAGACCTGGCCGATCGCTTCAAGGATAAAATCGAGTCCGGCATTATTGTCCTGGGCGCTGTCATCGAAACCAAGGTCCTGCTCATCGTCATCGTCACCAAAGACCTGACAGGCCGCTATCACGCCGGCAAAATCATCAAGCAGGTGGCAGCCGTTGTGGGAGGCGGCGGCGGGGGCCGTCCGGACATGGCCCAGGCCGGCGGGACAAAGCCGGAAAACCTGGACAAAGCCTTTGATAAGGCCTTTGAAGTGATCACATCGGTCTGAGGGGTTTCAGGGGAATGGCTTGAAAATTTATTTAAATTTTTTTGATCCCTGTGTACAGAAGCAACAAAACCCCTGATAGCAGAGAAATACGTCCCAGATAATCTCCATGCCGGGCAAAAAAAGTCCGGCCCTGGCGAAGATGGATCTTTCCCTTGAGTGTCGCCTTTTTCCACCAGGACGTTCTGGAGATAACCATGCCTTTCGCATCGATAAGAGCAGAGATACCTGTATTGGCTACACGAATCATGTCCCGCCGGCATTCAATGGCCCGAATCGGGCTGAAATTAAAGTGGTGTCGATAACCCGGCGTATTTTTCCACCATCCGTCATTTGTGATCATACAGATAAACCCTTTTTCCTGTGGCAGGTTTTTTGAGCAGTAAGGGCCGAATACCGATTCAAAACAGACAATCGGCAGTATGCGAACCAAAGCGCCCGGCAATTGAAAAGTATCACTTTCCTGACGAAGACTGTAAGTGCCGATGTATCCGCCAAGCTCTAACGCATATTCTCCCAGGAAGCCGAAATACCCCACAAAAGGCATGCGCTCGAACAAAGGGACCAGCTTGGTTTTATGATAGAATTGAGGTGCGGCACCCGGCGATAGAAAAAGCGCTGTATTAAAAGCCTCATAATAAAAATTCTTCTCCCGGTTGAAGCGGCTTCCGGGAGGAATGTTATCCGTATCAAGTTTCCGAAAGCTGTGTACCCCCAATAGAACATTCAGTTTCGGGTATTTTTTCTGAAAATCCAATAACCGGCGATAGTAGGGAGATGACAGAGGATCTTTCTCGTCAATCTGCTGTACAATGAGGGTTTCAGGGCCTATCAGGTACTGGGTTTCATCATCGCAAACGGCATCGGCTGCCTTAAAAAACGCTTCCAGGTGCCGGGCCTGTTTTTCCGGCATGAATTTTTCCGTATAAGGATCCAGATTGGGTTGAACCAGGGCTACGGTAACGGTTTCACCCTCCTCTTCAATATTTTGAAATATTTGCCAGGATACAAGGATGGGGACAAGAAAAAGCAGCAGTGCTGCCGCAGACGGCGCTATCAGCCCCGTGCTCTTTTCCCGATAAATACCATACACCTTCCAAGCTGCAAAATTTGTCAGTATGATCCAGAGCGTCCCGCCGCGAACACCCGTAAACTCGTACCACTGAATCAGCTTTGGCGCAGTGATCAGTGCATTGCCCAAATTAAGCCAGGGCCAGGCCAGGTCCCAGGATTGATGAAAATGCTCGTATCCCATCCAGATAAGCAGAAAAGGGACTATCAGGGGAATTCTTACAATCGTCCGGACACGGCTTGTCGACCAGAACACGAGAGCCTGTATAAGTGAATTTGCAATAATGATGAGGATGGCGCCCACCAGGTGTGCCCGGGCAACCCACCAGGTGCCCAGGATATTCCACAGCAGAAAGGAAGCAAAAGAGTAATTAAACAGGATATAATGATTTGCGTGATGTCTTACTTTTTCTTCCAGCTGTAAGAGGGGCACCCAGGCGATAAAAATCAAAAAGAACAAAGCTGAGACTGCCCAGGGGAGCCCCAGCAGAAGGCCGCCGGTCAAAGCCAAAAAAATGTTTTTTCTGATATTCATATCCATTATCGTGGCTTGATGGTACTCTTGGAAGGGTACTTCTTGTCTTTCGGGAATAACCCGAGGTTTAAAAGCAATTACCATTGTTCAAAGGCATTTCAAAATAGTGTCTAAACGAAAAGTCCGTTCAGACACTATTTTGAATATTGAATTGATAAAAGAAACAACTTCAATAGGTTAAAAATTCCAGTCCTGAATGGAGATGACGATTTTCATGGTTTTCGTTCAGGCACTGCTAAATAATGTGAATTATGCATCTTTCCTGTTTAAAGTTATCGCTATAAGATTTTCAAATTCTGCAGTGGCCACGCAGATACATGTATCGGCAGCCCCATAATACACCTTGATCTCTCCAGTGTTTTCCACAACAGCGCCGCATGCAAAGGCCACATTACCGACATCGCCGATTCTTTCATAATCTTCCCGCGGTGAAAGAATCGGTTTGTTGCATCTGGCAACTACTTTGTGGGGTTGTTCAAGGTCCAGCAGAACTGTGCCGATCCTGTAAATGGGACCAGCTACGGTCATTTTAACACCATGGTAGATCTCAAGCCATCCATGCTCTGTTTTTATCGGTGGTACCGAAGCGCCGATTCTATAGCTGTCCCACATCCCCGGTCGTGGCGTCATCAAGATCTCGGATTTTCCCCAGTCAACCAGATTCTTTGAGTATGATACCCACATGTTGCCCACACCTTTGCCGATCGGCCGGTCAAGGCGCACATACTCACCATTTATTTTTTCAGGAAAGAGGATACCATCTTTGTTGCCGGGTTCGGATACAAGGGCAATACGTTTGTAATGGTGGAAATCATCAGTCTTTGCCAGGGCTATTCGTGTTCCGTATTGTGAATATGCGGTATACATGACATAATAAACGCCATCGATTGCAGTAATACGGGGGTCTTCAATACCACGGGTTTCATACTTTGCAAATGGGCCCCTTCGTGCGGGCGTCATGACCGGCTCATCTTCAACCGTAAAATGCAGCCCGTCTTTGCTTCTTGCCAGGGCAAATACAGAATATCCCTGCTGGCCCTCGACTCTCAGGAGAAGAAAGTATTCATCTCCCTTTTTAATCACTGTTCCATTGAAAACCGTGTTACATCTGAATGGAATATCTTCGATAGTAATAATGGGATTGCCTTCAAACCGGTGGAGGATGTCATATCCCAAAGGAAAATGCTTATTCATCAAATTTCTCCTTTACTTTTGAGACATTCCTGATCGATTCTATCTATAGTTGTTGATCCCAGACATATGCAGCTATCTGACCCACCGTAATACAGGAGCAGATTTTCATTCTCCAGAATTGCGCCGCATGAAAAAACCAAATTCTGGATATCTCCTACACGCTCATACCGTTCGCGTGGTGACAGGATAGGGATGTTGGTGCGGCTAACAACCCTGGCAGGGTCATCAGCATCTAAAAATACTGCACCGATTCTGAAAAGGGGGCCGGCGGACGTATCTTTGATTCCGTAGTAAATCAGCAGCCATCTTCCGTCTTTGACTCTGATGGGGGGTACGGCATCGCCCACACGGTGTGGGTCCCAGTAACCAGCTCTGGGTGATAATATCACCTCCGAACCGCCCCAGTACACAAGGTCCTCTGAATAACTGATCCATATCCGTCCTCCGCTCCATGGGCGTTCAAGCCTGGCAAACCGTCCGTTGATTTTTTCCGGGAAAAGAGCACCCCCCTTGATGTCCACCTCAGAGACAAACCCGAGTCGGGTTACGGTCTTGAAGTCATCTGTCTTCGCCAACCTGATCCGGTAGCCATAATGGCTTTCAGCAATGTACGAAATATAGTAGGTATCTTCAAAAGGTGTGATCCGGCCGTCCATGACACCGATTTCTTCATACTTTTTATCAGCCTGCGCCATAAAAGGTTTGTCATCCACATCAAAATATCGGCCATCCTCGCTTCGAGCAATATACAATTTTTTGTGACCTCTCAGGGTTTCGATTGTGACAAGCAGCAGATAGATGTTGTCGATCTTGACTGCGCCTGCATTACAGATGCCCGAGACCTGAAACGAGAGGTCTTCCATGGTGATAACAGGGTTTCCTTCCCAGCGATGAATGATGTCGTGCTGTTTTTTTCGAGGCATAAGAGATACTCCTTTTTTAAAAACCGGCCAGTATTTTTTCAACCGTAGTCACAGCCAGGCAAGTGGTTTCATCAGAAGACCCGTAATACATGAAAAGCTGCCCGTCTTTTATGACAATTCCGTTCGTAAACACGACATTCCCAAAAAAACCGCTGGTCTCATAATCGTATTCAGGTTCGAGCAAAGGCGTTGTTCCGCGTTTAATCACTTTCCATGGATATTCCAGATCGAGCAGCAGGGCGAAAAGGCTGTACCTTGAGTTATCACCCTTGGCATGGTAGATGCAGAGCCACCCAGCATCAGTCTTTATGGGAGCGCTTCCGCCGCCGATCTTCATGGATTCATAGGCCATATTACGTGGGCGGACAATACATTTATGATTCCCCCAGTGCAAAAGGTCAGGCGACTGGGCATACCATATTGAAGCCTTGCCAAATCCGCTGTTGTTGGGCCGGTGCAGGGCAACATATTTCTTGTTTATTTTTTCAGGAAATATTGAAATGTCCTTGTTTTCCGGATGGAATATTATGCCTTGCTTTTTATAGTCCTTAAAATCCGTGGTTGTTGCCAGGGCTGTGCACCAACTGTCGGTTGATACAGCGGAATAGTTTATGTAAAAAGTTCCATCGATATTTACAATGCGCGCGTCTTCCGTACCGTACTCTTCATCAGGAGAGGAGGGGCAGATAAACGGTGTCGGCTCAACCGTGAAATTTATTCCGTCAGTACTGCGCGCCAGACGCAGGTGGCTGATGCTGGAAAGATAATCTTTGCCTTTGTAAACAACACCACGGGTGTCTTTTAATGACAGGTCCGGGTTGTTCTCATCAAATTCCATTATCCCGGGGATGCCCCGTCCCTGTTCAAATCTGTAAACAGGGGCCCGGACCTTGCCCGGCTCCTGAATACAACTTTCCGCTACGCGCAAAAGCAGTATGACTTCATCATTAAAAAGCACGGCCCCGGGATTAAAGGCTCCGACAACACGATATCCTTCGGTTGAGGGTTTTACATCGGACGGACAAATTAAAGGATTTTTTTCACAGCGTTTAAACATATAATTTTTTCCCTATTCCCCGGCAAATACGTACCGGGTTTTACATTCCAGTTTAAGGTCAAACTGTTCATAAACATTAAGTATCTGTTGTGCAACAATGTCCCAAGAAATATTTTCTTTGATATGGGTCAGTGCGTTTTGGGAAAACTTTTTATATACTTCCGGGTTGGTGAGCAATGTTACAATACTGTCAACATATTGGTCATCGGTTTGTGCATAAAATCCTGTTTCCGATCTTGTAAGGATATCGACAAATACCGGAAGATTCGATGTGACCACAGGTTTGCCAAAGGTCATTGCATGTGCCATTATGCCGCTCTGAGCTCCGGCAGTATAGGGCAAAACTACTATATCAGCAGCGCTTAGAATTGTATCAAAAGTTTTCTGGGGAAACTGGCCCCGGAATACTTCAATACGATCTATAGCGGGTGAGTTATTTATTTTTTCAAAAAGCATTTCGCGGTATTCGCTGAATTCAAGCACCCTGAGTTTTCCGGACAGTACCAGCCAGGCATCCGGAACTTTTTTAACTATCTGCGGTAAAAGATCTACAATCCTGTCAAAACACTTGGTCGGGCGAAAATACCCCACCAGCAGGATTACTTTCCTGCCCTCAAGATTAAGTTTTTTCTTGGCATCAGCGATCGGATTCATCTCTCTTGCGCCATGCGGAATAAGAGAAATCTTTGACTCATTTGTATCAAAAACCGTCCGCAATATATCGACGTGTTCTTGTTCATGTACAATAATGCCGTCCAGTTCCCTGCACATGGTTCTTATGATTAGCGCCTTTCGAAACCCAGGTTTTTCCTGAACAGTATGGAGGGTTGCAATAACCGGAGTGCCGGTGGATTTAAGCCGATAAATTAATTCAAGCACGGCAATACCATCTAGTTCACCGTACAGACCGAATTCGTGCTGAATATGGACAAGGTCAGGGGTAACTTTAATAGCTGCATTAAAAATCTTTCCTGCAATTCCGCCTTCTCCGGGAGAATATGATGGGTAAACATGTCTCCCTTCAGCATCATACTGGCTGACAATATGGATCTCATTGGGTGATTTTCTAAGGGCTTCAGCCAGAAAGGCGGTATATGTACCGATACCGCATTCAATAGGGGGATAAGTGGATACAAATACAATACGCATGCTATTTTCCTTTCCGTACAGTTTAAACCAATTTTATACAGCTTTTAAAAATTAATTTTTGTATTCATATCACAGGGGGTGGTTTTTTAAAAAACAAATTATTGGAACGGAAGATGTCCTGCCCATGTGGATTGCCTGGTAATTATCAAGCAGGCATCCTTAAGTTTCGGCGACCAGGAAATCGTAAGCAAAAAGCTGGACGGGGCCATGTTCCGGTATATCTTACGCGGACGCCTAAACACACCCGGAAACTGGCCAATGCCCTTACCTCTATGGGCGCCGAGGTCGGGGACCGGATCGGCGTGCTGGCCTGGAACACTTATGAAAACTATGAGATTTATTTCGGGATGCCCGGAACCGGTGCAGTCATGCTGTTGCTCAACCTTCGCTTGTCTCCGCCGGATCTCGGTTATGTCATCAATCATGCCAAGGCCAAGTATATCATTGTGGATGAAACCCTCCTGCCGATTGCCGAGGCCGGCGCGACAGGAATCTTCGACGCGAGAAGCACTAAACATATACTGGAAAACGCTGACAAAGTTCCTCTACTGCCGTTGCAACCCGGGCAATCGTATCCGCATCGACATCTTTGCCAAGGGCTGTATCCATCAGGTCGGCAATACGGATAATCTCCGATTTTCCCATGCCTCTTGCGGTAATCCCGGCACTGCCCAGTCTCAACCCACTGACACGCCCCGGTGTTTTGGCATCCTGCGGGATTACATTGCGGTTTACTACAATTCCGACGGATTCGAGTATATTTTCCGCTGCCTTGCCCGTAATCCCTTTGGTGCTCAGGTCCACCAGCACCTGGTGATTGTCGGTTCCCCCGGATACGACTCGATATCCCCTGCTCTGCAGAGCCTCTGCCAGACGGACGGCATTTTCAAGCGTTTTCTTTTGAAGATCAATAAAATGCGGTTCACCGGCCAGTTTAAAGATCAGGGCCTTGGCCGCGATCTGATTGACCGCACTGGTTCCCTGGCAGCCGGGAAATACGGCACTGTCGATTTTTTTCCCGTACTCTTTTCGGCACAGCGCAACGCCACCCCTGCCTCCCATCATGGTTTTATAAGTGGTAAAGGTTACAAAATCGCAGTGGGGTACAGGGCTGGGAATCACTTTTGCCGCCACAAGACCGGCCAGGTGGGCCATATCGGCAAATACACAGGCGGAAACCTCTTTGGCGATTTCAGCGATCCTGGCATAATCGATCAGCCTGGGATAGGAGCTTGCACCGGCAACGATCATTTTTGGTTTCAGCTTTCCGGCCAGGTCCCTGATTTCATCGTAATCGATACGCTCGGTTTCCGGGTCTACGCTGTAATGGGAAAAATTGAAACATTTGCTGGTGATGGACGCACGATGCCCGTGGGACAGATGACCGCCGTAAGGAAGACCCATGGAAAGAACCCTGTCGCCGACATCGAGAACGGAAAAATATACCGCCAGATTGGCTGATGTGCCGCTGTGAGGCTGGACATTGATATGCTCTGCGCCAAAAAGCGCTTTTCCCCTTGCGATGGCAAGATTTTCAATCTCGTCCACATGCGTGCATCCGGCATGAAACCGTTTGCCCGGATAACCTTCAATGGTCTTTGTATTTAAAATAGACCCGAGTACTTCCATGATGGAGCGGGGCGAATGATTCTCGGCGGCAATCAAATTTAGGGTATTTTCGATCCGCTCGTCTTCTTTTTTTACCAACGCAGCAATCTCTGCGTCATCTTTTTCTAAATAGCGCATATGCCAGGTCCATAAATAATGTATTGAGCTATCTTTTTACCTCGATTCACTGCATATCCTGCTATAGGCGAACTCATTTTTAAACGTTCGGCCACACCCGTACGAATTTTCCTTAATTCCCAAACAGCCCGGTAACACAGCAAGTCCCCGGGTTCAACCTGAACCTTTCGCCGATGCAAAACACCTGGTGCCTCAAGGAAGAATGATCTTAGCATGAAGTTTTGCTAACATAACGGCCCATCTCTGTCAAGCTACTTGCTTGTTTATGGAATCTATATGTCGAAATAACAAAATGTTACGACTGATTTAGCACTCGATCATGTTGTCATCTATGGTAGTAATTATTTACGATATATTCGATATAAATATACAATTTTTTTAACCGAAGGCAACAAAGAGCCGCCATAAAATTTACGATTGGCTGAAATGTTCCTTGTTCATATACAGAAAGAGTTTTATTGAACCCGGTTTTTTTCATATATTGAATTTATAAATTTCTGATCACAGCAATCTGGTCGCCCTGATTTAAAACCAACGTGCGTCAGAGTGGGCCACGATGATGATGGTTGACAAAAAATAATAATAATTGCTATAAATTCTGTACGAAATTCATTTTAGATAGATCGGCATTATTTTTTGCCGACAACTTCAAAAAAGGAGGAGTCCTATGAGCAGCATTATTCAAGGCTTTCCATCTACATCTCAGGATGATTACCAGCTCAATGTCACCAACATCATCAAGCAGGCATCCCTTAGTTTCGGCAACCAGGAAATCGTCAGCAAAAAGCTGGACGGAACCATGTTCCGTTACACCTATGCGGATGCCTATAAACGCACCCAAAAACTGGCCAATGCCCTTACCACCGTAGGAGCCAAGGTCGGGGACCGGATCGGCGTACTGGCCTGGAACACTTATGAAAACTATGAGATCTATTTCGGGGTGCCCGGAACCGGTGCAGTCATGTTGTTGCTCAACCTGCGGTTGTCTCCGCCGGACCTGGGCTATGTTATCAATCATGCAAAGGCCAGGTATATTATTGTGGATGAAACCCTCCTGCCCATTGCCGAGGCCGTTGCGCCGTTATGCGAGGGCGTCAAAGGATATATTGTCATTACCGGCAAGGATATCAAGGATATCAAAACAAACCTGACGCCGGTCTACAGCTATGAAGAAATTCTGTCAGCGGCCGATGACGAATTCGACTGGCCCCTGATGGATGAAAAATCGGCGTATGCGGCATGCTATACCACCGGCACAACCGGCAAGCCCAAGGGGGTGTACTATTCCCATCGCAATGTCTACCTGCACAGTATGTGCATTGCCAGCAATGCCGAGATCAGCATGAGAGACGTATTTTTTCAGATCGTGCCCATGTTTCATGCGCTAGGCTGGGGTACGCCCCAGGCATGCACACTGGTCGGTGCCAAGATTGTTTTACCGGGCATGTACAGCCTGGATAATCTGGGAGCCCTGGCCGAAATTTTTGTTCAGGAAAAGGTGACGGTGGCCGACGGGGCTCCGGCCATTTTCATGCCGGTGCTGGAATATATCCGCAACATGAATAGAAAACCCGACCTTAAAGGAGCGCGACTGCTTTCCGGCGCCACCGAGCCGCCGGTGTCCATGATGAAGGGATTCGATGAATTGACGGGAGCCGAAATCGTGCATGCCTACGGGGCCACCGAAACCACGCCCCTGGTCACGGTGAACCGGATTAAACCCTGGCTTGAGGGCAAACTGTCTGAAGACGAAAAGTGGAACTTAAAGCGCAAGCAGGGGTACCCGGTTGTGGGTCTGGATGTGAAAATAATGGATGCTTTCGGCAAGGAACAACCCCGTGACGGTAAATCCGCCGGCGAGATTTTGATCCGGGGGCCCTGGATTACCGGATCATACCATGATGCACCCGGTTCGGAAAATCAGTTTACAGAGGACGGTTTCTGGAAGAGCGGCGATGCCGGCACCATTGATGCGGAGGGCTACCTGAAAATAACCGATCGGGTCAAGGATCTGATTAAGAGCGGCGGCGAATGGATCTCCTCGGTGGACATGGAAAACGAAATTATGGCCTATCCGGCGGTGCTTGAAGCGGCTGTGACCGGAGTGGCCCATCCCAAGTGGGAGGAGCGACCGGTGGCTCTGGTGGTTTTGAGAGCGGAGTATGCGGGCAAAGTGAGCCGGGACGACATTGTGGCGCATCTGGCCCAAAAATTTGCCAAGTGGCAGCTTCCCGAAGCGGTGCTTTTTGTCGATGAAATTCCCAAAACCAGTGTGGGTAAATTTAACAAAAAGGTGATCCGGGAACAGCAAAAGGATATTTACATGTAAAAAATGCCGGCCGCGGCGTGTGTTCGCGCCATTGCTGAACGCATACGCTGCGGCAGGTCAAAATTTTTAAAGCTCTTCTCCCTGCCATCACACAATGACCACCTTTTGGACACTGCGGACAATCTCTTCCGGATCATCCATGATTTGAAAAAGATCAAGATTTTCAGGGGATATCTTCTGCTCGGCCAGCAGACGGGATTTAATCCAGTCAAGCAGTCCTGTCCAGTAATCAGATTCAACCAGAATCACCGGAAACTGTTTGATGCGCCGGGTTTGTATCAGGGTCAGAACTTCAAACAATTCATCCAGCGTGCCGAAACCACCGGGCAACACCACATAGGCGGAAGCATATTTGATAAACATGACTTTGCGGATGAAAAAATACTTGAATTCCATCGTTATATTGGCAAAGGGATTCGGTTTCTGCTCAAACGGAAGGTGGATATTAAGACCGACTGATTTTCCTCCTGCTTCGGCCGCGCCTTTGTTGGCGGCCTCCATCACACCGCCCCCGCCACCGGTGACTACGGCAAAATCATTTTTCGCAAACAGCGCTGCTATTTTTTCTGTTTTTTGATAAGAGGGTGTGTCTGCGGCAATACGGGCGGATCCAAAAATACTCACGGCCGGACCCAGATCATGCAGAGAATCCACTCCGTCGACAAATTCTCCCATGATTTTAAACAGACGCCAGGATTCGCTCAGTTTGAAGTCGTCGATTAAATATTGTTTTTCCATGTGTCTCCTGTGTATAAGGTTCAGGGTTCAAATAATTAACCATAAATTGAATGCTAAAAAATGAATATTGACGATTGGATATTTGTTGTATCACTTTCAGCCGTCCTATCCACTATGGCGAAGTCTGCTCGTGATGTCATATTTTAATGGATAGCATTCCTTAAATTTTCAATTTTTTTCCTCAGCCGGTGTATCTGGAGAATAAATTCAAATAATTTCTTGATCGACTTCCAGCCGATCGGTTATACTTTTCAGTTTTTTCCCTTGAACCCGATTATAACATTGCCATGATCTACAATAACCGGCACCTTGCGGATTCCTCCTGAATATTTCAACATATTGTCCAATTCGGCGGTATCGGTCACGACATCCGCGTAGGTCACACTTTTACCTTCTTGTGCATAGGCTTCACGAGCTGCATTGGTAAAAGGTCATGTATTTTTTCCGAAAATTAAAATTTTTTCCGACATGCTGTATTCCTCCTGTATTTTGCATGGCGCAGAATCTGGTCATGCGCAGGGTTATGGGATAGTGTTGTGAACGTTTTGTTTTAACCAGGCAATCATCCCGAATAAATTGTATCCAAAATAGGAATGAAAATTATATCATCAGTTTGTCGTTTGGTCAATAATTTCAGATTGACACCTTGAAAGTTGATTGATAAAAGCCAGATTGATTAAATATCTTTAAAAATGGGGAATTGGGTGGAATTGATTTCAAAGAATGTAACAATTGTAAATGAGTTGGGTATGCATGCTAGGTCTGCCGGTAAAATAGCTGCAATTGTAAAAAATGCCCGATCAAACGTGTGGATCATAAAGGAAGGGGAAAGGGCGGATGCCGCCAGTGTGATTGATATACTTACCCTTGCCTGTGCCAAAGGTTCAAAAATAACAATAAACATTGAGGACCCCGCAGATCTCAATATCTTGAATGCGATTGCAAAGCTTATCGAACAGGGGTTTGGGGAACAGGTTTAAATTACCGATATGGCTAAACAACAAAGAGAGCTGGAAGGAATAAGCGGTGCCCCCGGAATCTGTATAGGCAAAGCATATCTGGTAGATACGGAAGGGGTCGATGTCGTTGAAAAATATTTTATCGACAGTGATGCACTGGCAGATGAAATCATCCGTTTCAAGGCGGCAGTCAAAGATTCCCGGGATGAACTGCTGGAAATCATCAATAACACTCCTGAAGAATTGCATCAGAGTTCTTATATCCTGGAAACCCATTTGGCCCTTCTGGAGGATAAGATGCTCTATGGCAGGGCCATTGAGACCATCGAAAAACAATATGTCAATGCCGAATGGGCACTTAAAACGGTAATCTCGGACATAAAGGCCTTATTTCAGGATATCACCGATGAATATTTAAAAGAGCGGAAGGGAGACATCATCCACGTTGCCAACCGCATTATGGCAAAACTCGTGGGCGTGGAATCGGTGAATATCGCTGAGATTGACAAGCGGGTTATCCTGGTAGCTTCCGATCTGAGCCCGGCCCAGACCAGCCAGATACAACTGGAGCGGATCAAGGGTTTTATAACCGACCGCGGCGGAAAAACATCCCATACCAGCATTATTGCCAGAAGCCTTGAAATCCCGGCGGTCCTGGGCCTTGATAATGCAACCGATATTATCCGGACCGATGACATCATTATCGTCGACGGGACCACCGGCAAAGTGATCGTTAATCCAAGCGAAGAGACGCTTGTGTATTATGAGGAGCGTCGCAACCGGTTCGAAAAACACAAAGCCGTATTGGTACGGGGCAGCCGGCAGCCGGCGGAAACTGCAGATGGACTGCGGTTGCAGATAATGGGCAATATCGAACTGCTCGAAGAAGTCGTATCGGTCATTGATAACGGAGGCGAAGGCATCGGTCTTTACCGAACGGAATTTGAATATTTAAACCGTCCCGGTTTTCCAGGCGAAGATGAACTGTTTGAAAAATACAAGGATGTGGTCGAGGTGATGGCTCCCCGGCCGGTAACCATCCGCACTCTGGATATAAACGGCGACAAGGCAGTTGCCTATGCCAATGACCGGTATGAACTCAACCCCGCCATCGGGCTGCGGGCCATACGCTATTGCCTTAAAAAACCGGATATTTTTGAAACCCAGCTTCGCGCTATCTTAAGGGCGTCCGCTTTTGGGAACGTCAAGATTTTGATTCCCATGATATCCTGCTGCAGTGAAATCGAGAAAGCCCGCCTGGCTCTGGACAAAGCCGCCGAATCGCTGGACAAAGAAGGCATTCCTTTTAACAGGGATATAAAAGTCGGTATCATGATCGAGGTTCCTTCGGCCGTGATCATGGCGGATAGGATGGCTGAAAGGGTTGATTTTTTCAGTATTGGAACCAATGATCTGATTCAATTTTCACTCGCCATTGATCGCGGCAACAAAGAAGTCTCATACCTGTTTCAACCGCTTCACCCGGCAATTTTGAGAATGATCATACACGTTACCGATGTCGCCGCAGAAAAGGGCATCGATGTCGCCATGTGCGGTGAAATGGCCGCGGATCCACTATATGTACCCATTATCCTGGGCCTCGGTATTGAGGAGTTGAGCATGAACCCCCAATCAATACCACCGGTTAAAAATGTTATCCGGGCTTTGAAAAAATCGGATATGGAACCTTTTATCAAAGAGGTCCTGAAACAGACAAATCCTATGGAGATTGAGGCGCTGATTCGACATAATTTCGGCGGTGTTTTGTCCGAAACAATTTATTCCCAATAAATTTCCTTCGACCTGAAAGCCCGGTGGAATTGTTTTTATGAATAGCGGACGTACAGAATATTCAGATTTATGAGGTTGTCTTGGTAGAAAAAAAATATGGAAAAATAATAGCGAAAAATCGCAAGGCGCGCTTTAACTATTTTATTGAAGATGAGTATGAAGCCGGCATGGTCCTGAAGGGAACCGAGGTCAAGTCCATGCGACTGGGCCGCGCCAACCTCAAAGATTCATACGCCAGAATTCACAAGGGCGAGGTGTTTGTGTACCAGATGCACATTGCCGCCTATCCGTTTGCCTATTACGACAACCATGATCCCTTGCGGATTCGAAAACTGCTGCTGCACAGCTACGAGATTAAAAAACTCTACAGCAAGGTCAATGAAAAGGGCTATTCCCTGGTGCCGCTGCGGCTGTACTTTAAACACGGCAAGGTCAAGATAAGCCTGGGCCTGGCCCGGGGCAAGCGCAAGGTGGATAAGCGGGAGACCATTCGGCAGCGGGACCAGAAGCGGGACCTGGATCGGGCCAAAAAAGAATATTAGCTATTTTACCTTTAGCCCGAATCAATGCGTTGACATATTGGTGTTTGTGGCTTACCATACGAATATAAGGTTCTTTTAAAATTTGGGGGCGAAACGGCTTCGACGGGGATATAGAAGCTATGGTTGCATGCCGAGTTCCTGCCAGCTCGTAAAACCGGCGGGAAATAAACATAATCGCAGACGATTATAACTACGCTCTGGCCGCTTAAGGCCAGCGTTCTGCCGGATTTTTCCTGCGCATCCGGTAAGGGCGTCGACTAGCGGGATAAACTTGTTTTGGATGCCTGCTCCAATCCAGGTGAAATTTTGCAGGCTAGCGTTTAAAGCATCCTGCCTGAAGGAGACTTGAAATGCGAACTATAGAGTCCAGGCTAAGTATGTAGATACCATTGTGGAATATTTTCGGACGCGGGTTCGACTCCCGCCGCCTCCACCATTCATTATCAATAAAATCAAATAATTAAATTTATAAATTCGTTCGGTAAACATTCGGTAAAATAGTGGGGGGGACCTGGTTAAAGGATCCCCCCATTTTTGTTTGCATGATTTTTATAATATTGAAATAAGGATGGTAAAAAAGACCAATTCATACCTCGCCATAAATATAAGACACACTCCTCGACTACAGAAAGTAATCACAGCCAAAGAACGGCTCTATTTCGGTAATGATTTGATCCTTTTCGTTTGGTCAATGAGAATCCCCAATCCATTTAATGATCAAAATTCTGACATCCCTGATGATTTATCAAATCAAATTCAAACAGCAGGTGATCATGACCCAATTACAGACCCCAAAGCACTACACAATCCTCTCCCGCTTGTGAAGCAAGCTGGTGAGCTTCTTGAGATTTATCAGCCGGATCAGTTCGGAATCCTTGAATCATCCTCTAAGAAGTGTCTTGATAACCTAGGTATTTGATGCGTGGGATCCCAAGATAATTGAATACTTCATTGAACAAGGTGCGGATGTCGAGACTGGCCGCCCATTAGCGAGTGCGCTTACACTGTTGAGTTCATCTGGATCATGTCGAAATTCAGCGCAAGCACCAGAGAAAACATTGAGCAGCTTATTCGAACTCCCACGATGCGCGCTCTCCTATCTGCGCATCAAACCAGGATTAGTGAGATAGTTCAGGCATTTGAAGAATCACCGGAAGTCGATCTGTAGATCTCAATCC
>Ga0075121_1000452_pt1 | contig 28220 bp, 31 predicted proteins | sample AntAceMetag02UKG_FD_69793 | JGI IMG/M metagenome (GOLD analysis project Ga0075121, IMG submission 69793) | Saline lake microbial communities from Ace Lake, Antarctica - Antarctic Ace Lake Metagenome 02UKG | ecosystem: Environmental > Aquatic > Non-marine Saline and Alkaline > Saline | place... | reverse complement strand
TCAAAATTTTTTGTTTTTTCGATACACAAAAGCAGGAAATGAGTCAAGACAAATCTTAAACTCAGTTTATCCCCTTGATAAACTGCATGGCTTTTTGCAATCTTGATAGTACCTGTTTTTTTTCAAGCACTTCGATGATTTCAAAAATACCCGGGCTGACTGTTTTGCCTGTAAGCGCTACACGAACAGGCTGGGCAATTTTTCCCAGCTTAAGCCCTGTATTTTCCATAACCTGTTTAAAGGCATTTTCAAGGCTGGCTTCAGTAAACGATTCAAGCGGCTCAAGCTCATTGATTAACTGTTTAAGCGGTTCAATCAGATCGGGTATAAGAAATTTTTTTGCTGCTTTTTCTTCATACAAAACATCGTCCTGAAAATAAAAAACAGCTGCATCAGCCATTTCAACAAGAGTTTTGCTTCTTGTTTTAAGGGTATCAATAACCTTATCAAGGTACTCCCCCTGTTCAGCATTGCAGCCCCGTTCCTTAAGAAAGGGCAGAAGATGCTTTGAAAGATTTCTACAGGAATCAGCCTTAATATGATCGGCATTTAATGCCAGCAATTTTTCCTGATCAAATATGCCGGGGGATTTCCCTATATTTTTAAGTGTGAACTTTTCGATAAGCTCTTTTCTTGTAAAAAATTCCTGATCTCCGTATGACCATCCAAGCCTTACAATATAATTCAGAAAAGCATCAGGAAGAAAGCCAAGGTCTCTGTATGCTGTAACAGAAGTTGCTCCATGCCTCTTGCTCAATCGCGCCTTGTCTTTGCCAAGCACCATTGGCACATGACCGAATTCGGGCAGCTGGCTTTCAAGGGCATTGTAAAGCATTATCTGCCTGGGAGTATTGTTTAGATGATCATCGCCTCTTATAATAGTATTTATGCCCATGGTAATATCATCAACAACCACAACAAAATTATATGTCGGAGTTCCATCACTGCGGCAAATGATAAAATCGTCCTGTTCTGAATTCTGGAAAACAATATTGCCCTTTATGATATCTTTGACAATGGTTGTTCCTATAGCGGGTGCCTTGAATCTGATTACAGCATTGTCAGTTTTTGAAAGCCCTTTGTTGCGGCATGTGCCATCATATTTAGGCTTGCCGCCTGTTTCAAGAGCCTTTTTGCGCATAGCGTCAATTTTTTCCTGCGAACAGGTACAGTAATAGGCATTGCCTGAATCCAGAAGTTTTTGTACATACTGCTGGTAAATGTCAAATCTTTTGGATTGAAAAAAAGGGCCTTCATCCCAGTCAATGCCAAGCCATTCAAGGGCTTCAAATATTGCATCTACCGAAGACTTTGTAGAGCGTTTCAGATCTGTATCTTCAATTCTGAGAACAAACTTCCCATTCATGTGGCGTGCGTAAAGCCAGTTAAAAATAGCGGTTCTTGCACCTCCAACATGCAGATAGCCTGTAGGACTTGGTGGAAAACGAGTTACAATCATTGCTGTATCCTCCAGATTGAGACCTTTGCAAAAATCCCCTTTTGCCCAATTGAGCGCTGATGCTTTACTAACGTGTCGGCGTCAGTCTCAAAGTTTAAGCCTCGAAATACTCAATGTATTCCTATGGTTAAACCTTATCTAAAATTTGGTCATCTTTCTTGAACTTGAACAAAACTGAGCATTTTTCAAGGGTCTCAGGTCATGTAATTGTTATTTGTAATATTTTAGTTACGATTTTTTAAAATAAACATAAAAAATATCACATTAAATTAATGCAGACAAGAAAAACAAAATAAAAATACGAATAAAAACCCTTGACAATTATTTGCATTTTAATTACTACAATTAAGCTTGGTAAGTAAAGTAGTAATTTATAACTAATTTATAATGAATTTAATGAGTTGCATAGGAGATTACTTATGGCAGTACCAAAACGTAAGACATCAAAATCAAAGCGTGACATGCGGCGTGCTCACCAAAAGACGTCTGCTCCAAATCTTTCAGTTTGTCCGGAGTGCGGAGAGGCCAAACTTCCGCATCATATATGCACAAGTTGCGGATCTTATAACGGGCGCACTGTAATTGAAACCGAAGAATAGAGAAAGAGAAGGATTATAATAAATATGGCTATATCCGACCTCGAAACAGGAAATGTTGTTCAAGGCCTGGACTCAGAATCAAGACAGATGGTTATTGACACCGTCAAACAGCTTAAAAACAGGATTCTTACAAAAGAAAATATCCTTAAGTTTGATAAAGAGGAGATTTTTCCTGAAGAAATTATCCGTTCAATGCTTGGTCCGGAAATAGGATTGCAGCTTTTATTCATACCCGAGGCTTATGGTGGTTTAGGCGGAGGTGCCAGAGATTGCTTTGAGGTTATTTGCGAAATTTCAAGGATATGTCTGGGCATTGCAACCGGTTTTTTTGCTATCCAGCTTGGTGCTGACCCTCTGATTGTAGGAGGAACGGAAGAACAAAAACAAAAGTGGTTGGGAGCAATAGCAAATGGAGAAAATCTTGTTGCTTATGCTGTAACTGAGCCCGGCGCGGGGAGCAATCTTGCTGCATTAAAAACAAAGGCTGATCCTGTAACAGATGATACAGGGAAAATTACTGGTTATAAAATAAACGGTAATAAGCAGTTTATTTCAACCGGTGGATATGCTGATTTTATCACCCTTCTTGCAAATACACCTGAAGGACCTTCAATTTTTGTTGTTGAAAAAGGCACTGAAGGCTTTGTGCAGGGAAAAGGTGAAGAAAAACACGGTATTCGTTCTTCAAATACTTCTCCACTTTCATTTACCGATGTGTTTGTGCCTGTTGAAAATCTCATTGGAGGTGTGCCCGGAAACGGCATGAAGCAGGCTAACATGGTGTTTGGATATACCAGACTGATGGTAGCCGCAATGAGTCTTGGTGCTAACAAAGCTGTAATGGATATTGTTATTCCATATGCTAAGGAAAGGATTCAGTTTGGATCTACTCTTTCGGAAAAACAGGGATACACTCATAAGCTGATTGTGCCGCATGTTGTAAATTTTGAGGCAGCCCTGGCATATACTGAGGAAGTTGCAATTAGACTCGATTCCGGCGAAGAAGATCTTCAGGTTGAAGGAGCCATTGCAAAACTTTTTGCATCAGAGTCATCCAATAAAGCCGCGGATGACGGTATGCAGGCTCTTGGTGGATATGGATATATACGTGAGTTTGAAATAGAAAAAATAAAAAGAGATGTAAAAATTACCTGTATTTATGAAGGAACCAGCGAAATACTGCAAAGTATCATAAGTACGTTTCGCTGGAAAAAAACGCGTAAAACCAAAGGCGGTTATTACACGTCAATCAGTTCTGAAATGCAGGATATGGAAAAATCGTTAAAAGATTGCGGGTGCCGATATTACAGCCTTGCCGCGCAGGCTCTTAATCACACCATATTTCTTGCAAATGACAACAGGCTGACGAGGCAGCAGTATATAATGTTTGCACTGGCAGATATGATAACACATGTAGAGGTTGGCGCAAGCATGGCACGTAAGGCGGCAAGACTCTCTGATATCGGAGATCCTAAAGCCGAGTATTTTAAGGCAATGACCAGAATTTTTGCAAATAAGACAGCTCAGCTGACAGGTTGCAATATCCTTACAATTCTAAGGGGCCAGAACCTTTTTGATAAAAAGGCTGTTTCAGAATTTTTAGAAATGGTTTCATATGGCAAGCTGGCAGATAGTTTTGATAATGTCATAAAAGACATGGATATGGTCGCTAATACATTATTTGAGAGGTAAATTATGCCTGATAAAACAGTTGTGGTTACAGGAGGATCAAGAGGTATTGGACGGTCAATTTGCCGTTGTCTCGCGGGTCCGGGGACTCATATTTATTTTAATTATTTTTCTCCGGGTGATCCTGATGCTGAAATTGCTGCTGCCGCTGAAACTGAAAAACTTGTATCTGATGCAGGAGGTACGGCAACAAGTATGAGTGTTGATATCGCGGTAGAAAAAGATGTGGCGGGTTTTTTTGAAAAAGTGCTTGATGAAACCGGGAGGATAGATGTTTTTGTAAACAATGCAGGAATAACAAAGGATGGACTTCTGGTCCGCATGAAGGAAAAGGATTGGGACAGTGTTTTAAATGTTAACTTAAAGGGTGCTTTCACCTGCATGAAAATGGCTGCTAAAACCATGATGAAACAGCGTTCAGGTTGTATTATCAATATGGCATCAATCGTTGGTGTTACAGGAAATGCAGGGCAGGCAAATTATGTAGCTTCAAAGGCAGGTCTCATAGGCCTTACAAAGACTGCAGCAAAAGAATTAGCTCCACGGGGAATTACTGTTAATGCTATTGCTCCGGGTTTTATCGAAACCGATATGACTGCATTAATGCCGGAAAAAGCAAAGAATGCAATGATAAGCCAGATTCCGCTTGGACGAACCGGTAAGCCTGAGGATGTGGCGGCTGTTGTGGCTTTTCTGGCCTCTGAAAGTGCGTCATATATTACAGGACAGGTAATTCATGTCAGTGGAGGCATGTATATTTAAAAGGAGAAATGATTTATGTCTACTGAAGATAAGGTAAAAAAGATAATAGCTGAAAAGTTAAGTGTTGATATGGCGGATGTGGTTCCAGAGGCTTCATTTGTAAATGACCTTGGCGCAGATTCTCTTGATCTTGTTGAACTTATAATGTCCATGGAAGAGGAATTTGATATAGAAATTTCTGACGAAGACGCAGAGAAAATGATGTCTGTCAAAGACGCTATTAATTATATAAACGCGAAGTAATTATGATGGCGTCGTAAAAAGTTGTCACTCCGGTGAAAACCTGAGTCCAGATTGGCCGTAACTGTTTAAAAATAATGGATTCAGGCTTTTGCCGTAATGACGGAAATTAGTTTTTTTTTGACTTTTTGCGACGCCATCAATTATCGAATCATATCAAAAAAATATCTATAAAAAATTAGTTTTTAAAACAATTTGTTGTTTGTATTGATTTATTTATCAAGGAGAATCTTTTGGACAGAAGAGTAGTCATTACTGGACTGGGGCTTATAACGCCCTTAGCTATAGGTGTAAAAGAAACCTGGTCAGCGCTGTGCGCCGGAAAATCAGGGATAGGCCCAATAACTAAGTTTGATTCTTCTGCTTTTGACACAAAGATTGCCGGAGAAGTAAAGGATTTTCATCCCGAGGACTGGCTTCTTAAAAAAGATGCAAAAAGAATGCAGTCTTTTATAGCTTTTGCTGTTGCAGCGGCTCGAATGGCTGTTGAAGATTCAGGACTTATAATAGACAGCTCAAATTCCGGCAGAGTTGGTGTTCTGACTGGTTGCGGTCTTGGAGGCCTTGGTGTGCTGGAGGAAACCAGCAGGATTATAGATAATAGAGGCCCCAAAAGAGTAAGCCCTTTTTTTATCCCAATGATTATAGGCAATATGGCTCCCGGGATGATTTCTATATATTTAGGAGCCAAAGGGCCTAATGCTTCAATCGCAACCGCATGTGCTGCTGGTTCGCATGCAATCGGAGATGCATTCCAGATAATCAGAACAGGTCGGGCAGATGCCATGATTACAGGCGGTGTTGAATCGGTTATAACTCCAACCTGTATTGCCGGCTTTAATGCCATGAAAGCTTTATCTACCCGCAATGATGATCCTGAAAAAGCATCTCGTCCCTTTGACAAGGATCGCGACGGATTTATAGTGGGTGAAGGAAGCGGGATCCTTATACTTGAAAGTCTTGAAGGGGCGATCAAAAGAGACGCCCATATTTATGCTGAAATATGTGGATATGGAATGAGTGGAGACGGTTATCATATGACCTCGCCTCCACCCGATGGAGAAGGAGCGGCAAGATGCATGGCAGCCGCTATAAAGGATGCCGGGATATCATATGATATGGTTGATTACATAAATGCTCATGGCACATCAACGCAGCTTAACGATGTTTGTGAAACACGGGCAATTAAGTCTGTATTCAAGGACAGAGCTCATAAGATGCCGATAAGTTCGACCAAATCAATGACCGGTCATCTGTTAGGCGGTTCCGGTGGAGTTGAAACGGTTTTTACTGCACTTACAATTTATGAAAGCATTATTCCTCCGACCATTAATCTTGATAATCCCTCTGAAGAATGCGATCTTGATTATGTTCCTAAGATTGCGCGGGAGAGTAATGTGGAAATTGCCATGACCAATTCTTTTGGTTTTGGCGGGACAAATGCTTCGCTGATTCTTAAAAAATACAAATAATGATCTTTAAGATCATTGTGCTGATATTTCTTTCCTCATTTGTTAATACAGAAAAATAAACGACAACCCGTTAAACACAGGAATAAAATTATGGACAATGACAACAGGCCCGTTATCATAGGATGTGATCATGGCGCTTATTTATTAAAGAAAAAAATAAAAATATATCTTGTTGAAAGAGGTATTAATGTAGAGGATGTCGGAACAAACAGTGAAGCTTCGGTGGATTATCCAGATTTTGGGATTAGGGTGGCATCGATGGTTTCGAATCAAACATTTGACAGAGGCATACTCATGTGCGGCACTGGATTGGGAATGTCCATGGTCGCCAATAAATTTCCACATGTCAGGGCAGCGTTGTGCAATGATCTTTTTTCCGCAATAATGAGCAGGCGTCACAATGATTCTAATATTCTCGTTATGGGAGGCAGAGTAATCGGAGAAGGCCTGGCGCGGGAAATAGTAAAGGCCTGGCTTGGAACACCGTTTGACGGTGGGCGGCATCAATTACGAATAGAAAAATTTGATACAATACAGAAAATGATGCATTCGTAAAAAGTTTACGCCACCATCAAAAAAGATATAAACGAAGATATTGCTAAAAATTGTTGTTTATGTATTATTGATGGTTTCGTAAAAAGTCATTTGTAAGCGATATTGAGCAGTTTTGGATTTTTTTATAAACATGTTAACTGTTTACTGAGGGACTGGTTTTGGACACAGAATTTATTGAAAATGTTGATACAGAAATTGCAGATGCCATTACCCGAGAAATCGACCGGCAAAACAATACGCTGGAACTTATAGCCTCGGAGAATATAGCCAGCCGTGCTGTAATGGCTACCCAGGGAAGTGTTCTTACGAACAAATATGCTGAAGGATATCCTGGAAAGCGTTATTATGGAGGCTGCGAATATGTTGATATTGCCGAAAAACTGGCCATAGACAGGGCAAAACAACTTTTTAACGCGTCTTATGCAAACGTTCAACCCCATTCCGGATCTCAGGCCAATATGGCCGTGTATTTTGCTTTTTTAAACATGGGCGATACTGTCCTTGGTATGAATCTGTCCCATGGTGGGCACCTTACCCATGGAAGTAAAGTCAGTTTTTCAGGAAAATTTTATAATTTTATCCACTATGGTGTAAAAAAAGAAACAGGCACTATTGACTATGAAGAATTAGCTGCTCTGGCTTCCAAACACAGACCAAAAATGATTGTCGCAGGCGCAAGCGCCTATCCGAGAATAATAGATTTTGAAGAATTTGCACGAATTGCCAAATCAGTAGGTGCTTATTTAATGGTGGACATGGCGCACATAGCGGGTCTGGTCGCAGCAGGTGTTCATCCATCTCCCATACCTTTTTCTGATGTTGTAACTTCTACTACACACAAGACCCTGCGCGGGCCTCGCGGCGGGTTAATCCTCGCAAAAGAGGATCACGGCGTAAAATTAAACAGAGAAATATTCCCCGGTATTCAGGGCGGTCCTCTCATGCATATAATCGCGGCAAAAGCAGTTGCCTTTAAAGAGGCGCTTACAGAGTCGTTTAAAGTTTATCAAAGGAATGTTGTTAAAAACGCAGAGACTCTTGCGCAGAATTTGATGAAAGACGGTATCAAGCTTATTTCAGACGGAACGGACAATCACATGATGTTAGCGGATCTGCAAAACCTTAATATTACCGGAAAGGATGCTGAAGAGGTTTTAGGCAGGGCGGGAATTACAGTAAACAAGAATTCCATTCCATTTGAAACTTTGAGCCCATTTGTCACAAGCGGTATACGTATTGGCACACCAACCTTAACATCAAGAGGCATGCAGATGCCTGAAATGGAAGTGATAGCAAAGCTGATTGTCAATGTTTTGAAAAACCCCAGGGATAATAATTTTATTACAAATTCAAGGAAAAAGGTGCTCGAGCTTTGCGAGGCTTTTCCAATAAAATATGTTTATTAATACTTTAATATAATGAAGATAAAAGACAACCGTCCCTCATGGGAAACTTATTTTATGGATATTGCGGCACTTGTTGCAAAACGCTCAACATGCCTGAGACGTGCTGTTGGTTCCATAATTGTAAAGGATAAAAGAATTCTGACAACCGGCTACAATGGCGCTCCGACAGGTATTAAGCATTGTATTGAGACAGGTTGCCTGCGTGAGAAATTAAATGTTCCATCTGGCGAGAGGCATGAACTGTGCAGAGGCATACACGCTGAGCAGAATGCTATTATTCAGGCAGCGCTGCATGGTATTTCCATAAAAGGAGGAACGCTTTTCTGTACAAATCAGCCATGTCTGATATGCGCTAAGATGATTATTAATGCAGGGATAAAAAAAATCTGCTACCGTGACGGATATGCAGACCCTATGGCCATAGAAATGTTTAAAGAGGCGGGTGTTGAAGTAGTCAAAATTAATGCCGATAATTAGGAGTCTTTAATGAAATGTCCATTTTGTGGAGAACTTAACAATAAGGTAATTGATTCAAGGCTGGGTAAAAATGGAGATGCAATACGAAGGCGCAGAGAATGCATTGTATGCGGCAGGCGTTTTACTACTTACGAATATACAGAAGAAATCCCTGTAGTGATAATTAAAAAAGATGGTCGCAGAGAGGTTTTTAACAGCGACAAAGTGCGTTCAGGCATTCAAAAAGCCTGCGAAAAGAGAAATATAAGCATTAATGTTATAGATCAATTCATAGAAGATCTGGAACGGGATCTTAAGGAAACAGGGGAAAAAGAAATCCATTCCAGTATACTCGGAGAGAAAATCATGGCAAAACTTCATGAAATAGACGATATCGCATATGTCAGATTTGCATCAGTTTACAGGGAGTTTAAGGATGTTAATGATTTTGTATCTGAACTAAAAGGCCTGCTGAGCAATAAGTAGTTAAATGTTAATGGAAGATAAATATTTTATGAAAATGGCCCTTGGCCTTGCTGTAAAGGGCGAGGGTTTTACTTCACCAAACCCCATGGTCGGCGCTGTTGTTGTAAAAAACGGCGGGGTTGTAGGAAAGGGATTTCACGAAGCTGTTGGACATGATCATGCCGAGGTTAATGCTATCAATGATGCCGGCATAATGGCTGGCGACGCGACTCTTTATGTTACTCTTGAACCCTGCAATCATACAGGACGAACTCCTCCCTGTTCTGTAAAAATAGTTGAAGCAGGGATAAAACGTGTAGTTATTGCTATGAATGACCCCAATCCGGATGTTAAGGGGGGCGGAGCAGAGTATTTAAAAAGTCATGGAATAAATGTTGTATCAGGCGTTTGTGAAGAAGAAGCAAAAAAATTAAATGAAGCTTATATAAAATATGTTACAACAAAACGTCCTTTTGTCATAGTTAAATGTGCATCTACCATGGATGGACGAATTGCCACAAGAACGGGTAATTCAAAGTGGATTTCGTGTGATGAATCAAGAAGATATGTCCACAGGCTGCGCCACAAGGTTGACGCAATCATGGTCGGGATTAATACGATAAAACAGGACGATCCTTCTCTGACAGTTCGTTTAAATAATATAAATGGAAAGGATCCTGTAAGAATAATACTTGATACTATCCTGACAATTTCTGAAAAAGCCAGGGTCTTGCGGCTTGATTCCGATTCTGATACTATTATTATAACCGGGCATGCTGTTTCAGCAGATAAGAAGGTTGCAATAAATGCGCTGGGAGCCAAAGTTATACACATTGCTTCCAGAAAAAACATGATTGACCTGAATCAACTTATGGAATATTTGGGAAGGCTCGGCATAACAAGCATACTCATTGAAGGCGGCAGCCGTGTTATTGCATCTGCGTTTAAAGCGAAAATTGTTGACAAGGTTATGTTTTTTTACGCCCCCAAGATTTCAGGAGGAGATGACGGTGTGCCTGTATGCAAGGGGCCTGGGCCGGATTTAATGGAAGAATGTATCTCTGTAGATGATATTCATGTTCAGCGTTTTGGTAATGATGTCATGATTGAAGGATATGTTAAATAGCCTGGCTGTAACGGATTGATAACTAACGGATATTTATATGTTTACGGGTATCATAGAGGGTCTTGGAACAATAGCCGGAATAACCGGTTCAGGCCAGGGAAAACGTTTTTTGATAGATGCTGATTTTCCTCTTGATCAAACTAAAGCAGGAGATAGTATTGCTGTAAGTGGCGCATGTGTGACAGTAACCGTTATCACAGGGAAGCGCTTTGAGATAGACATTTCTCCAGAGACCCTTGAGAAAACGACCTTTAACGCAGCAAAAACAGGAGCGCGTGTTAACCTTGAGCGAGCTCTTCGTCTTTCTGATCGTATAGACGGTCACCTTGTTTCAGGGCATGTAGATGGCATGGGCATAATTAAAAACAGAAAAACAGTCAGTAATGCAATTATAGTTGATATTAGCGTACCCGCACTTCTTTTGCGTTATATGATAAAAAAAGGATCTGTTGCGGTTGATGGGGTCAGCCTTACCATAAACAACTGCGTCAAGGACGGTTTTAATGTAAGCATTATTCCCCATACTGCAAAACTCACAACAATAGGCATAAAAAGAACAGGTGATCATGTTAATATTGAGACAGACATGATAGGAAAATATATTGAACGTTTTGTTAATAACCATACAGATGATTACAAACAAAAAAAACAGTCATCTGTGAATATGCAGCTTTTAGCTGAAAACGGTTTTTTATAAACATATGGAGATAATTAAAAGTCATGCCTCTTATTACTATTGAAGAAGCTATTAATGAAGTAAAAAATGGACATATGGTCATTCTTGTTGATGATGAAGAACGTGAAAACGAGGGAGATCTTATGATAGCCGCTGAAAAAGTTACGCCTGAAACCATTAATTTTATGGCCAAATATGGACGGGGGCTTATATGTCTTCCCATGACATCTGAAAAAGCCGATTCTCTTGATCTTCCGCCTATGGTTGATAACAATACATCGCCGTTTAAAACCGGTTTTACTGTATCAATAGAATCGTCAAAAGGTGTGACAACCGGCATTTCTGCTGCAGATCGAGCCAAAACAGTTCTTACTGCTGTTGCCGACAATGCCGCGCCAGGTGATCTTGTAAGGCCGGGTCATATATTTCCCTTAAGGGCAAAGGCTGGAGGAGTTATGGTCAGAGCCGGTCAAACAGAAGGTTCAGTAGATCTTGCCCGTCTGGCCGGTTTAAAACCAGCTGGCGTTATATGCGAAATCATGGATGATGACGGCACAATGGCAAGAATGCCATCTTTGGAAAAATTCAGCGAAAAACATGGAATTGGAATATGTACTATTGCTGATTTGATAGAGTATCGCATGAGTAATGAATCGTTTGTAAGGGTTGCAGCTGAAACCACTATTCCTACATCATATGCAGGTGAATTCAAGGTAATTGTATATGAAAACGATGTGGACGAACTGCTTCATATCGCCCTGGTTAAAGGCGATATAGATCCAGAAAAACCAGTACTTGTCCGAGTTCATTCAGAATGCCTTACAGGAGATATTTTTGGTTCTCTCAGATGCGATTGCGGAGAACAGCTTCACAAAGCAATGGAAGTGATAAACAAGGAAGGATCAGGGGTGATCCTTTATATTCGGCAGGAAGGCAGAGGAATCGGGCTTGTAAACAAAATTAAAGCCTATGCGTTGCAGGATCATGGTTTTGATACTGTTGAAGCAAACGAAGAACTCGGATTTAAAGCCGATCTTAGAAATTATGGCATAGGCGCTCAGATTCTTGTTAATATAGGTGTAAAAAAGATGAGGTTGCTTACAAATAATCCCAAGAAAATTGTTGGACTCGAAGGTTATGGATTAAAACTTGTTGAGCAGGTCCCGATAGAAATAGCTCCTAATGAGCATAACCGATTATATCTTGAGTGTAAGAAACTCAAGATGGGGCATCTCCTAAATATTGATGCAACTCCATAGCCGATAAAGAGTTAACTGTTCAGTATTTACAGCCCACGGTTACAAAAGTTTTAATATAGAAAGATAAAAAACAAATTAATTTAATCTGTGTGTTCTGCAGTAAATGTTTTCAACTGCAGATATTTTAAGATTTATGAGTCAGGTTTATTCCAGGGGGTATAAAATTATGCCAAAAGTTATTGAGGGCAAACTTTTTGCCGAAAACAAAAAATTTGCATTAGTGGTAAGCCGTTTTAACGATTTTATTACTGACAAACTTTTAGGAGGAGCTGTTGATGCTCTAACGCGTTCCGGTGCCAATGATGCAGATATCAAAATAGTGAAGGTGCCGGGTGCTTTCGAAATTCCTCTGCTCGCGAAAAAAATGGCTGCAAAGGGTATCTATGATGCTATTATCTGCCTTGGGGCTGTGATTCGTGGAGCAACTCCTCATTTTGATTATGTAAGCTCTGAAGTTACCAAGGGAATTTCAATGATAAGCCTGGAATCAGGAATACCGGTTATTTTTGGTATTTTAACAACCGATACTATTGAACAGGCTATTGAACGTGCCGGCACAAAAGCCGGTAATAAGGGATGGGATTCCGCAATAGCAGCCGTTGAAATGGCAAACCTAATAGAGGCCGTTAATCAGGAATAATCATGGGAATGCGTCGCAAGTCTCGAGAAATTGCTTTACAGGCTCTTTTTTATGCTGATATGTCCAAAAACGACTCAAAGGAAGTAGTAGAGCTTTTTTGTGATAATTTTATAAATTCAAACAATAATCTTACTTTTTTTCTCAAACTGGTGACCGGTGTAATTGATTCCAGATTGGAAATAGATTCTATAATCGAAAAGTTTTCAAGTAACTGGAAGATTAGCCGAATGTCATGTGTTGACAGAAATATCATAAGACTTGCTTTATTTGAACTGATTTTTTGTGATGATATTCCATCAAAGGTATCAATAAACGAAGCAGTTGATATTGGAAAAAAATTTGGAACCAGAGAATCTGGAGCATTTATTAATGGAATATTAGACAGCATTTATATAGCGCTTCAAAATGGAAAAATTAAAAATCATAAAAAAGAGATTTATTTTATAACAAAGGAGTAGTTTATGGAAACCAAAAAAATTCTATTAACAGAAGATGAGATGCCTCGACAATGGTATAATGTTCTCGCAGACATCAAAATGAATCCACCTCTTGGGCCAGATGGCAAACCAGTCACTCCTGAAGCTCTGGCAGCAGTTTTCCCAATGAACCTGATTGAACAGGAAGTAAGTACTGAGAGATGGATCGATATTCCTGAAGAAGTGCTTAAGGTTTATAGTATATGGCGGCCTTCTCCCCTGGTAAGGGCGTTCGGGCTTGAAAAGGCGCTTGATACGCCGGCAAAAATTTATTTCAAAAACGAAAGCTTGAGTCCTCCTGGCAGCCACAAGCCAAACACTGCTGTGCCTCAGGCATATTACAATAAGATTTTTGGCATAAAAAAGATAACCACGGAAACCGGAGCAGGCCAGTGGGGAAGCGCCCTGGCTTTTGCCTGTGCTCAGTTTGGAATCGAATGCAAGATTTTTATGGTAAGGATAAGTTTTGATCAAAAGCCATACAGAAAATCAATGATGGGAGTCTGGGGTGGCCATTGTGTAGCCAGTCCAAGTATGGAAACCCAGGCCGGAAGGGCAGTACTTGAAAGGGATCCCAACACTCCGGGCGCTCTTGGCATAGCTATAAGTGAAGCCATTGAAGAGGCTGTCAGCGATAAAACAGGCCAGACACGCTATTCACTTGGAAGCGTTCTTAACCATGTTATGATGCATCAGACGATTATAGGGCTTGAAGCTAAAAAACAGCTGGAAAAAATCAACCAGTATCCTGATGTTATTATTGGATGCGCAGGAGGAGGAAGCAATTTTGCGGGCCTTGCGCTGCCTTTTGTATGTGACAAGATGAACGGCAAACAAATAGATATATATCCTGTAGAACCATCGGCCTGTCCAACCATAACAAGAGCTCCATTTGTATATGATCATGGCGATACGGCAAAATACACTCCGCTTCTTCCCATGCACAGTCTTGGTCATGCTTTTGTACCTGCCCCGATTCATGCTGGTGGACTTCGATATCATGGTATGGCGCCAATAGTAAGCCAGCTTGCTTCTGAAGGAATATTTGAAGGGAGAACCGTTAATCAGCTTGCTGCTTACGAGGCAGGTATGCTTGCTGCAAAAACAGAGGGTATTATACCCGCGCCTGAAACAAACCATGCTATTGCCTGTGTTATTGAAGAAGCAAAAAAAGCAAAAGAAGAAGGAAAAGAAAAGGTTATCCTTTTCAACTGGAGCGGACACGGGTTGATTGACCTTGGAGCATATGAAAATTATCTTAGTGGAAAAATGCAGGATTACGTCCTGACAGAAGAAGAAATGATGAAATCTGAAAAAGTATTTGAAAATTATCCAAAACCGGCTTTGCTTAAAAGCCGTTAAAAACAACCGTTATTCTGTATTTGCGTGATAAAGTAAGGGCCGAATGGATACAAACAAAGATAATCTTGAAATAAGATGTCCCAGGCTGGGAGGCCCTGTATCTTTTGAATATTGCAGGACAAACGGGGACGAAATGTTACCCTGCTGGAAAATATTTGACTGCTGGTGGGAACGTTTTGACGTGGCAGCTTTTCTAAAAAAAAATATGCCTGAAGATGATTTTATCCGGCTTGTTAATACTAAGCCAAAACCCAAGGTAAACAGCCTTATCGAACTTATTGAGCAGGCTAAAAGAAGAAACATCTAAAAGGCGGGTGGTCGAGCGCGAACTGTTCAATCACTCGCCCTTTGAGACCTTTGCAAAATGCTCCCTTTCGCCCAATTTTGGCGTCAGGCTCAAATTTTAATCCTCGAAATATTCAATATATTCCTGTGGTTAAAATTTTCGCCTTCCTTGAACTTGAACGAAATTGAACATTTTTCAAAAGTCTCCCTTTATCAACAAGATTACCATGTTGCTTTGCTTTTCGTAATAACCCGAATTGAATAGAAACAGGGGTTGTGCAAAGGCCTTTCCGGGCAAAACTCTTATCAACATGTCAGGCGCAAAAGGATTTTAACATTTTATGATTATTAAAAAACTTGCTGTTGGTCCTCTTATGGCAAACTGTTTTATAATAGGTTGTGAAAAAACCAGAGAGGCTGTTGTTATAGACCCTGGAGATGAAGAAGATAGAATCCTTGATGCACTTGAGGATATGAAAGTTAAATTTATCATCAATACCCACGGTCATTTTGATCATGTTGGCGGCAATAAAAAACTAAAAGAAGCAACTGGAGCGCCTGTCTTAATACATTCCCTTGATGCACCAATGTTAAACACACTTTCATCTGATGCTGCAATATTCGGGCTGTCAATTGAGAACTCACCGCCAGCAGATCAAATGCTGGAAGATGGCGATACTATCTCTTTTGGGACTGTTAATTTGGAAGTTATTCACACTCCAGGGCATTCTCCGGGAGGTATTGCTCTTTATGCAGATGGTAATCTTTTTGCAGGAGATACTCTTTTTGCAGGTTCAATCGGACGCAGTGATTTGCCTGGGGGAGATTATAATACCCTTATATCAAGCATTAAAAACAAACTGTATGGATTAGATGATGATATCATAGTTTTTCCCGGACATGGCCCTGAAACAACAATCGGCCATGAAAAAAAGAATAATCCTTTTACACGCTGACTCTTTCCCCAAAACTTTTCAATATAGCCCGCAAATAACTCAACTGTAGTTTTTGCCGGTTATCGCAACAGTTATAATTAAATTAAAATCAGAAAAAACTCATGTATAACAAATCGTAAACAAAGAACCGGCCATAATAAAAACAGCAATTGTGCTGATAATTTAATCTTTTATTAATAACAATATATCAAAAGGTTCTTTGCTAACGATTTTTAATACATTCAAACAGTTTTCTAATTTTAATTTAATCATAACTGAAGACTGATTGTTTAAAGTTATTCTAATTTCAAGCGCTGCAGAGCGGCATAGTGGAGCTTTTTACGATTCCATCAAGATTAAATTGTCAAAATGTTCATATGGTTGAAATCTTCCTTTTTCCTGGACCTGACCAAAATGGTTGCCCCGATAACCATCTCAGCTTTTAGAAAGCAGGGCCGGCCTGTGCAAAAAACAAACAAAAAGACCATTCTTTTATCTATGAATTTCCTTTGTCTCAACTCTTGCTATTAACAGCTAATTATGACATTATATTTCAGTTTTTAATATTGTTATAGAATGCCTTTCATTGAGAGATCTTTGATTTTTGCAGGGTTTTTTCTAAATCGGCTTTTTTGCAGGAGATGTTGTATAAGATAATGGACGAGAAATATAATCCAAAAATTGTTGAATCAAAGTGGCAGTCTTATTGGAATGAAAAAGGATTGTTTAAGTGCAAAGAAGATCCTGAAAAGGAAAAGTATTATCTTCTTGAAATGTTCCCATATCCTTCAGGCAATATTCACATGGGACATGTTAGAAACTATACCATAGGAGATGTAGTAGCCAGATATAAAAGGATGAGGGGCTTTAATGTCCTGCATCCAATGGGATGGGACGCTTTTGGAATGCCTGCGGAAAACGCAGCTATTGCAAATAATACTCATCCGGCAAGATGGACATACAATAATATTAACTCCATGCGTTTGCAGCTCAAGCGTATAGGTTTTAGTTATGACTGGGACAGAGAAATAGCCACATGCAGGCCTGAATATTACAGATGGGAACAGTGGCTGTTTTTAAAGATGTATGAAAAGGGTATGGCATATAGAAAGAAGTCTTTTGTAAACTGGTGTAATACATGCCAGACTGTTCTTGCCAACGAGCAGGTAGAAGCAGGCATGTGCTGGAGGTGCGGCAAGCCGGTTTGTCAGAAAGAGTTATGGCAGTGGTTTTTTCGTATAACAGATTATGCCGAAGACTTACTGACTTTCTGTGATAAGCTTCCCGGCTGGCCTGACAAGGTCATTACCATGCAGAAAAACTGGATTGGCAGAAGTACAGGCGCTGAAATAAGATTTCCAATTGAAAATCCAAAAGACAGCTCAGATAAATTCATACCTGTATTTACAACCCGTCAGGATACTGTTTTTGGAGTAACCTTCATGTGCCTTGCGCCTGAACATCCTCTTGTGTCCAAGCTTTCAAAGGATACTGCCCAGGAAAATAAAATCAGAGAATTTGTAGAACGCATGTCTATGCAGGACAGATCTGACAGGGCTGTTGAAAATTATGAAAAAGAAGGTGTTTTTACCGGCGCATATTGCATAAATCCATTAAGCGGCAGGCGCATGCCAATATATACAGCTAATTTTGCTCTTATGCAATATGGTACAGGCGCTGTTATGTCTGTACCTGCACATGATCAGCGTGATTTTGAGTTTGCCCGGAAATACGGGCTTGAAATTGTCGTCGTTGTAAAGCCTTTGGATAAAGACCTTGATGCCGCCCACATGACTGAGGCATATACAGGCCAAGGGGTTATGGTCAATTCAGGTCAGTTTGACGGTATGGAAAATAAAAAGGCCCTTGATGAAATCGCTTCTTTTCTTAATAAAAAGGGCTTTGGCGAAAAAACAGTTAATTTCAGATTAAGAGACTGGGGTGTTTCCCGGCAGCGTTACTGGGGCGCTCCTATTCCAATAATCTACTGCAAAAAATGCGGAATTGTTCCAGTTTCTGAAGAAAGCCTTCCAGTTTTACTGCCTGAAGATGCTGATCTTCTTCCCGGAGGAAAATCACCACTTGCAAATATCGATTATTTTGCAAAAACAACTTGTCCAAAATGCGGGAGCTCTGATGCAAGAAGAGAAACCGATACAATGGATACGTTTGTTGAATCATCCTGGTATTTTGAAAGATACTGCAGCGCAGATTACAGCAGTGGCATGTTCGATAAAAAGCCGGTTGATTACTGGATGCCGGTTGACCAATACATCGGCGGTGTTGAACATGCTATTTTACACCTTCTTTATTCAAGATATTTTACACGAGTGCTTAAAGATATCGGACTTATAAATTACAAGGAGCCGTTTACCAGACTGCTGACTCAGGGCATGGTCTGCAAGGAAACTGTTTCATGCCCTGAACATGGATATCTTCTGCCTGAAGAGGTCAAATCAGGCAAGGAAGAAAGTTTCTGCAAAAAATGCGGCAATAAAGTTGTGATCGGCCGGGTTGAAAAAATGTCCAAGTCAAAAAAGAATGTCATAGATCCTAATATTATGATTGATCAGTATGGTGCTGATGTTACAAGGCTTTTTTGTCTTTTTGCCGCTCCTCCAGAGAGAGATCTTGAATGGAGCGACCAGGGTGTGGAGGGCGGATACCGCTTTCTGAACCGCATATGGAATCTTGCTGCAGGCTGGATGGACCAGATAAGAGAAGCATCTCCTTTTAATGGAAGTGCCGACGAATTAGGCGGCACTATTAGGGCATTGTATAAAAAAACACATCAAAGCATAAAAAAGGTTACCACTGACATAGAAAACAGATTTCATTTTAATACTGCAATCAGCGCTGTAATGGAGCTCGTTAATACCATGTACAGTATAGATCCGGCAGAAAAGCGCGCTGAAGCTGCCAGAGTGATGAGATTTGCAATGGAATCGTCAATACTTCTTTTGTCACCCATAGTTCCTCATTTTACTGAAGAACTCTGGTTTGCTCTGGGACACGAATCAAGTGTTCTTTTAGAAGCATGGCCATCATACAGGGAAGATGCTTTATTGCAGGAAACCCTTGAAATAGTGGTTCAGATAAACGGCAAACTTCGCAGTAAATTCATGGTAAATGCCGGTACAGACGATGAGACAATAAAAAATACAGCTCTTTCAGATGAACGCGCCAGAAAATTCATAAACGATAAACCAGTAAAAAAAGTTATTGTTGTTAAAGGGAAACTGGTAAATATTGTAGTATAAAAAATGACGGTTTCGTAAAAAGTCGAATTTGTTCGCTATGTGAGCATTTTTGGGATTCCAAAACTGCTCAATGTCGCTTACAAATGACTTTTTACAATTGCATCTAAAATAAAGGAGAAAGATGTTTTTAAACGGAAAAATAATCAGGACTGTTTTTACAATATCTTGTTGTCTGGTTTTTTTATCAGCATGCGGCTACAAATTTGCCGGTGGAGGCAGTCTTCCGTCAGGGGTACAAAGTGTTTTTATAAAAATGCTTAAAAACCAGACTTCTGAAATCGGTGTGGAAAATACATTTACAAATGATCTTATATATGAATTTACAAGAAACAGCAAACTTGCAGGCAGAAATAAGGCCGATGCTGTACTGTCCGGCGTTGTTAAATCAATGAGCGTTCATACTATATCACACAGGGGAGTCAGCACATCTCTTGAGAGAAGGGTAGTGCTTACGCTTGATTTAAAACTGACTGATAATAAAGGCAGAACAATATGGTCTAAAAAAGGTATTTCTGATAATGAGGCATATGATGTTAACTCTGACAAGCTGACAACAGAAAAAAACAGGCATGATGCAATTGTAGTTCTTTCGAAAAGGCTTGCGGAAAAAGTTTATAATAGTCTAACAGAGAATTTTTAGACATGGGGAAATTTGTTAGTCTGGTATTAATGCCTTGAATTTTTTTTAAATTTCCCCGTTAGATTTTTTTCTTAAAAATTAACGGGGATTAATCTATAATGTGGTTGAATTGACCAGACCAGCAAGGCGGGATATTTTCCTTGAAGCTGTTTTTTTATGGATAGTGCCTTTTTTTGCTGCCTTATCGATAATAGATTGTGCTTGAGTAAGTTTGATTAAAACTTTCTCTTCAGGCTCTTTACCTGCGGCAAGCCGTACATCTTTGACAAGGTTTTTAACCTTTGTTTTTACTGTTTTGTTGCGCATGCTTCTAATTTCGTTTTGACGCGCCCGTTTTAATGCAGATTTATGGTTAGCCAATTTATAAAACTCCTTTTCCATATGTTTAAAAAAAATTAGCTATCTGATATTAAAAGGCATGTCAAGTTAAATTTGACAGTTTATATTGAAAGCAACCAATGTCTGAAAATACTCGCGTGACAAAAGCAGCAGGTGTTGTAAGCCTTGCAACCTTATTAAGCCGTATGTTCGGTTTCGTAAGGGATGTTATAATTGCCTGGTTTTTTGGAGCTGGACTTAGTTCAGATGCTTTTTTTGTAGCATTCAGGATTCCCAATCTGCTTAGAAGGCTTTTTGCTGAAGGTTCGCTCAGCATTGCATTCATACCTGTATTTACCGAATATCTGACAATCAAAGGCAGAGAAGATGCTTTCAGGCTGGCCAGATGCGCCATATGGTTTGTTTCCATTATCCTGGCTGTTGTTGCAGTCCTCGGTGTTTTTATGTCTCCTGTTATTATAAGGATCATTGCTCCGGGATTTATAAGTTCGCCTGAAAAGTTTCATTTAACTGTCAGTCTTACCCGAATCATGTTTCCTTATATTTTTTTCATTGGACTGGTAGCCCTTTCCATGGGAATTTTGAATAGCCTCGGCCACTTTGCGGCCCCGGCCCTTGCCCCGGTTTTTTTAAATATTGCAATTATCTGTTCTGTATTTTTTATTTCACCGTATATGTCTGACCCTGTAACCGGACTTGCCATAGGAGTGCTTATAGGCGGTGTTTTACAGCTTGCACTTCAGATTCCATTTCTTATTAAAAAGGGGCTGTATTTCTGGCAGAGGACAACTACAGTACATCCCGGCCTGAAAAAAATAGGATTGTTAATGCTTCCTGCTGTATTTGGTGCAGCAGTTTATCAGATTAACATTCTGGCAGGAACCCTTCTTGCTTCATTGCTGCCTGAGGGTAGTATTTCATACCTTTATTATGCAGACCGGCTGGTACAGTTTCCACTTGGTCTATTTGCCATAGCAATAGCTACTGCTGTTTTGCCTACCCTTTCAAGGCAGGCGGCCTCAAAAGATTTTGAGGCTGTTAAAAATACTTTTGCCTATGCAATGAAGCTTGTGTTATTTTTGTCAATACCTTCAATGGTTGGCCTTTTTATACTCAGAGAGCCAATTGTAGCGCTGTTGTTTAAAAGAGGCGTTTTTGATTCCAAAGCTACACAATTGACTTCATATGCTCTTTTATACTATAGTATGGGTTTATGGGCATTTTCAGGTGTCAGGGTAGTTGTTTCTACATTTTATGCTTTGCAGGACACAAAAACTCCTGTTCGCATCGCAATAATATCGATTATTGCAAACATACTGCTTGGAATTATTTTAATGGGTCCTCTTGCTCATGGTGGCCTTGCGCTTTCAACTTCTCTTGCTTCAATGTTAAATTTTGTACTTCTTGTACTGGCATTAAGAAAAAAACTCGGCAACCTGGGATTAAAAGCCATAGCCAAATCTGTTTGCAAAATTGTTTTTTGTTCGGCAATAATGGGCCTGGTTGTAATGGCCATCTCAACTTTTATGATCCCATTGTCGGACATATCTTTAAAGAGCCTTTTCTTCAGCCTTATGGCAACAATAATAATCGGCCTCCTTTTTTATACGGCTTTTTCCTTTTTAATGAAAAGTTCAGAATTAAAAGAAGTTTGGGGCGTAATTTTCAGTGGTATAAGAAAAAATTGACTGTTAAAAAAAATATCATATTATCTCTGTTAATATTGTTTTTGTTTTCCCTGTTTTTGCTTATAATATCTGGAGACAATGGATTTGTCGATTTCATCCTAATAAATAGTGAAAAAAACAGGGTGGTTGAACAAAATAAAAAACTTGTGCAGAAAAACATTGTTATGGGTCGTGAGATAGAACGATTAAAAAATGACCCAAAATTTATTGAAAATATGGTAAGAAAAGAACTGGGGTTAATAGGTAAGGATGAACTTATATTTAAAACAGATAAGAATAATGGCAAAAAAAAATGACTGACGATTCAAAGTGTTATACAAAAACAATGGCAGATGTTTACTTGAGTCAGGGCCATTTAAGCAGAGCTGCAGAAATCTATAGATTTCTTTTAAAGAATGAACCTTACAGGCAGGACATTATTGATGGACTCTCTGAAATTGAAAAAAAACTTTCTGAAAAGGCTGCGGGTGAGCCTGTTTTGCTGTTTAGCAAATGGATTGATCTTATGATAAAGTATAATGGCTTGAAAAATCTGGGCAAACTATGATATTCTTTGCTTGAAGACTTACAAGACACTTTCTGTCGTTAAATTAGTGGCTTTCAAATAACTCAACTGTAGTTTTTGCCGGTTATCGCAACGGTTATAATTAAATTAAAACCAGAAAAAACTCATGTATAACAAATCGTAAACAAAGAACAGGCCATAATAAAAACAGCAATTGTGCTGATAATTCAATCTTTTATTAATAACAATACATAAGCAGGTTCTTTGCTAACGATTTTTAATACATTCAAATAGTTTAAAAGGCTATGAACATCGAACATCGAACATCCAACGTCGAATTTTGAATAAGGTATTCTACTATTTTATAAACTGACGGAGCGACCCGCCCGCCTCGCCTGAGCGATTTCATCATTCGATGTTTACCCGCCTTCGGCGGCGCCAGAGGCGACCAGGGTTCAATGTTCAAAAACCGCTTTACGGCGCTGTAACCGAAAAACAACTTATCAATCATATTTAAAAATTATAGTTTAGTTATTTAGAAGATAATAAGGAGGTTAGTTTATGATAAAAATTTTGCAGAAAAAAAAGATTTTGGCATTTATTGGAATCGGCGCGGTCTTGTTTCTCATGATTTCCGGATGTGCCGCAGAAAAATCCAAGAAAAAAGGACCTGCGTCGAAAGTAACAAAGCCCGAGGAAAAAGGGCCCTCACCCATGTATTATGATTTTGGAGATGTGCTTATACCAAATGAGTTAAAGATTAATAAAAAAGCATCATTCGTATATAAAACTCCTGGTTTTTCAGCCGGTGTTCTGACCTTAAGCGGCAAGGTTGAGGTAAGTTCTCTCATAGCCTTTTTTGAAAACAACATGAAAAAGGATAACTGGCGAGTTGTAAGCTCATTCAAGTCTCCGCGAACTGTCCTGCTGTTTAATAAAGAAAACAGATGGTGTATGATAAATATCTATGAGAAAGAGTTTAAAACCAATATTGAGATATGGGTTGCGCCGACAATCAGTGAAGCCGAATCAGGGCTGCTTAAATGAGAAAATTAGTAACTATTCTGCCACAGATTCACGCAGATAGGTTTAAATACAAAAAAATACAGTCGTTTACGGCTTGAAACTTGAAATTGGAAACTTGAAATTAGTGAAAGATGAAACGAGTTTACGAGCTGGATGTTTACAAACTGGCAGAAGCGTTAGAAGGAAGGTAATAAAAAACTTGGCCCCAAATTGAATGCATTTATCAACAACACCAAGCATGAAGGCCAAATTTCCAGTTTCGACATCGGCATTCAATTCGATAATACACGCTTTTTCGAAAAAAGTGTAAGTTGGTAAATGAAGGATGCCAAAAAATATTATGCAAACCACAATAGACAACAAAAATATCGTTCTTGGTGTATGTGGAGGCATTGCTGCTTATAAGAGCGTGGAGCTGTTAAGACTTCTTAGTAAACACGGGGCAAATGTCAGAATAATTATGACTAAAAATGCCGGTTTTTTTGTCAACTCTCTGACCTTTGAAGCATTATCAGGCCATCCTGTGTGCATTGACCTTTTTCAAAACAATGACAGCAGAAAGAGTTCCTCCATAAGGCATATTGAATGGGCAAGGAATGCGGACGCTGTTATTATTGCTCCTGCAACGGCCAATATTATTGGCAAGCTCGCAAACGGCATAGCTGATGATGCCTTGAGCACATTCATACTCGCTGTAACAGCTCCGATTGTTCTGTGTCCTTCAATGAATACCAGAATGTATGAAAACAAGGCTGTTCAGAGAAATCTTTCTATTCTTAAAAATGATGGATATTTTATCGTTGAACCGGGGTCAGGTGATCTGGCATGCGGAGATTATGGCCCGGGACGTCTTCCGGAACCAGAAAACATATTAGACAGGCTTTTATATTGTCTTGCTCCCAAGGATCTGAAAAGTAAAAAGGTTCTTGTAACAGCTGGTCCGACACGGGAACCTATTGATCCCGTGAGGTTCATCAGCAATCCTTCATCAGGTAAAATGGGCTACAGCATTGCAAGGGCGGCAGAGCACAGAGGGGCCGAGGTCGTTCTTATTACCGGGCCGACGAACCTTTCTTATCCGGCCGGTGTACAGGTAATTAAGGTGGAAACAGCACAGGAAATGGCGAAAGCTGTTTTTGAGCATGTGGACGACGTTCATATTATAATAAAAACAGCGGCTGTCTCTGATTACAGCCCTGTCAACACGGCAAAACAAAAGATAAAAAAAGGAAAAAATGAAATTGTTTTGCCCCTGAAAAAAAATATGGATATTTTAAAAGAACTCGGCAGAATAAAAAAGAATCAGATTCTTGTTGGTTTTGCCGCTGAAACCGAAAACCTTGAAAATAATGCAATAAAAAAACTGGCTGAAAAAAATCTAGATATTATTGCGGCGAATCTTATTAACAGCTCTTCTTCAGGGTTTGGTTCAGATATTAATAAGGCAGTCTTTTTTTATAAAGATCAAACAAAAGAATCTGTTCCTGAAATGACAAAGGATAATCTTGCCAATATACTTTTGGACAGGATTGTAAAACTGTTGAATTGTAACTATTCAGCCACAGATTTACACAGATGACCGCAGATAGGTTTAACTGCCGGGCGGTTAAGCGCTTAAGAACAATTGGTTATACGCCACAATTACTCGTTAAAAGCTTAACAGTAACTTATAAACTAATGCCCCGAAAGTCCTTGACTTGTGAAAAAGAAACAGAGCAATGGAAAATGGGTCAAATGATTAAGGAGGATTATAGACATGAAGCCTGATGATCATTTAATCGCAGATGATTTTTGGATGCCAAAGGAACAGGCCATATTATTCGGTAGCTTTTCTTTTACAGTCTACATCAAAGTTAGGCTTTTGTGTCCGTGAAGGAAACCACGTTAGTGTTATGAACATACTGTGACACTGTTTTGTCAATCAAACACAACCGAGAGGGGAAGCTTACATGGAAAAAACTGAGAACATCTTTATGGATCAAAAGGGAGTTACTCAACAATTCACTGAAGAACAAAGGTCAGTCCTGAAGACAATGGACAAATGGATTGAGGCCGTTACCACTACTGATCCAGAGACTGTGACGAAGCTGTATGCTAAAGATGCTGTTTTCTGGGGCACTGTATCACCTTTTCTACGGACAACTCCTGAAGGAACAAAGGACTATTTTGAACATTTCATGCGGTTGGAACATCTAAACGCAATTTACTACAAACCCATGGTAAGAGTGTATGGCGATATCGCCGTAAGCTCTGGTTATTACACATTTTTTCATGAGAAAGATGGTAAAATGATGAGTATACCCGCTCGTTATACTTTTGTTTATCGCAAGAACGGGGATGGTGAGTGGAAAATCATCGACCATCATTCTTCCGCTGTGCCTCAAAATGAATAGCATTGTCATAGCCTGACTTTCAATGCCTGTGTCGAGATAAATCCGAATCGTTGGGATTCCCGCTATGCGGGATGAAATTCGATATTGTTACCCAGTGGGTGGTCGCATCATACGAAGTCCCACTTGACAAAAGCTTAGCCAGCAGGTCAATAGTGGCGTCCGAGGGTCAGCTCCGAGAGGAGAGTCCTAAGCCGGACGGAGCAAGGATGCAGGCTGTGTGATTGAGCCCCGGAAAATGTATAGTTGAGGGTGTCCCGAAGCCGACTTAAATTAAAGTTATGATAAATATGAGTGTCCAAAGTGAATATACAGAAATCGAAAATGAAGACACTTCTTTTTCTGGTGAAATAAAACGACCATTTGATCCCAAAAGAATAGATATTACAACAAAACAAATGATATTAGAAGTTATATTTAGAAGGCTTCGAAATAATGAGATTAACTTGAAAACTTTTTTTCAGCGAAATCCTGATTTGTGGGACAAAACTAAACAATCCAGGTTGATCGAATCAATTTTAATAAAACTACCTTTACCTGCTTTCTATTTTGATGGAACAGATGATAAAGAATGGTTAATTGTAGATGGTTTGCAGCGTTTGAGTACATTTAAAAACTATGTAATTGAGAATAAATTTAAACTCCAGGATTTGGAATATTTAAAACAATTTAATAACAAGTCTTTTGGAGAACTTCCCAGAGATTTGCAAAGACGAATAGAAGAACATGAGATAACTGTTTACAGGGGGGCTTGCTATGATATCTGGTTTGCATGCCGCGCCCATCAAGAATAGATGTGCCGGATGCGCTTCATCATATTATTGACAGAGGTATAGAACGCAAAAGGATGTTTACAGATGGTGTCGATAGGGGTAATTATTGTAGCCGTTCACGGCTTGAAACTTGAAATTAGAAAGTAGAAATTTGGGAGAGATTAAAATAGAAAAATGACAAATGGCTGGGGATTAAATATTGCTGTTGAAGATGTGAAAAACTATCTTCGTTTTCTGGCTGAAACCGGATGTACGGGTTTTGATTGCGATAATCAAAGTCTTGATATTATTGAAGGCTGGGGGAAGGGTCAGGCATTTAAATCTGAAACTCTGGAAGAAATACATGCCGATCTCGGTGACTGCAATCGCTGCAGTCTTTCAAAAAACCGCAATAATATTGTTTTTGGAGAAGGGGATTCTTCGGCAAGGCTCGTATTCGTAGCAGAAGGGCCGGGCTCTGAAGAGGATAAAACCGGCAAGCCTTTTGTTGGCGCAGCAGGCAAGCTTCTTACCAAAATAATCCAGGCTATTAAACTTACACGCAGTCAGGTATATATTTGCAATATTATAAAGTGCCGTCCTCCGAATAACAGAAATCCTGAACCTGATGAAATCAAAATTTGTTTTCCTTTTCTGGAACGACAGATTGTCGCTATAAACCCTGAGTTTATATGTGCTCTTGGAAGTTTTGCCGCACAGACTCTGCTGAATACAAAAACGTCTGTTTCGAAACTCAGGGGAAAATTCCATAATTACAAAGGCATTAAGCTTTTAGCCACATATCATCCTGCATATCTTCTTCGTAACCCTGATAAAAAAAGAGATGTCTGGGAGGATATGAAGAAACTGATGCATGAAATGGGGGAATAAAAACGTAAACTGTTAACTGTTAACGGTTTACAGTTTACAGTTGAATATATTTTCTTGTTTAGATGCGAAAGAATTAATTCCATAATTGAAATCAATATCCAAAATGTTTAAATCGTTGCATAGTCCATTGAAAAAACTGTGAACTGTAAACATATAACCGTGAACGGTTACTAAAAAACTTTGGTTGTTGTTGCGGAGTAGTTGATATGAAACACAAATTTTTCATAATTATCTTGTCGGCATTATTGTTGTTTTTTTCCGCAAATGCTTTTGCAGCGGAAAATGAAATCTATATTGTCAGGTTATCCGGCGCAATCAGCCCTGCCACGGCCGATTTTTTAAAGCAGGGGATTAAAAAGGCATCAGATAATGATGCCGCCTGTATTATTGTTGAGCTCGATACTCCAGGTGGGCTTGCTGAATCTATGCGTGATATTGTAATGGCTATACTTGCAAGCAGGATTCCTGTTGTAGTTTATGTTTCTCCCGGCGGGGCAAGAGCTGCTTCGGCAGGGGTTATGATTACCATGGCGGCCGATATTGCCGCAATGGCCCCTGGAACAAATATTGGAGCTGCACACCCTGTAGGAGCAGGAGGCAAAAAGATAGATAAAACCATGTCTGAAAAGGTTGTTAATGACATGGTGGCTCATGCCAGGAGTGTTGCAGAAAAACGGGGGCGGAATGCAGATTGGGTTGAAAAGGCTATTCGTGAAAGTGTTTCCGTAACGGAAACCGTGGCTTTGAAACAAAATATCATCGATATTGTGGCAACAGATATGGATGATCTGATTAAACAGATTAACGGCCGTAAAATTAAGGACAAGGGGATAATTAAGCTTGATAATCTCAAAAGGACGATACTGA
>Ga0075121_1000438_pt1 | contig 28425 bp, 26 predicted proteins | sample AntAceMetag02UKG_FD_69793 | JGI IMG/M metagenome (GOLD analysis project Ga0075121, IMG submission 69793) | Saline lake microbial communities from Ace Lake, Antarctica - Antarctic Ace Lake Metagenome 02UKG | ecosystem: Environmental > Aquatic > Non-marine Saline and Alkaline > Saline | place... | reverse complement strand
CGCTCAAACGCTGACCCAATAGTTATGGCGATTGCTTCTAATGAACGTATAAATTCTAAATTGAAGGAGTCCTTACGCCGGTCATTTAATTGAATAAGCCCGATAATCCCAACACTAGTGCGTATAGGGATAAGTGCAACCGACTCGTAACCTTCACTATTACATCTATTTCTGGTGCGCGCCTGGCGTTCTTTTTCCGTGGTAGTGGCAAGCAATTCCGTGGTGCAATTGCTCCAGAAACTGCCGCCTTTGGTAAAGAAAGGCAATTTGGGGTCGGTCCTTCCGCGGATAATATTTCCGCACATGCAATCTAAAGCCGGGCTTCCCGTAAAATCGCGCACAAGCTCACCTGCTTTATCACGCTCGCATAGGAAATTCTCTCCTTGCACAAATTCATCAGAAAATCCATACTGTACAAAATAGGGATAATCCTCTCCTTCTTGCAGACGAAGAGCAACCACCTCGAGTCCTGTATATTCCTGCATTGCTTTCAATACCTTGCGTATGATATTAACCAATTCTCCGGGCTCATTTAAATATTGCAACAATTTAATCATCAATTCCCGGTTTTTTTCTTCCTGCTTGCGCTCGGTGATGTCATGGACAACGCCAATCGAACGAATGGGCTTCCCATCACCATCAAAGAAAGTTTCACACCTTTCGTTGACACATTTAATAGTACCGTCTTTCAGCAACAGTCGATGGACGATGTCATATGGAGTTTTAGTTCTTATTGATTCAGTATAGGCTTTGTCCACTATTTCTCTATCATCTGGATGGATGTTATCTAGAAACGCTTCATAAGTTGCTTCAAATTGCTGTGGTTCCAGATCAAATAACCGATAGGTTTCATCGGACCAAGTCAATGTATTAGAGACAATGTCTAATTCCCAACTTCCAATATGACCCACGCGTTGCGATTCGTTAAGGATGTCTTCTCTCCTACTCAGCGCCTCCTCCACCTTCTTGCGCTCAGATTTTGACTTCTCAAGTTCTTTTACCCGTCTTTGTAGAGCTTTCATTTTCTCAAGTAATTGTTTTTTTTCTTTATCTTCCATTTTTCACCTTAATGCTTTCACAATTTTCCGTATTTTATGTTTAAATAAATAGTCGCCAAAATATCAAGCAGTCTGTCCGGGAAAAGACGCTTTAGGTATGCGGCAAGGTAAGCCTCTTTAGTAACTAAATATCTTATCTTGGGTCTCTTGCTCTCCAGAGCATGCTTAACTTTTTTATAGAGAGCATCAGGTCCGGGAATGTTCTTTTTTGTTTCTTTTGTCTGCCTGTATTTACCCATTTTTTCGTATATATCTTTGTAATGACTGTTCTCCGGGGGCTTGACCTGATTTTGAAAGATGGATAGGGCGTTTTTACTGAAATCGCTTTTAAGAGGACCTGGTTCAATGATGCTAATTTTTATATCTGTGTTTCTAAGCTCAAGACGCAATGCGTCGGAAAGAGCCTCAAGAGCGAATTTTGATGCTGAATAGGCTCCCATAAACGGCATACTGAATCTTCCTGCGGCTGAGCTTATATTAATAATACGACCCGTTTTGTTTTTACGGAAGATGGGGATAATTTTATTGGTAAGTTCATGCACGCCAAACACATTAACTTCGAACTGTTTGCGCATAGCGTCTCTTGTTATATCTTCAAGAGCTCCTGAATATCCGCATCCGGCATTATTAATCAGCGCGTATAGTTTTCCATCTGTTTTTTCGGAAACATCTTTAACCAGTTTATCAATAGACTCTGAGTCCGTTACATCAAGGAAAAAAGCGTCAATTCCTTTGCCCTTTAAATTTTCAATATCTTCTTCTTTTCTCGCAGTAGCAAAGACCTTCCATTCATTCTTCTGCAGGGATTCAGCCACATACAATCCAAGTCCGGACGAACAACCTGTAATCAGAACTGACCTCATACATTAAACCTTATATCTATTATATCTCCATCTTCTACAATATAATCCTTGCCCTTAACATAGCATTTCCCAGCTTCTTTTACTTTTGCTTCTGTGCCAAGTAATATCAAATCCTCATATTTAATAACCTGCGCTCTTATAAAGCCGCGAGACATGTCTGTGTGAATTGCGCCAGCCGCTTCAGGAGCCGTGGAATTTTTTCTAATCATCCATGCTCGAACCTCATCTTTGCCTACAGTAAAGAACGATATTAATCCAAGCGTTTTGTAAAATGATCTTGTTAGAGCATTGACTGCAGGTTCTTCTATCCCAAGCTCAGAAAGAAAGTCTTTTTGCTCTTCTTCAGGAAGAGCGGCTATCTCAGATTCTATCTTGGCAGAAACCTGCATTACTCCAATTTTCTGCTTCTCGTATTTTTGTTTTACAGAGTCGAGAAGACTCGTATCCTTTATATCTTCTTCCCCAATATTCAAAGCTATTATTATCGGCTTTATAGAAATAAACTGATATGCCAATATAAGTTTATTTTCTTCTTCACTGAGAGGCATGGTTCTAAGAGGCAGTTCTTTTTCAAGATGAACTTTTAGTTTTGAAAGGATTTCTTTATCTTTTTCTTTAACTATATCCTTTTTTCTTGAAAGCTCTTTATCTATTCTTCCAAGTCTCTTTTCTATAAATATCATATCATTCAGAATTAGTTCGGAATTAATTGCGTCTATATCCCGAATGGGGTTAATTGAACCTTCCACATGATAAACTGATTCATCTTTAAATGAGCGGACTATATGACAGATTGCATCCACATCTGATATCTTCGTAAAGATCTCTCCGCTTGATACCGTTTCCTTTTCTATCTTAGGTAGAAGCGATATGTCTATTGTTGCAGGGACCTCGCTTTTTGGTAAATACATGGAAATAAGTTTATCAAATCTGGGATCTTTTACGCTTACAACACCGGGGATTATGTCTCTTGAATTATCCGGTGTCTTGGATTTTTGTTGCGTCAGAATTTCAAATAGGATTTTCTTACCGACCTGAGGAAGCCCTATGACACCTATTTTCATATTGTTACTATAACAGAAGCCTCTTGTTTTTGTCAAAGAGAGAGCATAGCCTATTGACATTATACAGAATTGGCACTATCTTATTTATTTAAGTTTAAAGGAGAGAATTATGAACTCATATATCAAACCGGCTGATAGGACAAAGGACATTAAATATGCTGTTAGAGATATCATGCTAATAGCTGAGAAAGCAATCTCTCAGGGCAGGAAGATGCTTTATCTCAACATAGGCGATCCAATAAAATTTGATTTTAAAACGCCGAATCATATTATTGAGACTACATATAATGCAATGAAAAAGGGGTTTACAGGATATTCTCCATCTTCCGGGATTGATGAAGCAATTGAATCTGTTAAGAATGAAGCGCATAGAAAAGGAATACGCAATATTCAGGATGTATTTATCACGAATGGTGGAAGCGAAGCTATTGAAATAGCTTTAACAAGTCTTGTAAATCCTGATGAAAATGTATTAGTCCCTTCACCCGGCTATCCCTTATACACAGCAGTACTAACAAAGCTTGGTGTAAAAATCAATTCATATTATCTGGATGAGGAGAATGGCTGGCAGCCAGACATTGATGATATAAAGAGAAAAATAGATAAAAACACAAGAGCCATTATTCTTATAAATCCTAATAATCCAACAGGCGCAGTTTATACAAGGGAAACTCTTACTCAAATTGTTGATCTTGCTCTTGAGCATAACCTCGTAATATTTTCCGATGAAATATATGACAAACTTGTTTTTGATGCTGAGGAGCATATCTCTACTGCTTGTATCTCAAAAGAAGCGTCTGTTCTTACTTTTGGCGGACTTTCAAAATCTTATCTATCTCCGGGTCTGCGTATTGGATGGTGTGTTGTAAGCGGTAAAGAGGAAAATTTAGGAGATTATTACAGGGCTATGCAGAAACTAACACGAGCAAGACTTTGCGCAAATCATCCTGAACAATATGCAATAAAGCCGGCTTTAGAAGGGGATCAATCGCATATAAAGGAAGCAAATGCAAAGCTTAAGCGAAGGGCGGATATTACATACCAAATGCTCAATGCTATTCCAAATATCAGGTGTGTAAAACCAAAGGGTGCTTTTTACGCATTTCCTAAAATAGATGTACCTGTGTCAGACCAAAAATTCGTTTCTGATTTAATCTATGAAACAGGCGTTGTTGTTGTTCATGGTGGAGGATTTGGACAAAAGCCGGAAACAAAACACTTCAGAATTGTTTTCTTGCCTGAAGAAAATATACTGAGAGAGGCATATGAAAAAATTGGACAATTTATGATTAAATATAAATAACTACTTTAAAATATATAGGAGGAGTTCTAATGAAGCAAGTTAAAATAGGTATTATAGGAGTAACTGGCAGAGGCAGATTGTGGAAACACTGGCATAATCCTGAGGGGAAATCAGTGGTTGTTGGAGGAGCAGATATTTCAGAGAAAGCATTACAAGAGTTTAAAAATGGAATCAAAGAGAAAACCTTTACTACTTTAGATTATAAAGAACTACTTAAGAGAAAGGATATTGACGCAATAGCTATTACTTCTCCTGATTTTACACATGAGGAATATGCTATAGCCGCGCTTAATGCAGGGAAACACGTTTATCTGGAAAAGCCAATGGCTATTACTACAAAAGGTTGTGATAATATCTTGAGAACATGGAAACAATCGGGTAAAAGATTAATGATTGGATTTAATATGCGGCATATGCGCATTTTTCAGACAATGAAAGACATTGCAGATACTGGAACTATTGGCGAGATAAAAGCGGTTTGGGTGCGGCACTTTGTCGGCACTGGTGGAAGATGGTATTTTCGCACGTGGATGTCTGAGAGAAAGAATGCAACCAGCCTTCTTCTGCAGAAAGCGGCACATGATATTGATATGATCCATTGGATTACAGGCTCTTATACAAAGAAAGTAGCTGCTTTCGGAAGTCTGGATTTCTACGGAGGGAATAAACCCAATGATTTAACATGCCCTGAATGTCCGGAAAAAGAGACATGTACGGAATTTGAATCAGGCAAACATAAATATATTAAATGCGCTTTTCGCAAAGCAGTTGATGTTGAGGATAACACTGTTATGATTATGGAATTGGAAAACGGGATAAAAGCGTCCTATCAGCAATGTCATTTTGCTCCGGATTATTGGAGAAATTACACATTCATTGGCACTGAAGGCAGGATGGAAAATCTTGATGATAAGAGCAAAGTTATTGTAAAAACAAGACGTTCGGGCAAATGGAAAGAATTTGCTGATAGAACCTATGATATTAAGGCTGTTGAAGGCGGACATGGCGGAGCAGATCCGGTTATATGTAAGGATTTTGTGGATATGCTTCTTACTGGGAAAGAACCTGTTTCAACGCCTGAAGCCGGCAGAATGTCTGTTGCAACAGGATGCGCTGCAACAGAATCATTAAGAGACGGTGGAGGAGTAGTTGAAATATCCTCAATGCCTGATTTGAGATAAATAAAAAAGAAAGGTGAATTATGAAGACAAAAAAATCAACATTTGCGCTCTACTTTGGAAATCGCGGCTTTTTCCCTGCGACACTGCTTAAAGGTGCACGCAGTGAGATGAGCGCAGCTCTGAAAAAACTGGGACATGAGACTCTAATGCTGGACGCTAATGCCACGCGTAATGGAGCAGTCGAAACAGTAGAAGAAGGAAAAATATTTGCCGATTTTCTTCAAAAAAACAGGGAAATGTTTGATGGTGTGATTCTGTGCCTTCCCAATTTTGGGGATGAAACAGGCGCAGTTGCAGCTCTCAAAAATGCCGGAGTTCCTATATTAGTTCAGGCATATCCTGATGAACTGGATAAGATGAGACCTGAGCTGCGAAGGGATGCGTTTTGCGGAAAGTTCTCTATTATGGATATGTTTTGTCAGAATGACATATCCTTTACTGCGCTTAAACCACATACTGTGCATCCGAAAAATAAAAAATTTGCTGTAAATATTGATTCTTTCGATCGAATATGCAAAGTTGTGAATGGAATGAAAAAACTGGTTGTTGGAGCTATAGGCGCGCGGACAACAGCCTTCAAAACAGTTCGCATTGATGAGCTGGCACTTCAGAAATACGGAATTACTATGGAAACATTGGATCTGTCGGATATTTTTGCGAGGATGTCTTTATTCAAGGATACTGACAAAAAAATACAAGCAAAGGCAAAGAGTCTTGAACAATACTGCTCATGGAAAGGAGTTCCTCAAAAAGCGTTTCATACTATTGTGAGACTTGGCGTTGCAATTGATAATGTTATTGAGGAATATAAGATGGATGCAGTAGCAATCCGCTGCTGGCTTGAGATGCAGCAGCAGCTTGGCATTTCACCCTGTGTTCTTCTAAGCGAAATGAATGACCGCGGCATGATTGCAGCCTGTGAGGTAGACGTGGGTAATGCAGTGACCATGTATGCCTTATCACAAGCATCAGGTAATGTTGCAACAGTTCTGGATTGGAACAATAACTATGGAGATGAAGAAAATAAATGTATTCTCTTTCACTGCGGTTCAGCGCCGCAAAACATAATGACTGGCAAGGGCAAAATTACCGACCATGCAATCTTAGCCAATGCTGTAGGCAAAGGACATTCTTATGGATGCAACGTAGGTCGTATTGCGCCTAATCCAATAACATTCGGCAGTATGCTGACTGAGGCAGGTAGACTGAAATTTTACCTCGGGCAAGGACGTTTTACAAAAGATCCAATACCAAACGATTTCTTTGGTTGCGCAGGCGTGGCAGAGATTGAGGGATTACAGAACGTGCTTCAGAAAATAGGATATATGGGACATCGTCATCATGTTAGTGTTACTCCCTCTCATGTACTTGAGCCAGTAAAAGAAGCTTTTGAGAAATATCTTGGCTATGAAGTAAGCATAGTATGAGCCAGAAATTTAGATTATTCATCAAAAGCAGAGTCAAACTGTCGTTCGGAAGGTTCAAAATCAATCCGTTTATTGGCTGAAAGTAGTGTTTCTTTTTGTGCCATCTCTTTATAACTTCCATAAATCCTCTCAGATGTAAGATAAAGATCCCTGCCTGATAATTTTGATTTTTGCGGGTCTTTTGAAAAAGCACCGGCAACCAGTTCCGCCTGTCAATCAAGACTTGCGGCCATTCTGTGCACAGCACCAATAAACGCATCACGTCCTCCACTAACCATGCCCATTCTGAGTTTTCTATTCATTTCACCTTCACCTCTTATTTTATGTTTTCAAGTGGTTCCGTGTTTGGACATGTATGCTGTCTCATGATTCTGGGTCGTGCCCAGCGCACAGCATTGGTAATAATTTTTAATACATCTTTGTTGTAAAAGATGGGATATGTTTCATGCCCGGGTTTGAAATAAAAAATCCTTCCATAGCCGCGTTGCCATGTGCATCCGCTACGAAAGACCTCTCCTCCTTCAAACCACGATACAAAAATAAGCTTGTCAGGCTCTGGTATATCAAACCGCTCACCATACATCTCTGCATGTGGCAGTTCAATATATTCCCCAATACTCTGTGTTATTGGATGAGATGGCGCAATATTCCATAAACGCTCTTTCTCTCCAATCTCCCTCCATTTGAGAGAACAGTTGGTACCCATAAGTGCCTTAAAGATTTTAGAAAAATGTCCTGAGTGAAGAACAATGAGCCCCATGCCTTCAAGGACTCTTTTCTGGACTTTGTGAACAATTTTATCACTAACTTCTTCGTGAGCAATGTGACCCCACCATATAAGAACATCTGTATTTTTTAGTACTTTATCAGTTAAACCATGCTCTGGTTCATCAAGCGTTGCAGTCCTGACGTTAATGTTCTTTTCCTTGTTAAGATGCTCAGCTATTGCAGCGTGCATACCATCTGGATAGATCTTTTTTATTGATTTATTTTGTTTTTCATGTCTAAATTCGTTCCATATAATCACATTAATCATACAACCTCCTTTAACAATCGTTTGAATGACATCCATTATAAACTATATTTACTAAAATACAATTTGAATTGAACTGCCATATATATTATATTTAAGGTTTGTCAAGAAACAAAATCTTATTGGAAGTATATGAATAGTAACAGTATAATCATCAAAGGTGCCCGCCAGCATAATCTTAAAAACATAGATATGGAAATCCCACGAAATAAACTTGTTGTTATTACCGGTCTTAGCGGTTCAGGGAAATCCTCTCTGGCTTTTGATACAATCTATGCAGAGGGGCAGAGAAGATATGTAGAAAGCCTGTCTTCTTATGCGCGTCAGTTCCTTGAACAAATGGACAAACCCGATGTTGACTATATTGGAGGACTTTCTCCTGCTATTTCCATTGAACAAAGAACATCTGCAAAAAATCCACGTTCAACAGTTGGAACAGTAACAGAAATTTATGATTATTTAAGAGTATTATTTGCGCGTATAGGAGAAGTCCATTGTTATAAATGCGGGGAAAAAATAGCACGTCAAACTTCTCAGCAAATCACTGACAGTATTATGAAATTTCCTCAATCTTCTAAAATTATGCTTATGTCACCAATAGTGAGAGGCAGAAAGGGGGAGTATAGCGCTCTTTTTGAAGATATCAGAAAAAAAGGATTTGTAAGATTCAGAGTTGACGGCAATGTTCATAATGTGGAAGAAGATATAAAACTCAATAAAAACAAAAAACACAATATTGAGGTTGTTGTAGACAGACTCGTTATAAAATCAGACATTAAATCACGTCTTAGTGATTCTGTAGAAACTGCTCTAAAACTGGGTGAAGGACTGATTCTGGTATCAATTAATGATAAAAAAGATATCCTGTTCAGTGAGCATTTTGCGTGTATTAAATGCGGGATAAATTACTCTGAGTTCACACCTCGTATGTTCTCGTTCAACAGCCCTTACGGTGCATGTAAAACATGTAATGGACTGGGCAGGAAGATGGAGGTTGATCCTGACCTGATAGTACCTGACAAAAATTTATCTATCAATGAAGGCGCAATTGTTTCGTGGAGCGATCCGATAACAACAAGACATCATAGATGGAAAGCAGCAACAAAAAGATACCTGTTTCAGATGCTGGAGACGGTTGCCGATTACTACAATATAGATCTTGATGCGCCATTCAAGGACTTAAGCAAAGAACATCAAAACATGATTTTATATGGCACAGAAGAAAAACTGGATTTTAAATTGCGACTCAGACGCAGGATACACAAACATAGAATGAAATTTGAGGGAGTAATTAACAATCTTGAGAGAAGATGGAGCCAAACTGATTCTGAATATGTCAAGTCGGAGATCTATAATAAGTACATGAGAGTCAGATTATGTCCTGAATGTAAAGGCTCAAGGCTTTCCCCTCAGAGTCTTGCTGTAAAGATTAACAAGAAGTCAATATCAAAAATATGTTCTTTATCAATCAAATCCGCTGTCAGGTTCTTTAATAATCTGCATTTGGGTAAAACAGAAGAACTTATTGCGCATGACATTCTAAAAGAAGTCAGTAACCGCTTAACATTTCTTTCCAATGTGGGACTTGACTATATTACATTGGATAGAACAGCGCAGACCCTTTCAGGAGGAGAAGGAGAGAGGATAAGGCTTGCTACACAAATTGGTTCAGGACTTGTTGGAGTATTATATATCCTTGATGAGCCAAGTATTGGACTTCACCAGCGAGATAACACTAAGTTGTTAAAAACATTAACAAGTTTGCGAGATATTGGAAATACAGTTATTGTTGTAGAACATGATGAACAGACAATAAAAAATGCGGATTATGTGATAGATCTTGGTCCGGGAGCCGGTATTCACGGCGGAAATATTGTAGCGTGCGGCAAGCCTGAAGAAATAATTAAAAACAAGCATTCTATTACGGGCAAATATTTATCGGGGAAATTTAAAATTGACACACCCAAACAGAGAAGAAAACCAACTAAAAAGCAGCTTAAAATAATCGGAGCTTGTGAACATAATTTAAAAAAGATAAACGTCAATATTCCCCTTGGGTTATTGGTCTGTGTTTCAGGAGTATCCGGTTCCGGGAAAAGCACACTGGTTGACGAAACACTGTATAGAGCTATGGCTCAAACGCTGTACGGTTCAAAAGAAAAGCCGGGTAAATATGTTGATATTAAAGGCTTTTCTCAAATAGATAAAATTGCAAACATCACCCAGTCGCCAATAGGTAGAACCCCTCGTTCCAACCCTGCCACATATACAGGTGCCTTCGATTATATACGACGTCTGTTTTCTCAGGTTCCGAACTCAAGGGCAAAGGGATATAAGCCTGGAAGATTCTCTTTTAACGTTAAAGGCGGAAGATGTGAAGCATGTAAAGGTGACGGTTTGAAAAAGATTGAGATGCACTTCCTTCCGGATATTTATGTAACATGCGAAACTTGTAAAGGAACGCGTTTCAATAGAGAAACTCTGGAGATAAAATACAAGGATAAAAACATATCGGACGTTCTGGATATGACGATTGAAGAAGCTCTGAAAGTTTTTGAGAACATACCTACTGTAAAAAGAAAATTTCAGACTCTAAACGATGTAGGACTTGGGTATATAAAACTTGGCCAGTCTGCTACCACTCTCTCAGGAGGAGAAGCACAAAGGGTCAAACTGGCTGCTGAATTAAGCAAGGTTTCAACGGGCAGGACATTATATATACTTGACGAGCCGACCACAGGTCTGCATTTTGCGGATGTTCAAAAGTTGCTGGACGTTTTAGGGAGATTAGTAGATAAAGGGAACACAGTGCTGGTAATTGAGCATAATTTAGATGTTCTAAAAACAGCCGATTATATTATAGACCTTGGGCCTGAAGGAGGAGACAATGGGGGAGAAGTCGTGGCAGAAGGAACTCCTGAACAGGTTGCTAAGAATAAGCGCTCATATACCGGACAGTTTCTAAAGAAGGTTTTGAAATGCTAATAATAGATAAAATTGTTGTTGACGAGGCTATCCTTAAAACTAATTTTTCATGCTGTCTTGAGGTCTGTCACGGAACCTGCTGCGCAACAGGTGACTTCGGAGCGCCAATATCTGATGATGACGTAAAAATAATAGATAAGCATCTAAAAGGTATTGAACAATATCTTCCTGCGGAAAATATAAAACTCATAAGAAAGAACGGATACACCGAAACATATCGAAGTGGAGATCTCTGCGTTGAGTCTCTTTATGATAATGGACCGTGCGTTTTTTCATACGAACATGAGGGAATAACCAAATGCGCTATTCACACTTATTGTGTAAAGAATCAAATAGACCCTGTTCAAATAAAACCTATCTCCTGCTCTCTATTTCCAATAAGAGTCAGACGACTTGGAGAAATAATATCATTGAGATACTGTCAATATTCTGAATGCAAATCAGCATTAAGAGGAACAATTCCTGTTTTTCAGACGTGTAAGAAAGCCCTCATTAGAATGCTTGGCAGTCAGTGGTATAAGAAACTAGAGAATGTTCAATATAGTTAATCTCCAATTTTTATATTGTAGGGGCGGGGCTTGCCTCCGCCCTTTTATTTTGTGTCCTTTTTTCTTTGGGGTTTGGGGAGTATGATGGGGATTTGAAACGGTAGGAGATAGATAGTGGGTTGCTCTAATACAGAAGGGTTTTTAAGTAGAAATGTTTAATGAAGAGATTTTGAATTATATACTCCACGGTAACGAAGAGACTTATCTTGAATATAAAGGTTCAATGCCTTGGAATCACAGAAATACAAAGCTGAAAATAATATGTGCCATGCTGTCATTATCTAATAATAAAGACGGTGGGGTTATCGTAATTGGTATAAAAGAAGAATTTAACAAAAGTTTTAATCCGTCAGGAATGAGTGATGAAGATTTTAATTCATTCAATTATGACGATGTGGCTCGAGTAGTACAGACTTATAGTGACCCCATAATTGAATTTAAATTATTAGCAGATGTAGCCAAAATTGATGAGCAAGAAAGAAAGTTCGTTGTGATTCAAGTTCCCGAGTCAAAAGAGCCAACAATATGTGTTAAATATGGTTTATTGAATAAATCAGTGGGGTATTATCCAGAGAACATTGCTTTAAGAAAAAACGCGATTTATATTCGCTCGAAGGCTCCGATTGAATCCCGAGAGATTGCTGCTGTCCACGAATGGAGAGAAATGATTGATAGAGCAGTTGAAAAAAACAGAAAAGAATTGTTAAGAAGGTTGCCTTGTTCAGTAGCAACTAAAGAAGATAAAAAAAGAGATAATAAAAAATTTGAGGAAGATTTAAAAAAAGATAATTTATGAAGGAGTTAGTAGAAAAAATTAAATCAAAAGGTGGCTACTGGAAAGTAGTCACAAGACCAGCTACTTATAAAGATAATCTGATTACCTCACTTGATAAATGTAAAGAGATTGTTGAACAAAGCAAGGTCAGTTTAAGGGGTTGGGATTATCCGCATATTGACTCTAGCGGTATTAAGATTGCAGGAAATAATAGTATTCATTCTTTTTGTGATTGGTCAGAATGGCCGATGTTTGAATATTGGAAGTTTTATCAAACAGGACAATTCGTTCATTATTTTTCGATGAGAGAGGATTTAAGAATGACTGAAGAGAAAAAAAATGAGGTCAGGACAAATAATATCAATAAATTTTTAAGTATCATATCTAGCATTTATTCTGTAACAGAAGTATTTAAATTTATCTCTCGGATTGTTTCAAGGATCGATAATAGCGACTCATTTGAAATAATAATTGAATTACATGATGTAAAAGATAGAATGTTATTTTTCTGGGATACATCTCGTACTTTATTCCGGTCGTATATTTGCGAATATGACCCTATCATAATTAAGAAAATTTTAACAAAAAAAGAAATCATTTCTAAATCCTCTGAGGCAGCATTAGATGTCGCTATTGAGATTTTTAAAAAATTTAATTGGACCGATGTAAATAGACAGATTTTTATTGAGGACCAAAAGAAATTTCTTGAAAGAAGACTTTAATCTATGCAACTAAAAACATACAAAAAAACGCAATAGATAAACATAAATAGAGTAGCAACCTTTAAAAAATAATGTCAAATCCTCAATCATCCGAATCCCCTACAATAACCGCCAGCTAAAGCAAGCGGTTGAGGGGGAGGAGCTGAAGCTATCGGAGAAATGGTGTTTTCCTATACACAATACCTCCAATCGCTCCTCCTATACAGTCAAAAAGGACATCCAATAGGCTTGCGTCCCTGCTTGGTACAAAAGATTGATGGAATTCGTCGCTTAAGCCGTAGAGAGTGCTGAATATTGCTGTGAAAATGATAAAGCTTATGTTGGAGAATTTTAGTTCTGAATTTTTCAGTCCTCTCATTAGAAGAAAGCCAAGAACAGCATATTCCATGAGATGCAGAAGTTTGTCGAAATAGGGGATGTCAACATCAGGGATTTCTTTGCCGGGCAAGGATGACATGAAGAATATGAGAATGAGATAGAGTATTAAGGGAAGAAGAAACCTTGGAAAATATCTCTTCTGTTTGCTCATTTATTTGTTATCTTGTGACGGTTTTTGAATTACCTCATACCGTGCTTTAATTATTTTTTTAAAATTTTCAGAAATAGTATGCCAATCCAGAACATCCACACGAAAAAGAATATCCGATTCTCTAAAATCTTCTTTAAGATCAGATAAAATCTTTCTATCAAGTTTAGTTTTTCCGATAATAGTCAGATCAAGATCGGAGTAATTTTTGGCAGTCAGTGTAATACGTGAGCCAAACGCGCGAACCTCACAGTCAGAAACATGCTTACGCAATATTTTTTTTATAATTTCTAACTGATGTGGAGAAACATTAATCATTCTTAGCTTCCAATCTTTCCAATACTATTTTCGCATCTTTTATAAAACTTATTGCCGTTTTGTATACGGTTTCCGCTATTTTCCCATCGTAAGTATGTGTGGTTTCATTACGTGCTTCATGATACTTAAACCAGGCCTCTACATCATCAATAAGCCTGCTTTCAGCAGCAAGTCTAAAAAGTTCTTTTCTGCTTACTCCGTCAACAGATTCCCCGCTAACATTATTTTCAAGCCATCGTTTCATAAACTTCCAGCACAGTTCATAGGTAAATTCAAAATTTTGAATAACTCCAGCTCTAATGACCTCTTCGTGATCCGTATTAACTATCCCTGAAATCTGAGTGTTTGCAACCGTTATAGCTTTTTCCAAAGAATTAACTGCCTTTTTTAAACTACTTAGATCAAGTGTCATATCTTTGTCTCCTTTTTCGTTTGCTCATTTACCTGTTATCTTGTGAAAGAACTTTAGGAATTCATTAAACTGAACTCTTTTATCAAACTTTTCTTCCATAAGCTTACGGGCGTTTTTACCCATCTGCTGGTAATTGTTTTTGTCTAAGGAGAGTTTGATAATCGCATCTATAAGCTCGCTTTGATCCCCTGGCCTAGTCATATAACCTGTTTCTCCATCAAAGACAATCTCAGGTACTCCTGCTAATTTTGATGCTATAACAGGCAGTCCCATAGACATTGCTTCAAGCAGGACATTTGGCAAGCCTTCCTTATAAAGACTTGGAAGGATTAACATATCAATTCTTTCGAAAATATAATTTGGTTCATTAGTAAATGGGAAAAATGTCACGTTCTTTTCAAGGTTCATTGTTTTTACTTTTGCCTTTAACATTTCTTCATCCGGACCGTCTCCAACAAGCATTAGGTGAATGTTCGGAATAGAACCGGTGGCGAGCTTTGCAATCGCCTCAAGAAGAATGACTTGTCCCTTTCTCTCTTCAAAAGAGCCGACTGAGCCCAAAACCGGAGCGGCAGTGTCGCAGAGAGGATAACGTCTAAAAGCTTCGGCTTTGTTCTTATCCGAGGAAGTAAAACGCGCAATTTCTGTTCCCTGATAAATTAACTCAACTTTCTCAGCAGGTATTTTATAGTTATCAATAAGATACTTGCGTGTAAAGTCTGTGATACTGATAACTCTTACATTAATGGAGTCGTCAGGAAGATAAAATTCTCTCAGATATTCGGGTACAATGGTCCCAGTTTTCGGGATAAGAACTGTGTCAAGCCCGGCTTGTTTTATGCATTCAGCGCCAAAAACAGAACAGTGAAAGTCATTTCTCGGCGGATGAACAGTGCAAACAGCTACATCGCAGTTATTCAGTCCATTAATCCATATCTTTTTAGATTCATCACTTTTGGTAACAACTTTATCCCAGTCGTACGCAATAATACGCGCGCCTGCTTTGGAACATTCATTTGCTACCCAGCTATTCAGAGGCGCGATAACAGTAACGTCCTCTCCTTTATTAATGAAAATTCTTGTTGCTTCAGAAACCCAGATTTGAGTTCCGCCATGAAGAGGCGTGTCTTCGATAAATCCGATATGCATATTTCTAATCTTCCTATAATTAGTTTTTGGTCTTTTTTAAGGTTTTGAGTAATTCATAAAATGTCCCAGCAAGAACCTCCGTGCCATAACGCATTCTTACAGCATCTCTGTTATGTTTTTTAAGTTCTTCTTCATTTTTTCCAAACATTAGCTTTGTTGCTTTACTAAGAAAATCTTGAGAGAAATTATTTTCAGGAAAAAGCACGTATTTTATTCGCTTCTCTTCGGGAAGATCTTTCCCAACAACATTGTCAAAAACATCTTTAGGATAATAACTGCTGCATATAATGGGGATTCCGCATGCACTGGACTCAATAATAGGTAATCCTCTGCCTTCGGTCTCACTTGGAAATAGAACTACTGTAGCAAGTCTGTAAATGTCCTCAATATGCATACGTTCCAGTTCATTTATCTTAAAGCTTGGATGATCTTCTGTTCCTACTGAAAACGCGATAAAGATACGGTCGGAGATATCTTTCGGCAATTCTGAACATAAATCAATATAGGCATTTAGAATAGTTGCAAGGTCTGCCTGATGCTCTATAGGTACAGGACCTGTTATGTGGAGAACAAGTTGAATGTCATTATCGGCTTCAAATTCCTTGCGAAAGGGGGAGTAGTTCATAAGCGCAGAAAAAAGATGCAGATCCTTTTCAATTCGTTTTCGTGCGATTACGCGTGTTGGCTGGAGACAGTAAATAATCTTTACACTTGTTAAATCAAGTTCAAGTCCTTTTCTGAATCCACAGACAACAGGCTTTTGTTCCTTCATCCATTTTGTGAGATTCGCAACATGTTCAGAAACCGAAATAGGATTGATCTTCGGCTTGCCGTCTGAAAGGATATATGCCATTCGCAAACGAGACGAGCTAACATCTTCTTTTGTATATTCTCTTAAAAATTCGTCGCTTATAAAAGTGGATATTTCAAACACTCTATCCTTAGGAAATCCATAGTGTGTAGTAAGATAACGAGATTGCTTATGATTTATATTTACCTGAATCCATCGCCTTCCATTCCATGGATAAAGCTTTTTAAACAGGGAAAAAAATGCTCGATTCTTAATGTTTTTAAAAAAGTGATCTCTTACCCCTGCTTTTTCTCCGAGTTTGCGTTCTGAAGCAGGTTTTCCTCCTTCCCAATAGAAATCATGGTTGGAATTCAATACAGACATGCCGAGGGCTTCGGAAACTAAAATAGTTGCAATGGCAATAGTAAAGTTCCCGGGATTTGAAAAAATATTAACAGGGAAAAGTAATGCAATGTTTTTATCCACTATATAAGAGCCGAGTTCTTCTGCAAAAGCAACTGTCTGCTTCCACATCTCTATTGCAAGATCACTGGAAACTTTACTGCCTTCAGGTATATCCTCATAGAAAAGTTTGGAAAACCACTTCCCACTGTGCCATTTAGACCATCCGTTCATTTCACGAATATAAAAGCGATCCCACGACGGTTTAAGAACCGCATCTACTTTATCACAAAAATCTCCGCCGATAAAGTGGAGAACAGGGAGAGTGGTATGAGTGTCTGTGAAAAATTTTTCTATGCAATGAGCATATTTACTTATCTCTATTGAAACTCCGTCAATCCCAAAATCGTACGTCATAAACGCAATACCGTTATGGAGTGAACTCAGGTATTCTTTGTCAGTGAATGTTTCAATATTCGGGGAATTTCTTTTTACGCGCTCAAGAACAGTTGAGATATCCTTCCATCTTTTGACATTCGTTTCCGAAAGCATTTGTTTCATCTGTTTAAAAAGAATTTTCTTATTATCTTCCATTGTACTCCCTGATTCATGAATTTAATCAGTATGTTAACATACTGCCAAAACTTTGCAATAAATTTGCCATCCGCCACCCTTTATGATAGAAAGCATGGATAAAATTATGAACAAATTCGAGATATTATTCGGACTAAAAGAATCTCAAATAAAAAGCACATGTATCATCATGCCTTTTTTAAAAAAAGGTATTCTTAAAGATTTTGGCATAAAACAGCTCTCAAAAGGAAGGTTGTACAGCACAGGCAATAGTGCATCATTTACATTGATACATACGGGAATAAGCGCTTCACTTACAGGGGATGCAGTATTGTATCTAAGTAATACCTCATGCAAAAACATAATACTCTTCGGTTCCTGCGGTCTCGTAGAAAGCACAAAGGATATAAAATTGGGGTGTCTCATCACTCCTTTGAATTGCCTGTCAATGGAGAGTTTTACAGAAATGCTATCAGCCTCTAACAAGGACTGTAATATTTCATACCCGGATAAAAACATGCTGGAAAGCTTTTTAAATACAAACAATCAGTATGTGAAAAAAACCGCTTGCGCAAGTGTTGGTTCTTTAAATCTGGAAGGGGAAAACGTAGACTTGTTCAGGACAAAAGGGATACAGGTCGTTGACATGGAATGTTCCGCTGTTTTTTCTGCATCAAAACACATAGGATGTAAAGCTATAAGCTTACTCTATGTTACAGACATTCTGGCAGAAAAACCATTCTATATGAAGTTAAATAAAAAAGAAGAAGAAATTATCAATTCTTCAACAAAGAATGCAGTAAGAATTTTATGCGATTTTATAAAAAAGCTGTCGCTTTAGTAGAATCCGGATTCCCGCGTTTTGGTCTAAATAAAAAGCGTGAGGTTATACGTCTTTTATGTGAAATATCTAAAAGGGAGAACATATCTCCTGAAAAAATTGTCCCAAATATAAATCAAAACAAGTTTTATGACGCAAAGAAATATCTTCTAAAAAGACGATTCCCATATGCTTATTCCCATGACGAATTATCAGCACCTTATCTGCCAAGTATTAGACTAAAATCTTCTGAGAGTCTTGCAATAAAGGAAAAGATTTTTCATCCAAAAAAGATTTTCATAGAGAAGTCTGTCCGAACTTCTTATGTCGCAAATAAATTCAAAGAAGCCTTTCAAGATGCCGTATTTTTAGAGATAGAATCACTGAAAGATTATCTTAAAAAAAATCGGCATTTTACGATAAGTGATTATAACAACAGGCACAATTCAGTTTTTATCATCAATGAAAGATATGATTTTTTTAAAAAGTGTCCATGTACAAAGAGCGCTGAATCGTGCGGATATCACGTGTTCAATCTTGGATTTGGATGTATATTTGAATGCACTTACTGTTATCTTCAGCAATATGTCAATAGTCCCGGGCTGATATTTCCTGCTAATGTCGATGATTATTTTAATGCCTTTAATTCTTACAAAAGAGCTGGCATGCGTATTGGAACGGGCGAGTTTTCTGATTCTCTTATGCTGGATGATATTAATGAATATTCAGTCTCAATAATAGATTTTTTCAAAAAGCAAAAGGATGTAATGTTTGAATTTAAAACAAAAAGCTCAAACATAGGGAACCTGCTAAAAACAAAGCACTCCGGTAATATTGTTGCATCATGGTCTTTAAACCCGCAAAGTATAATAGACACAAACGAATTCTATACTGCTTCTCTGGCAGAACGTCTTGATGCAGCTATGCAATGTGTTGAAGCAGGATATAAGGTGGCATTTCACTTTGACCCTGTCTTTTATTACGAAGGATGGGAAAAGGACTATGAACAGGTTATAGCTGAACTATTTACTAAAATAAAATTAAAGCACATAGCGTGGATAAGCATAGGCACATTGAGATTTAATCCTGAATTAAAAAAGATAATTGAAACTCGTTTTCCAGAGAATACAATACTTGATGCCGAACTGATCCCCGGATATGACAATAAATTAAGATATCCTTATTCTATGAGATACAATATCTATAAATCAATTATAGATATGATGAGAAAGCATCATGAGAAAGCGCCAATATATTTATGTATGGAAGAAAGATCCATATGGCGTGCCTTAAATCTTACATTGCCTTTTATTAAGACTTAATGGTTATTATGAAAAATGATATCAGTGTTATTATTCCTACTTTTAACCGCGCCGATTTTCTGAGAAAAGCCATAGAGTCAGTTCTATCGCAGACATATCGGGGATTTGAACTTATTGTTATCGACGATGGATCAACTGACAATACATATGAGATTGTATCGGAATTTAAGAATAATATCGTTTATATAAAGCAGAAAAATATAGGCGCTGCATCAGCTCGTAATACAGGAATAAAAAGAGCAAAAAACAAGTTTCTGGCATTTCTTGATTCTGATGACTGCTGGGATAAGGAAAAACTTGCGATACAGATAGATGAAATGCAGAAAAATCCTTCATATCTGGTTTCGCATACACAGGAAACATGGTATAGAAACGGTGTTCTGCTCAATCAAAAGAAAAAACACAAAAAATATCATGGGTATATTTTCGATAAATGCCTGCCGTTATGCGCGGTCGGCATGTCAACGGTTATGATAAAAAGAGAGCTGTTTGAGAGAGTGGGGAAGTTCGATGAAAATTTTCCCTGTTGTGAGGATTATGACTTCTGGTTAAGAGTAAGCGTAAGACATCCATTTTTTCTTGTAGATAAACCTCTTACATTAAAAGATGGCGGCAGACCTGATCAACTCTCTTTTATTTACAGAACAGGTATGGATAAGTTTAGAATACAGGCAATTGTTAAAATTCTTGGAGCAGACAATATTCTCAGTGATGAACAGAGAAGACTTGCCACGGAAGAGCTTAAAGGAAAATGTCGAATATATAGTAACGGATGTATTAAGCATGGAAAAGAAAAAGAAGGAGAATACTACAAAAAAAGGAGTACAGAATTATGCAGACAAGAAAATTAGGATACAGTGATCTAAATATAACCGATATAGGTCTCGGGACATGGGCAATTGGCGGAGGCGGGTGGAAATTCGCATGGGGACCGCAGGATGATAAGGAATCAATAACTGCCATACGTAAAGCAATTGATATCGGCATAAACTGGATAGATACGGCTGCCATTTATGGACTTGGGCACTCTGAAACTATTGTGGGCAAAGCTGTAAAAGAAATGAAAAAAAAAACCATCATCGCAACAAAATGCGGCAATTGCTGGGATAAAAATCGAAAGATATTCCACTGTTTAAAAAAAGATAGTATTCGTTCTGAGGTTGAAGCAAGTTTAAAGAGACTTAGAGTAGATGTTATTGACCTGTATCAGATTCACTGGCCAAGTCCTGAAAATGAGATTGAAGAAGGATGGGATACAATAGCAAATCTCATAAAAGAAGGTAAAATCCGTTACGGCGGTGTTTCAAATTTTAGTGTGAAGCAGCTTAAACGCATTCAACCTATTCATCCGGTAGCATCACTCCAGCCGCCTTACAGTATGTTGGAAAGAGGAGTGGAAGATGAGCTACTGAGTTACTGCGAAAAAAACAATATAGGCGTAATATGTTATAGCCCAATGTACAGAGGACTTCTTACCGGAAAGTTCTCTAGAGAGCGAATTGCAAGTCTGCCAAATGATGACCATCGTCGCAAGAATATGCAATTTCAAAAACCTCAATTAAGCGCAAATCTTGAACTTGTAGAATCCCTCAGACCTGTAGCTGAGAAGAACAATATAACTCTTGCACAGCTTGCCATTGCATGGGTTCTGCGCAGAAAAGAGGTAACTGCAGCCATTGTTGGAGCTAGAAGCCAATCGCAGATTCAGGAAACTGCGGCTGCGGGTGACGTTAAACTTGCTGAAGATGATATTGAAGTAATTGAAAAATTATTAAATCGTTGAATACTTTTCGCATTTTTTTTATTTTATAGTATACTGATTCTATGGATACTCACTGTTTGACTACAGATGAATTGCCGGATTTAACAATTGAGAAGCTAGGTTACTCAAACGTAGTTTCTCCCATTGTAAGAAGCCGGGATTACTTCACTAATGACAATGAAAAAGTTCTGCTATATTCACACTCTGAAAATTTAAAAGCATGCCAAAGCCATGATAAAGAACCTCCAATGTTTGAGAGAGCTGGTCCAAGACACAATATCTTCTTTGACGGAAAGAAAATAAACTGTGGAATAGTTACTTGTGGGGGATTATGTCCCGGACTTAATGATGTAATAAGGACAATCGTTCTTAGCCTTATCTGGCAATACAATGTCAGGCAAGTTTTTGGTTTTCGCTACGGATATGCAGGTCTATCATCAAAAGCTCCTAAAGAACCATTGATATTAACCCCTGAATCTGTTGATGAAATTCAGCATAAAGGAGGAGATATCCTATCATCGTCTCGCGGTCAGCAAGACTCGGATGATATAGTTAGTAATCTTGAAAAAAAAGAAATTAGTTTGTTATTTGTTATTGGAGGCGACGGTACACTAAGAGGAGCTTCGGATATAGTCAAAGCTATTAAGAAAAGAAACTTAAAAATTGGAGTAATCGGGGTTCCGAAGACAATTGATAATGATATCTGCGCAGTAGAGCAATCTTTTGGCTTTTCAACAGCTGTTGAAGCGTCACGTTCTGCAATCTGCGGAGCACATGAAGAAGCAAAGGGAGCATGGAATGGTGTTGGATTAGTTAAACTAATGGGTAGAGATTCCGGCTTTATTGCTGCTTATGCCACTTTGGCAAACAGCGACGTAAACTTCTGTTTTATCCCGGAAGTACCTCTTGTTTTAAAAGGAGAAAACGGATTTTTAAATATGCTTGAGAAACGGCTGGACAGGAAGCATCATGCGCTAATTGTAGTAGCTGAAGGAGCCGGACAGGACTTGATAGAAGAGGTCGGTTGTCAAAAAAAAGATGCTTCTGGTAATACTGTTCATAAAGATATAGGAATTTTTCTAAAGAAAGAGATTATCAACTATTTTGAAAATAAGAAAAAGCCATTGGTTTTGAAGTATATAGACCCAAGCTATATGGTACGAAGTATCCCCGCTAATTCTCAGGATTCAGCATTCTGCCTGATGCTTGGACAAAATGCTGTGCACGCCGGGATGTCAGGCAGAACAAATATGGTAATAAGCTATTGGAACCAGTACTTTGTGCATATCCCCATAGCGCTGGCTGTTATGAGGAAGAAAAAAGTTGACCCAAACGGTCATCTGTGGCAGACTGTTTTGGAAACCACTGGTCAGGTATGATTCGACATCTTATGTTTACTTCCACTCATAAACAAAAAATTTAGAAAAATTTATGAAGACTTATCAGGAAAGAGAAAAGTGATAATAAAAACAGTTCGCGGGACAAGTGATATACTGCCTCAGGATGTAGATATCTGGCAGGCGCTGGAAGTTGTTTCCAGAAATCTGCTGGAGACTTATGATTATAGAGAGATCCGTACCCCTATATTTGAGCAAGCAGGACTCTTTCAAAAAAGCGTTGGAGAATCTACGGACATTGTCAGCAAAGAAATGTATCTCTTTGCTGATAAAAAGGGTAGGGAACTTGCTCTTAGGCCTGAAGGAACCGCCTCAATCGTGCGCTCATTTATTGAGCACAATATGCATACGCAGTCTTTACCAATGAAATTGTATTATATGGGTCCGTTTTTCAGATACGAAAGACCTCAGTCAGGAAGAACAAGACAATTTCATCAGATCGGGGCAGAGGCAATTGGCATTGAAGATGTGACGCTGGATGCAGAGATAATTGATATTGCAATGCAAATTCCATCCAAAATGGGCATTAAAGACATGAAAGTAATGTTAAACAGCATTGGTTGTGAGGAATGCAGACCAAAGTATGTAAAACGGCTTCTAGGGCATCTTAAAGACCGCATCAAAAACCTTTGTGTGGACTGTAAACGCAGGTATTCTACTAATCCTTTAAGAATTCTTGACTGTAAAAAACCAGAATGTATTCAAAACGTAAAAGATGGACCAACAATCACAGAAAATTTATGTACCAAATGCAGGAATAAACTTGAGACAGTTGAGAAACACATCAAGTGCTTGGGTATTGATTATCAAATACAGCCTTATCTCGTTCGTGGTCTTGATTATTATACAGGGGTGATCTTTGAGATCATTCATTCTCAGCTAGGTGCACAGAACGTAGTTGCTGCCGGAGGAAGATATGATAACTTGATTGAGCAGATGGGCGGAAAACCGACTCCTGCTGTTGGATTTGCAGCAGGAATTGAGAGAATGATAATGCTGTTGGGACATGGAAACTTTCAAAGCAACAATTCAGTATACCTGGCGTATCTTGATTTTCCTATGGATGAACGAGTATTTAAATTTCTTGCTGGATTGAGACAAAATGGAATACAAACCACAACCACTTATCAGGAAAAAAGCCTTAAAAACCAGTTGAAGACAGCTGCGAAATCAAACTGCAAATTCACTTTGATTTTAGGTGCCAATGAACTGTCAAAAGGCACGGTCATTCTCCGCGATATGAAAACAAGCACACAGGAAGAGATTAAGCTGGATAATGCAGTGGATATCATAAAGGCAAATAATGAAGAAAACTAATTTATGGAAAAGGACTCATCTCTGCGGACATGTGAGTAAAAAAGATGTTGGGCAGCGGGTTGTTGTAATGGGATGGGCGAGAAAATTGCGCGACCATGGAGGTGTGCTATTTATTGATCTTGCGGATAGAGAGGGGATTGTACAGATCATATGCAATCCCGAGGTTAATGCAGAGACACATAAGATAGCAAGCAGTATAAGAAACGAATGGGTTATTGCAGTAAGCGGAGAAGTAAAGAATAGAACTTCTGATACAATTAATCTTAGTATTCCAACCGGAGAAATAGAGATATTCGCAGAAGAGATAAAGATATTTTCTAAATCAAAGGCTCTGCCGTTTGAAATTGCAGATGATATAGATACAGCAGAGGATATAAGACTAAAATACAGGTATCTTGACCTGCGTAGACCTTCTGTATTAAAAAATATAATCATAAGACATAAAGTATATCAAGCTGCAAGAGACTATTTATCTAATCTGGGATTTATAGAGATAGAAACGCCTATACTTACAAAAAGCACTCCTGAAGGAGCAAGAGATTATCTTGTCCCGAGCCGCGTTCATCCCGGTAATTTTTTCGCTTTACCTCAATCTCCGCAGGTTTTTAAACAGATTCTAATGGTTTCCGGAGTGGATAAATATTTCCAAATTGCTAAATGCTTTAGAGATGAAGATCTTCGGGCTGACAGACAGCCTGAATTTACTCAAATAGACATAGAGATGTCGTTTGTAGACGAAGAGGATATCTATAAACTAACGGAGGGGCTGGTGTCTCGTATTTTTAACGAAGTCCTGGATAAAAAAATGAAAACACCTTTTAAACGCTTTACATACAAGGATGCAATGAACATATATGGAACTGATAAACCTGACATCCGGTTTGGGCTTGAGTTTGTAGACCTTGGAGATGTTTTTAAAAATACCTCATTTAACGTGTTTAAAAAGGTTCTCAAAAATGGCGGGCAAATAAAAGCAATAAACATTAAAAATGGGGCTCAATTTTCTTTGAAAGAAATAGAAAATCTTACTTCAATTGCGACTACAGGCGGCGCAAAGGGAATGGCGTGGATAAGAGTTGGGGAAGATGGGATGAAATCGCCTATAATTAAATTTTTCAAAGAAGATGAAGTTAATCTGCTTGTAAAAAAAATGCATGCGAAGACTGGAGATCTGCTTGTATTTGTTGGCGATGCTCAGGACATTGTTGCTAATTCATTAAAAGAAGTGAGAAACTACCTTGGTAAAAAGATGGGGCTTATAGATGAAAACAAGTTTGAATTTGTCTGGGTCACAGATTATCCGTTATTGAAATGGAATGAAGAAGAGGAAAGGTTCCAGTCAGAACACCACCCATTTACAGCGCCAAGAGAAGAAGATATTCCTTTATTTGATACTGCTCCTGAGAAAACAATGTCCAGATCCTATGATTTGGTGTTAAACGGAATAGAAATATGCAGCGGTAGCATAAGAATTCACTCCAGAGAGATACAGGAAAAAATTTTTGAGCTTTTAGGAATTGATAGGGGAGAGGCGAAAAAAAGATTTGGTCATTTGCTTGAAGCGTTTGATTATGGAGTTCCGCCGCATGGAGGTATTGCTCCCGGACTGGATAGGCTTATAATGCTTATGACTGGAAGCAAATCGCTTAGAGATGTGATTGCATTTCCTAAAACTCAAAAGGCCACTTCTCTCATGGATGGTTCTCCGTCAGAGGTGGCTGAAAATCAGTTGAAGGAATTACACATTAAACTACTAAGGGGATAAATAAAGTCTTATGAAGGAAAAGAAGTTATTATATCGATGGCTGCTTGGAATAGTAGTATACTGTACGCTTGTAGGCTCATTAATTCCCGCTATGAAAGTGCATAAAATAGACATTAAAGAATCGGACATTGCAAAATATGATATTTTTTCTCCGCGTAACTTTCGTGTTGTAAACAACGATACGGATGTTCCTCTGCAATATAAAACAATATCTAAAGGGGAGAGTATAATAAGAAAAGGAGAAAAAGTCACAAAGGAACAATCAGAATATATAAATGTCCTAAATCAGTTTTCAGGGAAATCCCGTATTAATTGGTTTAAACAGATTGCAGGGGTATGCCTCTCTTTTCTTATAATCATTTTTATTACGGATATGTACATTAACAAGTTCTTACAACACATGCTTTCGGATATTACCTCGTTGGCTATTGTCAGCTTAATTACTATAGGTTTTGTAGCTGTTAATAAAATTATTCTCACTTTTTCTCTGTCTCCGTATTTAATTCCAACGGCTGCAGTGGCGGTAATGCTAGCCATATTACTTAATGGTAGAATAGCCTTTATAATAAATCTAGCGTTATGTATTTTTATTGGCATCGCTACGGATTATAAGTTTGATTACTTCTTTGTTGCAATGGTTGGCGGAATAACAGCTATATTCTGCAGCTCTCAGGCTAAACGGCGAATTGATATAATAAAAATTGGTTTTATAGTTAGCTTAGTAAATATGGCAACAATAATAAGCATAGATCTGCACAAGGGGATAATTTTAAGCATGATGTTCGAACATATTAAATGGGGTTTTGCTAATGGCATTGTCTCATCGTTCATTGCCGCAGGACTTTTGCCAATACTGGAGCATGCATTTAATATCCCAACTGATGCAAAACTGCTGGAATTACTTGATACTAATCAGCCTATTCTTAAACAATTTTCCAAAGAAGCGCCCGGCACATACCAAAGCTGTCTTGCTGTAGGAATTCTTGCGGAAGCTGCTGGTGACAGCATAAAGGCAAATTCTTTACTTGCTAAAGCAGCATCTTACTATCACGATATAGGAAAAATAAAAAAAGCCTCATATTTTATTGAGAACCAAATTCAAAACAAAAATATACATAATAAAATAACTCCAATTATGAGCAATCTAATATTAATCTCCCATGTAAAAGACGGTGTTAAAGCTGCAAAAGAGGCAAAACTACCCAAGCTTATAACTGATATTATTGAACAGCATCATGGTACAACTCTGACCTCTTTTTTCTTTCAGCGTGCATTGGAAAATGACAATCATAACTCTGTAAAAGAAGAAGATTTTCGCTATCCAGGTCCAAAGCCCCAGACAAGGGAAGCTGCTATTGTAATGCTTGCGGATTCTGTAGAAGCTGCCTCCAGAACATTAAATGACCCAACTTCAGCCAGAATTAAGACTATGGTTGAAAAAATTATAAACAGTAAATTTAGTGATCATCAACTTAATGAGAGTACTTTGACCTTAAAAGATCTGAGCAAAATTGCTAAAAGTTTTACACATATACTGATAAGCATGTTTCATTCAAGGATTGAATACCCGGACGCAAATGAAAACAATGAAAGTAGAGATAACCAATCTCCAAAAAAAAATAAAAATAAATAACAGTTTAATTAGGAAAGCTATTTTACACACTCTAAAAAGCGAAAGGTGTTCTCAGGACGCTCAAGTTAGTGTTGCTATTGTAGCGAACTCTAAGATAAAACAGTTAAATGCAACATACAGAGGGAAATGCTCCGTTACTGATATTCTGGCATTCCCAATGAAAGAAAACGAATTCCCTGCAATATGCGAAGATATATTGGGAGAGATCGTAATATCTGCAGAGTCAGCCGAAATACAGGCGAAAGATATGAATATCCCTTTTGATGAGGAAATGATACGTCTGTCAATACATGGAACACTACACTTGCTTTCTTATACAGATACATCCACATGTGAAGCAAAAAGAATGACAAATCGCCAGGAACAGCTTGTAAGGGAACTAGTATGAAGCAGAAAAGAAGCCTATTAGACAGCTTTAACAGCGCTATTGATGGATTCATATATACCTTAAAAACACAAAAAAACATGCGAATTCATTTTTTCATAGCTGCGGCCGTATTTATAATTAGCTTGTTTCTTAAGCTCACAAGAGTCGAATTTATCATCCTATGCTGTACAGTAACATTGGTTTTAGTCGCAGAGATGCTTAATACTGCTATTGAATTAATCATAGATATGATTACAAAAAAATATCATCCGATAGCACGTATTGTTAAAAATATTGCTGCCGGAGTGGTTTTTATATGTTCGGTAAATGCTGTTCTTGTAGGCTATCTTCTTCTTGTTTATTCTTTGCAATCGCCCGCAAAATCAGTTATAGACAAGGCAAAAGATTCAACGTATCACATTGCATTTATTGTTTTAATTGGAGTTCTGATGGCTACGCTTATTGCGAAAATATTTATCAAAAAAGGCACTGTTCTACACGGTGGGATGCCAAGCGGACATAGTGCCTTAGCGTTTGCAATAGCCACACTCACAACTCTTCTAACATTACAAAACAAACCAATTATTACTGCCCTCGTATTTTTACTGGCTTCTATGATAGCGCGCAGTAGAGTAAAAAGAGGTATTCATACATGGTGGGAGGTAATTATAGGAGCTATATTTGGCACAACGGTAACTTTATTGATATTTAAAGTATTATTGGTTAAAATATAAAAAGGAGACGATACTAATTGGATATGCAATCTATATTTCAGGGTATATGCCTTATCTTTCTACTTTTTCTTTCGGCATTTTTTTCCGGTACAGAGATAGCATTTATGGAATTAAATAAGTTTCGTGTAAAGAATCTTGTAGATAAAAATCCAAGAACAAAGAAGCTGTTATTCTGGCTG
>Ga0075121_1000437_pt1 | contig 28467 bp, 30 predicted proteins | sample AntAceMetag02UKG_FD_69793 | JGI IMG/M metagenome (GOLD analysis project Ga0075121, IMG submission 69793) | Saline lake microbial communities from Ace Lake, Antarctica - Antarctic Ace Lake Metagenome 02UKG | ecosystem: Environmental > Aquatic > Non-marine Saline and Alkaline > Saline | place... | reverse complement strand
CTTTTACTTTTATCTTTCCGTCTCTAATTTCTTTTAGGGCGTTGTCTAGAACCTTTTCGCCAGGTTTATCGTTTAACGCCTTCTCTCCATCAGCCAAAGCAATTGCTCTTTTTGCAGCTAATATAGTTACCTTGTAAATCGAACCACTACTCGCTTCTAAAAGTTTTTCTAAGGGTATACTGACTCCACTCATTTAAACCTCCACAAAATACGCTAGCTTAATTATTTGCTATTTACCCTCACCAAGGATAATGTCTTCTAATTCTTTTAACGTATCTTTTATATTCCTATTTATTACCAAATGATCATAATCCTTAGACAGTTCTACTTCTTTTTTTGCAAGTTTTACTCTTTTCTGGATTACTCCTTTCTCCTCGTCCCTCTTTTTCATCCTTCGATAAAGTTCTTTTTCAGATGGAGCAACAAGAAAAATCGTAATTACTTTTTTAGCCGTTAAATCTTTCTTGAGATATATCCCTCCCTTAACGTCAATACATAGAATAAGGTTCTTCCCCATTCTTTTAGCCAAAAAGTAAAGAATTTTTGGTGTTCCGTAATAATTTTCTAATACCTTTTGGCTTTCAAGAAAAAATTTACTTTTCTTTAGTCTTAAAAACTCTTCTTCCTCAATAAAAAAATAATCTTTACCGTCTTTTTCCTTCTCCCGTTTCTTACGAGTAGTTAAAGCTACCCCTTTTACGAAATCTTTTTTTATTTTTTCTCGCACAAATAGCTGTTCAACAATAGTAGTTTTTCCTGCTCCGCCTGGTCCTGAAATAACAAAAACTTTTGGATTTTTCATTCTATGTTTTGCGCTTGCTCCTTTATTCTTTCTAAATAATTCTTCCCCTCAATTATCATTAAAGCTAAGTTTTTCTTTTTAGTTTTGCTAGACGCTGCGTTCAGCTCTCTTAAAATTTCCTGAGTTAGAAAATCCAAAGCTCTTCCTTGAGGTTCCCATTTTTTAGAATTAATCTTGATCTCTAATTTGCTTATATAAAATAATGTCAGGGAAAGCTCCTCATCAATGTCTTCTTTCCCATTTTCAATTTTACTGGCCTTAGGCTTTTGTTTTTTTATCTTCTCAATATTGTTCTTTAGCTTACTGAGATTGTCCTTAATTTCCTTTTTTATAGCCTTCCCCTCTTTCTCTTTAAATTTCAAAAATTTGATCAAAGCTTCATTTATTGCTACCGGAATTAACCCCTTATCGCTCTTGCCTCTATGGCTTAAAGATACTACTTGAGGCAAGCTTAGAATATTCTCGATCTTAATTTCCCCCTTTAGTTTATGCTTTTTGCTTAAAGACTTTATCTGAGTAACATAATGAGAAACAACTTCTTCGTCAACGTACACTTTCTTTGTTTGTGGTTTGGCTGAAAAAATAAAAACTTCTACTTTACCACGATGAACCTTTTTTTTAATTTCTCTCTTAATTTTTTCTTCTAATAAAATATCCTCAGCTGGTAAATTGTGAATACAGATATCTAAATATTTAAAATTTAGAGATCTTAGGATTACTTGGGTAGTTTGCTCTCCCTTGCTTCTTTGTGCAGAAGCATAAGCAGTCATCGATCTCATTCCCAAACCTCCTTGTCTCCATTTTTATTAGATTCTTTTTTTGAAGGGTAAAGTTTGTGAACAATCTCATCAGGATCAAACCAAAGTTTTATCTCCCTCTCAGCTTCCTCTGTGCTGCTTGAAGCATGAATTACATTTTCAAACAACCCGGTTGTTAAAATCCTCCCATAAGCACCTCTTATGCTTATCGGGTCAGCTTGCTCAGGGTTAGTTTCCCCAGCTATCGCCCTAACTTTTTTTATAGCATCTTCGCCCCAATAAACCAAAGGCATAACTCTGTTTTCACCATGAAGCTGGCCTGTAATGTATTTAGTTAACTCTGGATAAAACGGTTCTTTCTGAAGATGGTGATAGTGTTTATTAGCTAACTCAATATCAACCTTTACTATTTTTGCTCCAATTATTTTCAATTTAGTTTCAGAAAGTCTACTCAAAATATTTCCAGTAAGAGATTTTTTTAACCCATCCGGTTTAATTACAACTAAGGTAGCCTCGTCTTTCATTTTACACAAACCTCCCCGTAAACGTTATTTCAATTTTTTAATAATTCGTTCCAAATCTTCCAAGGTATAATATTCAACAACAATTCTACCACGATTCTTCCTTTTATTGAAGACTTTAACTTTAGTTCCTAATAATTTCTGAAGCCTCTCCTCTAGCTCAATAATAAAAGGATCAATCTTCTTTTTCTTCTTTGATACCGATCTGACCTTATTTTCTATTTCTCTGACCGATAAACCTTCTTTCAAAATCTGATAAAATATTTTTTCCTGATCTTGAAGTTTCTCCACCCCTAAAATTGTTCGAGCCTGAGTTCGAGTAACCATACCTTTACGTACAGCTTCTTTTATTCTTTCTGGCAATTTAAGTAATCGCAAAGTATTAACTATCGTAGTTTTATCTTTACCAACAAATTTAGCAACGTCATCTAAAGAAAATTCAAAGTCTTCAATCAAACGTTTAAATGCTTCTGCCTCTTCTATTGGGTTTAAGTCTTGCCGTTGGAGGTTCTCAACAATTGCTAAAACAAAAGCATCTTTATCGTTCAGCTCCTTAATAATAGTTGGTATCTCCTTGAGCCCCAATGACTTAGCAGCTTGATACCTTCTCTCCCCAGCAACTATCTCATAGACTCCTCCATCCACCCCTCGTACCACGATTGGCTGGATGAACCCCTTTTCCTTAATTGACCTAGTTAGATCTCTCAATTCTTTTTCACTTACTTCTTGTCTAGGTTGACGCTTGGCAGGTTTTACTTTTTCTAATGGCAAGCGAGTGAACTCTCGTGGCAACATTGCTGCTGTCTTCTTCGGGATAAGTGCATCCAACCCTCTACCTAAAACCTTTCTCTCCATTTTTCCTCCTAGTTCTCTTATTGTAAAACTTGACCCAATCTCTATAATTTGTTACTGAACTTCTATAGCTTCTTTCTCAGTCTCTATTCTTTCCTTTAATACTTCTTGAGCTAAATTGAAATAAGCCTTGCTACCCACACAACCTGAATCGTAAAAACATATCGGCTTACCAAAGCTAGGTGCTTCAGCAAGTTTTATATTTCGGGGCACAATAACGTTAAATGTCTTTTTCTGGAAAAAGTTTCTTACCTCCTCTATAACCTGTAAAGTAAGACGGGTGCGGAAATCCCCCATAGTAAGCAACACTCCTTCTATCTCTAAGGAAGGTTTTAGTCTTTCACGAACTAATTCTATTGTGTTGACTAATTTAGAAATCCCTTCTAAAGCATAATATTCGCACTGAACCGGAATAATTAAGCTATCAGATGCCACTAAAGCATTTAATGTAAGTAATCCTAAAGATGGTGGCGCATCAATAATAATGTAAGAGAAATCATCCTTTACCTCTCTTATCTTATCTTGCAGCTGCATTTCTCTATTTTCAACATTTACTAGTTCAACCTCTCCCCCAGTAAGAGAAATGTCTGACGGGCTAATATATAAATTAGGCCATTCAGTAGGGTAAATACTTTCACCCATTCTGACTTTCCCCATAATTACATCGTAAATTGAGTTTTTGTCTTGGCTATTGAATCCAATTCCTGAAGTAGCATTACCTTGAGGATCCATATCTATAAGCAATGTCTTTTTGCCAGCTAGACCTAAAAGTGAACTTAAGTTAATAGCTGTAGTAGTCTTGCCTGTACCACCCTTTTGATTACAGATACCAATGATTTTACCCATTTTTATTTATTACATTTTTGCGTTTTCACGTGAAAACGTGAAATATTCCCATATTAGCTACTCTTTTCAATTTGGGTTTCCTGAGGAAACTTAATCTATTCTAATACACTATAGGTAGTATTGTCAAGCTTTTTGTAATCGCTCCACAAAAACATAGCTCTTTTCTTTTTTATCAAAGGGTTCCACACCCGTTTTCACGTGAAAACGCAAAATATGTAGCCACTGATTAGATTTTTCGATTTAGACCTTTCGAATTACTGGGTAACCCCCGATAAAACTTTTTCTTTTGGCTTGCGTTTTCACGTGGAAACCCAAAACCTCTGCGCAGTTATTCCCCCATTTCTTGTGCGTTTTCACGTGAAAACGCAAAATATGCCTACGGTAGTTACTCTTTTCAATTTGGGTTTTCGTGGAAAGAAACAAATGGCTCTAACTTTTGCTTTAGTTTTGATTCTTAGATAGACGTGCTTGGTAGCTTAATGTAAACATATTCTGGACAAGCCAATAAATAGTTAATGCTGCTGGGAACCCATAAAAAATAATTCCGATAAACACAGCAAAAAACAATCCCATAGATTTCTGTTGGGACGAACCTGCAGAGGAGGACGTAGTAATTTTTTGTTGTGCTATCCCCATACACATTAACAAAATAGGCAGAAGATTTAAATAATTTACAGGCGCTGGAAAGGGGAGTGGTAAAAGACGATCCGGGAAAGCAAGATCTTTAATCCATAAAAAACTAGCTCCTTTAAACTCTATAAAACGATAAACAACCTGGTAAAAAGCCATAATTACTGGTATTTGAAAGAATAGAGGCAAGCACCCGCCTAAAGGATTTATCTTGTATTTACGATACAACTCGATTGTTTCTTGCTGAACTTTTTTAGGGTTATCCTTATATTTTGTCTTCAGCGCTTCTACTTCGGGTTGGATTTGTTGCATCTTCTTCATTGCTTTGCTGCTCTTAGAGGTAAAAGGAAAGAGAACCAACGAAACCAAAACTGAAAACAAAACAATGCTTAATCCCCAGTTTTTAACAATCCCATAGAAAAAGTAGAGGAGCTTTATCATCCACACAGCTATTCCATGGAAAAATCCATAATACATAACTCCTTGCAACCCAAATGGTTCTAATTCTTTTTCAACTTGCGGCCCTATATAAAGGAAAGTCTCTGCACTAGGAGCCATCAAATACAAATGAGTTTTCTTCTTTTCTTCACTTACCCATTTTAAATTATAATCGCCTTCAAGCAAAGAAATCGCATAATATCTGTCTCGGGCTCCAGCAAACTTTATATTATTAAAGGTATTATCTTTTATCTTTCTTGGAGAAACCCTTTTGAACCCATTGTCTTGAGAGTAAAATACTTCTTGATACCTTTGGTCTAAAACCTTGGCGCTCAAGTAATTAGAAAATAAAACCACTGGTGTTGATGGAAGAGGATTAATCCTTATTTCTAGAATATAGCCTTTAAAGATAAATTCTTTTTTCTCTCCCTTCGGTCCATTAAACTCAATAGTTTCTCCTCTAAGATTAAAGGTAAACTCTTTATCTCGGTCTTCAGGTAAAAATCCTATATTTTGGAAAGGTAGTTCGGATTCTTCTTCACCTATAGCTATTTTTTTTATATAACCGCCTGCAAGAGAATATGTTACGATAAAATTACCTACAGAAACTTGCGGCAATTGTTCAATTTCTTCTATCTCTTCTGGAGCTATAGAGGCAATATCTTGGGATATTTCGGAAGGAAGGACGTCAAACCCTGTTCTCTCAGGTAGTTCTTTACTATCTCCTTGAACTGCAACAGGTTGTGGAACAAACTTAGCAACCACATGGGAATAAACAATAAAAAACACAAGAGTTATAGAAAATGCTAGAAAAAGTCGTTTTTCCATATTATTTTACTGGGTCAAAGCCCCCCTTTACAAAAGGATTACAACGGAGGATGCGCATAAAAGTAAGTTTCAAGGCTTTAAAAAAAGATTTTTTTAGAAAGGCTTCTTGTGCATACTCTGAACAAGTTGGAGCATAAATACAATGTCGTGGTAAACACCTTGAAACATAACGGTATAACCCTATTAACCAAAGGGCTATTTTCCTCATACAGTAAGCTTTTTTCGCCCTTTTGCTCTTCTTCTCTTTAAAATATTTCTTCCACCGGCAGTAGCTTTACGAGCTCGAAAGCCTCTCTTTTTTTTAGCTTTAATATTTGTTGGTGTTTTTAAATTCTTTTTCATAGGTGAAATTTTAGCATATATTACCTTTGTGTCAACTATAAAAATGTTGCAAAGAAGTTTTATTGAGGTATAATTATTTTCGCCTCCGGACTAGGTGTGAATAACTTGTGAATTTTGTGAACTCACTTTATTATGGCAGAACAAATTTGGCAAAGCTGTAAAGAAAAATTAAAAACTACCCTCGGGGATACTTCGTTCGATACATGGATCGCCCCTTTAAATTTAAAAAAAATAAGCCACTCATCTTTAGTCTTAGAAGCACCGGATAGTTTTTTTAAAAACTGGGTTGAGAGTCGTCACCTTCCCCAAATAAAACAGTCTTTAAAAGAGGTTACTCAGAGAGACTTCGAGGTTATTTTTGACGTAAACCCTAACCTCCTAAAACGCAAAACTACTAAAATTTTCAAAACAATTCAACAAAGTTTTCGCGAAGAGCCTCAAGACTCTTTACGCCTAAATCGTCGTTTTACCTTTGATAATTTTATTGAAGGTGCTTCTAACCGTATGGCTCATGCTGCTTCTTTAGCTGTCTCTACTGCTCCTGGGAAATCTTATAACCCTCTTTTTATTTATGGAGGAGTAGGGTTAGGAAAAACCCATCTTATGCAAGCAATTGCTCAAAACGCCCTTTCGATTAACCCCCAATCAAAAATAAAATACACCTCGTCTGAAAAATTTACTAACGAGCTTATTTTTTCTATCCGTAATCGGTCTACTGAAAAATTCCGCCAAAAACATAGAGAAATTGATATACTCTTAATTGATGACATCCAATTTCTTGCTGGGAAGGAAGCTGCCCAAGAAGAATTTTTCCATACTTTTAACGTTTTATATGACCACCACAAACAAATTATTGTTTCCTCAGATAAACCACCAAAAGAAATTGCTAAACTTGAGGAAAGACTAGTTTCCCGATTTAATTGGGGTCTAGTGGTAGACATCCAACTTCCCGACTTTGAAACTAGAGTAGCAATCTTACAGAAAAAACTTGAAAAGGACCCAATAAAAATAGATTCTGACGTTATCCACTTCATTGCTAAAAACATCACCACTAACATTCGAGAGCTAGAAGGCGCTTTGGTCAGAATTATTGCCTACTCTCTGATAGAAAGCAAACCGATTACCTTAGATATGGCAAAAGAGATTTTAAAAGACATGGTGAAAGAAATATACCATCGGATAACTCCTACTACTATCTTGTCCAAAGTCGGGGATTATTTTGGTATATCTAAGGAAGACTTAAAAAAGAAAAAAAGGAACAAGACCTTAGTCATACCTCGGCAAGTAGGAATGTATTTAATCCGAGAGTTGACTGAATTATCTTTGCCGGAAATTGGTGCCTTTTTTGGGGCCAAGCATCATACAACTATTCTTTATGCCTGCAAAAAGGTTCGTCAGGATTTAGTGACAAATGTTAAACTCAAATTAACCATAGACACCCTTACACAGGAAATTAAGAACTTATAAAGAAGTTTTAAAATAAAATAGTTGTTTTTGTCTTTAATTTTGATACAATAATCACCTCTTAACAGGATTCACAGGGTATACTACTATTACTACTATGAAATTTATTATTAATAAAGATATATTAGTAGAGAACTTACAGAAGGTATTGGGACCGACAACAACCAAGCAAAACTTCCCTATGCTTAGCAGTGTTCTATTAACTACTACAGAAAACAGCCTTAAACTTACAACTACAGATTTAGACATAAGTATAATATCTCTGCAAGGGCTTGAGAAAACAGAGCCAGGGGAAGTGGCTATTCCAATGAAAAAGTTTCTTTCGATTATTCGAGAACTCCCGCCAGAAAAAATAACTGTCGAAAAAATTAAAAATCACCTCTTAATAAGGTGTGAAAAAGTTGAGTTTAAGGTGAACACTCTGAATGCCAGCGAATTTCCTCAAATTCAAGAGAAAGGAGGAGTATCTTTAATAAAAATTGATCCTCAAGAATTAGGGGTGATGATCAGGTTAACCTCTTTTTGTGTAGGCCATGAAGACTCTAGCTATGTATTAGGAGGGATTCTTTTTGAAATAGACCAGAATACAATAAAACTAGTTTCTACTGATGGCAAGAGACTGTCTTTTATTCAAAGGAAATTACCTTCTAAACAACCGGAAGTAACTTCAAAAATATCTTTTATTTTACCAATAAAAGCTGTAAATGAACTTCAAAAACTCATAAAAGATAAAGTGGGGGAAGTGTATTTATCTGTAGAAGAGAACCGGGTTGGCTTTGATTTCAAGGATACTCACTTTATTGCTCGGCCAATAGAAGGAGAATTTCCTGACTATGTCCAATATATCCCTAAAGAGGGGAGAGATAAACTTATAATTGATCGGAAAAAATTGCTTTTTGCTTTAAGAAGAGCTAGTTTGCTTTCAACAACTGACTACCAGGGAGTAAAGGTAGAATTAAAAAAAGATCATTTAAATGTTTATAAAAACACACCTCAATTGGGAGAGGTGAGAGAGAAGATAGATGTGCGTTACAGCGGAGCCCATCTTGAAGTTGGTTTTAACCCTACTTATTTAACAGATGTCCTTAAGAATTTAAGCGATGAAGAAGTGGTTATTGATTTTTTTGGGGCCGATAAACCAGCCGTGTTGAGAAAAGAAGATTACATATATCTTCTTCTTCCAATGAAACCGTAATTTAATATGGCTATACACATAAAAGATTTAGTTGGGAAGTTTTTAGCTGAAAAAAAAGAAGAGTACCAAGAAAAAGAAAAGGTTCAGAGAATAGTTGAAGAGCTTTTGGATTTTGGGTTAAGAGAGAGGGTTTGTGTTAAGGGAATTTGTAAGAACGAAGTAGTGCTTTATTCACCGTCTTCAAGCTTTAGTTATGATTTTAAATTAAAAAAAGAGAAAATCCTTGCAGGAGTTAAGAAAGAATTTCCAAGGATTAAAAACATAAGGGTGGAAATAGGATAAAAATGGGAAAAGAGCAAAAGTACGATGCTACAACAATCCAGGTTTTAGGGGGTATTGAAGCTGTAAGAAAGCGCCCGGCGATGTATATCGGAGACACAGCAGCAAGAGGATTACATCATTTAGTTTATGAAGTGGTTGATAATTCAATTGACGAAGCTTCAGGAGGATATTGCGATAAGATAAAAGTGACTGTCCATGGTGACAACAGTGTTTCAGTAGAAGACAATGGAAGAGGCATCCCAGTAGGGATACATAAAAAACTAAAGAAGTCAGCTTTAGAAGTTGTTCTTACTACTCTTCATGCTGGAGGAAAATTTGATCACCGAGTTTATAAGGTTAGTGGAGGGTTACATGGAGTAGGGGTTAGTTGCGTTAATGCCTTGAGTGAGTGGTTAGAGGCAGAAATAAAAAGAGATGGAAAAGTGTACCACCAAAGCTTTGAGTGCGGGGTTAGTAAAACTAAAGTAAAAATAATTGGCAAGGCGAAAACTACTGGGACCAAGATTACCTTTAAGCCTGATGAGAGTCTATTTTCAGTTAATGAGTTTTCTTTTGATGTTCTTTCTCAAAGACTAAGAGAGTTAGCTTTTTTAAATAAGACCGTAGAGATAATTCTTTCCGATGAAAAAAAAGAGAAGGATGTTGTTTTTAAATTTAAGGGAGGAATTGTTTCTTTTATTGAATATCTTAATCGCAATAAAGACCCCTTGCACAAAAAAATAATTCACTTTGAAAAAGAGAAAGACGGAATCGTTGTCGAAGGGGCTCTTCAATATAATGATGGATACAAAGAAACAATTTATTCTTTCGCTAACAATATAAATACTATTGAGGGAGGAACTCATCTAAGTGGGTTTAAAACAGCACTCACCCGAGCTCTTAATCAATATGCTAAAGGAAAAAATCTTTTAAAAGATTTAAATAATATTTCCGGAGATGATGCCAGAGAGGGGATTTGTGCGATTGTAAGCGTTAAGATACCTAACCCGCAATTTGAGGGGCAGACAAAAACAAAATTAGGGAATTCTGAGGTTGACGGATTAGTGAATTCAATTGCTTTTGAAGCTTTAAGTGGATTTTTTGAAGAGACACCAGGAGTAGTAAACAAAATAGTTCAAAAGGCAGTTTTAGCAGCAAGAGCAAGAGATGCAGCAAGAAAAGCTCGTGATTTAACCAGAAGAAAAGGAGCCTTGGACTCTGCCAACTTACCAGGAAAGCTTGCTGATTGTTCAGAAAAGAATGCTGAATTTTCTGAAGTCTATATAGTTGAGGGAGAATCTGCCGGAGGTTCAGCAAAGCAAGCACGAGATAGAACTTTCCAAGCTATTTTACCGATAAAGGGAAAAATACTTAATGTTGAAAAAGCTCGCTTAGATAGGATTTTAGGTAGCGAAGAAATAAGAACTATTATCTCAGCTCTAGGAACAGGAATAGGAGAAGAATTTAACGCAGAAAAATTAAGGTATCATAAGGTTATTATAATGGCTGATGCTGATGTTGATGGGTCACATATACGAACCCTGATACTAACTTTGTTTTATCGTCATATGTTAGGACTAATAGAAAGGGGAAATATTTTTATAGCTCAGCCACCGTTGTATCGGATAAAAAAGAAAGGGTGGGAAGAATATATCCATACCGAAAAAGAGATGAACGACATTGTTCTTTCCCTAGGAACCAAAGCGGCAAAATTAAAGAGAGTTGGTAAAGGAGGGAAAGTTTTTTCTCAGAAAGAGTTAGAAAGGCTCATAAAACAAATTATAATTGTTGAGCAGTTAGAGTCATCTCTAGAGAGGAAGAGTGTTCCATTTAAGCAGTATGTGGAGGCAATTGATATAAAGAAAAAGAAATATCCAGTTCACAAAATAGCAGTTAATCAAAATCCGATATTTCTTTTTAAGGAAGATAAGCTAGCTTCTTACGGATCAATCGAAGAGCTTGGTCACATAGAAATATATGAATCTCATGAAATTAAAAAAATTAATGAGGAGTTTTTAAAGCTCGAAACTTCTTTGAAAGAATACTACGCTCAAGAAAAAGAAATTTTTGCTATAGAAAGTGAAGACAGCGATGGAGAAGTTAAGTGTACTTCCTTAAAAGCTGTCCTTGAGTATATAAGAAAGTTAGCTACCAAGGGAATGAGTATCCAGCGCTATAAAGGATTAGGAGAAATGAATCCTGAACAACTTTGGGAAAGTACAATGGATCCAGCTAAAAGAACTTTAGTCCGAGTGACCTTGGAGGATACAGTAGAGGCCGATAGAATATTTACTATTTTAATGGGAACTCAGGCTGAACCAAGAAGAGAGTTTATCAAAGCTTATGCTCACGAAGCAAGTAATTTGGATGTGTAAAAAATGAGTGAAATAATTCAAGAAAGAATAGTTGATAGATATTTAGAAGAGGAGATGAAAGAATCTTATCTCTCATATGCCATGAGCGTAATTGTTGGGAGGGCTTTGCCTGACGTTAGAGATGGGCTGAAGCCAGTACAGAGAAGAATACTTTATGCAATGAATGATTTGCATCTGCGTTTTAATCAGCCTCATAAAAAATGCGCAAGAATAGTTGGTGAGTGTTTAGGTAAATATCATCCTCATGGTGACAGCGCCGTTTATGAAGCCTTGGTTAGAATGGCTCAGGATTTTTCTTTGCGCTACCCCTTAATAAATGGACAGGGTAACTTTGGTTCAATTGATGGTGATCCGCCAGCAGCCATGCGGTATTCCGAAGCTAGAATGTCAAAGATAAGTGAGTATATATTACGTGATATTGAAAAAAAGACTGTTAATTTTTTCCCTAATTTCGATAATTCTTTAACTGAACCAGAAGTGCTACCTTCGGTTTTACCGACTATGATGCTTAACGGAGCAAGTCGTATTGCTGTTGGGATGGCCACCAATATTCCGCCGCATAATTTAAGAGAAGTTTGTGATGGCCTAGAGTACTTAATAGATCATCCCAAAGCAGAGGTTAAAGATCTTTACAAGTTTGTCCGGGGTCCTGATTTCCCTACTGGGGGAACTATTTGTGGGAAAAGCGATATTATAAATATGTATAAAACAGGACGCGGTAAGCTGACAGTAAGAGCTAAGGCGGTAATTGAACATGATAAAAATAAAGAGAAGATAATTATCAATGAGATTCCTTACCAGTTAAATAAAACAACCCTTCTAGAACAAATAGTTAAGTTGGTTAATGATAAGAGGGTAGAAGGAATTTCTGACCTAAGAGATGAATCGGATAAGGAAGGAATAAGGGTTGTTATTGAAATGAAGAGAGATGCCCAAGCTGATGTGGTTTTGAACCGTCTCTATAAACACACTAGTATGGAAACCACTTTTGGAGCTATTTTTCTTTGTTTAGTAAACAGAAAGCCTCAAACCCTAAATTTGAAAGAGATGCTTTTTCACCATATCCATTTTCGCAAAGAAGTTATTGTAAAACGTACTCGGTTTGAGTTAAATAAGGCTGAGAATCGAGCCCACATATTAGAGGGCTTAAAGATAGCACTTGATTTCCTAGACCAGGTAGTGGCAATAATTAGGAAATCTAAGAATCCGGCTGAAGCTAAAGAGGGTTTAATAAAAAAGTTTAAATTAAGCGAAGTTCAAGCCCAAGCTATTTTAGAAATGCAATTGCAAAGACTTTGTGCCTTAGAAAGGAAGAAGCTTGAAGAAGAATATTTAGGACTTCTTAAACAAATGGAGTATTTAAAAGGAATATTGGCTTCTGAGAAAAAACAAGAGAGTTTAATAAAAGAAGAACTTAAAGAGATAAAAGAAAAATTTGCTGATAAAAGACGTACTAATATTGTATCCCAAAAAGAAGAAATTGAAGTTGAAGATTTAATCATAGAAGAAGACATGGTTATTAGCATAACTGGGTCAGGCTACATTAAAAGTGTGCCGATCACTACTTACCGTCAACAAAAGAGAGGAGGTAGAGGAGTAGCTGCTATGGGGACTTCTGACACTGACTTTGTTGAGCAGTTATTTGTGGCTTCAAGCAAAGATATACTTTTATTTTTTACTGACCAAGGCAAGGTGTATCCTTTAAAAACTTATGAGGTGCCTACTGGCTCAAGGACTTCTAAAGGGAGGGCGATAGTTAATGTCTTGAGTCTTTCTAGCAAAGAAAAAATAACTACAGTGCTTTCAGTTGATAAATTCGATCAAGAGAAATTTATTTTTATGGCCACTCAGCAGGGAATGGTTAAAAGAACTTCTCTGGGCTTATTTTCCAATCTTCGTAAAAATGGCATATGTGCAATAAACTTAGCCAAGGGTGACAGTCTCATAGGGGCAGTCATTAGTGGAGAAGAAGAAGTTATTTTAGCTACTAAAAAAGGACTTTCAATAAGATTTAAGAGTGGCGATATAAGACCGACCGGAAGACAATCGCAAGGAGTTAGAGGAGTAAGATTGGGGAAGAATGACGCAACCTTAGAAATGGTTTTAGTTAAAGAATCTTTAAAAAAAGAAAATGCTCAGCTTTTAACTGCTACTGACAATGGATTTGCTAAAAGAACACTTATCCAAGAATATCGACTTCAATCCCGAGGAGGGAAGGGTGTAATAAATATAAAATTATCACCAAAGATTGGAGAAGTAAAAGCTTTAATTTTGGTAAGACCAGATGATGAAGTTATATGCATCACTCAACAAGGTATATTGATCAGAGCTAAGGTCCAAGATATCAGAGTTTCAGGACGTTCGACTCAAGGAGTAAGGGTAATTAACCTAGAAAAAGGGGACAAGCTCTCTACTATAGCTCGGATTGTTCCTGAAGAATAAGAAAATAAGTTACAGTTGTCTGATTGTCAGAATAATTAGTTGCTCAGAAAGTTTATTGACAAATTGACTTTATAATTTAAAATAGAAACACTTTCGACCCCATCGTCTAGCCTGGTTCAGGACATCGCCCTTTCACGGCGACGGCGCCGGTTCAAATCCGGCTGGGGTCGTTTTTTTATTTTTATAAAAGAATAAAAATGGAAGAGATAAAAGAGGAACAAAAGAAGAAGCCCTTAGGGTTATTGATTTTAGGAGGACTTAACTTCATAGTGTTAGGGGTGCTTTCTTTAGGATTTTTTTCTATTGTCTATGCGGATCCTTCTTCTGAGGTCAGCAAAGCTATGCTACTTGAATTTAGCAAACATGCTCCAGACCAAAACTTAAATATAGATCAATTTAAAGTAATCATTTTATCTCAGATAGTTCTAGCCGTTATATTTTTAATTTCAGGATGGGGAATTCTTAGCCGAAAGAGCTGGGGTCGTCGCCTAACACTCTATTTTTCTTTTTTCATGGCTGCCTTATCTGTGATATCAGTTTTATTACAACCGGGATTAATCAATAGCGCTATTTTGCAGACAGTATATCCAGGTATACTAATTATTTACTTTACCAATAAGAATGTTGAAAAAGCATTTGTTCCCTCTCAGAAGAAAACTGAGACAGAGGAGAAAGAGTAATGTGTGGGATTTTTGGGTATGTAGGGAAAGAAATTTCATTCTCTTCGCTGATTGGAGGGTTGGAGAAGCTAGAGTATAGAGGATATGATTCCTGCGGAGTTGCTGCAATAGATAACCAGAAACTTTTCCTAAGAAAAAGGTCTGGCAAGATTCAAAAGCTAAAAGAAGGGATGGGAAACAAGGAGAATGCGAAGTCATCTCTTTGTATTTTGCATACCCGCTGGGCAACTCATGGTAGGCCAAATAAGATAAACGCTCACCCTCATCTAGATCGTCAAAAAAGGATTGCTCTTGTCCACAATGGAATTATTGAAAACTTCCTTCCATTAAAAAGTCAACTAATTAAAGAAGGCTATACGTTTGTAACTGAGACTGACACTGAAGTTATAGTCTGTTTGATTGAAAAATTTTATAAAAAATCTCTTGAAGATGCTGTGCTTAAGGCAATAAGTAAATTAAAAGGGTCGTTTGCCTTAGGAGTGATTTCTATTGATCAGCCAGATAGGGTTGTTGCAGTTAGGAAAGACAGTCCTTTGATTATCGGCTTAGGTAAGGAAGGCAACTTCTTGGCTTCAGACGTTACAGCATTACTTTCTTTTACTAAAAAGGCTATTTATTTAAAAGATCAAGAGCTAGCAATTCTAGAAAAAACAAAAGTTAAGATTTTTAATTTTCAGAAGAAGATACTAAGAATAAAATCAGAGCGAATCAAGGTTAAGGTTGAGGAGGCAGAAAAAAAAGGTTATGAGCATTTTATGCTTAAGGAAATCTTTGAGCAGCCAGCAGTGCTGAGAAAAATTTTGTCTTCATATTGCAAAGGAAGGAGAGTACATTTTTCTAATTTTAAACTTGATAATAAATATTTAAAAAAAGTAAAAAAAGTTTTTATAACTGCTTGCGGCACAGCTTACCATGCTGGCTATGTCGCTAAGTATTTTCTTGAGAAGTATTGTGGCATTGATGTTGAAATAGACACTTCTTCAGAATTTCGTTATCGAAAGTTAAGATTAGGAAAAGGAGATTTGCTTTTAGCTATTTCTCAATCCGGAGAAACAGCAGACACTTTAGCTGCAGTAAGGGAAGCTAAGAAGCGCGGGGTAAAGGTTTTAAGCATCTGCAATGTTTTAGGTTCAAGTTTAGTTAAAGAGAGCGATGCGGTTATTCCTACTTTGGCTGGTCCTGAGATTGGGGTGGCTTCAACTAAGGCGTACATGGCTCAAGTTTTTTGTCTTTACTTATTTTCGCTTTACTTTGCTCAGTTAAAGAATGCCATTAAAGATAGAAAAATACAAGATATTTTAAGTGGCCTGAAAAGAACGCCGCATTATATTCAGGAAATTTTGAATGACAGCTCAAAGATTAAAAGGATTGCTAATAAATTTTCTAGGTTCGGGTCATTTTTATTTTTAGGTCGAGGGATAAATTATCCCTCAGCGCTAGAAGGAGCCTTGAAACTAAAAGAAATTTCCTATATCCCTGCTGAAGGCTATCCGGCTGGGGAAATGAAACATGGTCCGATTGCCTTGATTGATGAGTATAGAGCAGTTGTCTGCATTGCTCCCAGGGATCAGCTTTATGAGAAGATGGTTTCCAATATGCAAGAAGTTAAGGCGAGAAAGGGTAAAATCTTAACCATACTAAACAGTGAAGACAAGGAAGCGAGTACTTTAAGTCGCCAAATAATTTATATGCCTAAGACAACAAATCAAGACTTAAGCCCTTTTTTAGTAGCAGTGAGTTTACAATTGTTTGCTTACTTTGTGGCTAAGAACAGAGGGTGTGAAATAGACCAACCAAGGAATCTTGCGAAGTCAGTTACCGTTGAGTAATAACCTTAAAATAAAATGTTATACATAGTAGCTACACCAATTGGGAATTTAGAAGACATTACCATAAGGGCTGTCCGGATTCTAGGGGAAGTGGAGCTTATTTTAGCTGAAGATACTCGAAAAACCGGAATGCTTCTTAAGAGACTAAACATAAAAAAAGATTTAGTTAGTCTTTACGAACATAACGAAGTGAGAAAGATACCGTTGATTGTTGAGGAGCTAAAGAAAGGAAGAAACATCGCCATGGTTTCAAGCGCAGGCACTCCAACCATATCAGATCCAGGATATAAATTAATAAGAACGTGCAGGGAAGAGGGGATCCCAGTTACTTCTTTGCCTGGGCCAAGTAGCATTATTAATTGCCTGGCTTTATCTTCAATATCTCATGATAAATTTGTTTTTCTAGGTTATATGCCACGAAAAAAAAGTGGTCAGAAAAAGTTATTAGAAGAAACAAAAGAATGGGGTATTAATTTAGTGTTTTTTGAATCTCCCCATCGAATAGTAAAATCATTAGGGTTGATAAAAGAGGTTTTAGGAGAAGTTAGGGTGGTTATTGGTAGAGAAATGACTAAAAAGTTTGAAGAGATCCTAGAAATTGGGGTAAGCCAAGCTATAGAGCACTTTAGCAAGAAAGAGCCTAAGGGTGAATTTGTTTTGGTTGTAGACAACAGAGAGCATAAAGATAAGAAGAAGTGTCCTAAAAAATCTAATCTAGTAAAGAGATTTTTCAAGGGGTGAAATTCATCTTGACAAAATACTGTGTATAGGGTATATATTATGTAGCCTTTAATTTGGTCCGGTGAGGCCAGCAAGGACATATTATGAGAAAGTTTAAAGAATCTCAAAAAGTGGGCCGTTTTAGTATAAAGCTGGAACGGTTTTTTTTATTTTTATGAGCAATAAAAAGGAAATAAAGAAAATACTTTCAAAAGACGATATTAAAAGAACTCTTTATCGTCTATCTCACCAAATTTTAGAGAAGGCTTCTTCTTTTGAAGAAATAGCCCTTGTCGGCATTCAAACCCGAGGAGTGCACCTAGCTCGAAGAATCCAATCAATAATAAAAGAAATAGAAGGCAAAGAGGTCCCGTTAGGAGTGTTAGACATTACTCTTTATCGGGATGACTTAACTGTTATCGGTCCTACGCCAATAGTAAAAGAGACTAATCTTGCTTTTGATTTAAGCGATAAGGTAGTAATTCTTGTTGATGATGTTCTTTATACTGGTAGAACCGTACGGGCAGCTTTAAATGAGATTATGGATTTTGGCAGACCTAAGCGAGTAGAGTTTTTAGTTTTAGTTGATCGAGGATTTAGGGAGGTACCAATAAGAGCTGATTACGTAGGTAAAAATATTCCCACTTCACGTCAAGAAGTTGTTGAAGTGCAATTAGAAGAAAAAGACGGTAAAGATGAAGTAGTGGTAACAAAGGGCAATGACTAACATGGAAGAGTGGCAGAAAAAACATATTTTAGGCATTAAAGACTTTAATCGCCAAGAAATTGAAACAGTACTTTCTTTAGCTGACTCTTTTAAAGAGGTTTCTGAAAGGGAAGTTAAAAAAGTTCCGGCCTTGCGAGGTAAAACGATTGTTAATTTATTTTTTGAACACTCTACTAGAACTCGCACATCTTTTGAATTAGCTGCAAAGCGCTTAAGTGCAGATGTAGTAAATTTTTCATTTTCTACAAGTAGTTTAACTAAGGGTGAGACTATAATTGACACTATAAAGAATTTAGAGTCTTACCACCCTGATATTATGATAATGAGAATAGGCGTGGGTGTTTGCTTAAATTCTTTTGCAAAACATACTCAAGCCTCTATTATAAATGCTGGTGATGGGCGAAATGAACACCCTACCCAAGCTCTTCTAGATATGTTTACGGTAAAAGAATCTAAAGGAAGCCTAGAGAATCTAAACGTTTTAATTGTTGGAGACATAGCCCATTCTCGGGTAGCTCGTTCAAATATTTTTGGGTTTCAAAAATTTTCTTCTAAGGTAACTGTTTGTGGACCGACATCACTTATTCCTTATGAATTTGAGAAAATGGGAGTTAAGGTGTCCAATGATTTAGATAAAGAAATACCGTCAGCCGATATTATTATGATGCTTCGGATTCAAAAGGAGAGACAAGGGGCTGCTTTTTTCCCTAGCTTAAGAGAATATATAAATAAGTTTGGCCTAACACCTCAGAGATTGAAAAAAGCTAAAAAAGATTGTCTAGTTATGCATCCTGGACCAGTCAATTGGGACGTTGAGATTAGCTCTTCGTTGAAGGAAGAGGTGCATCCTTTAATATTGAAGCAAGCTGAAAATGGTTTGGCCGTAAGAATGGCGACATTGTATTTAGTAGGAACACAAAAGAGAGAAATATGAAACTTTTAATTAAAAATGCTACCTTAGTAAATGCTGATGAGATAAGCAAAACTAATTTGCTTATTGAGAATGGAAAGATAGCTGAGATTGGTAAAGATATCCAAGGAGCTGATAAAGAAATAGACGCTAAAGGTAAGTATGTTTTCCCAGGTTTTATTGATTTACATACCCATTTACGCACCCCGGGTAGAGAAGGAGATGAAGACATCTTGAGTGGTTCTACTGCTGCTGCTAAGGGAGGGTTTACTACGATTTTGTGTATGCCTAATACTGATCCGGCAATAGACAATGAAGGGTTGGCTAAGTGGATAAGGGGTGAGAGTCAAAGCGTTGGTTTAATAGATATTTACCCAATAGGGGCGATAACTGTAGGTAGGGCTGGTAAAGACTTGACTGAATTTGGAGCTCTGAAAAAAGCTGGTTGCTTGGCTTTAAGTGATGACGGTTTTACAGTGGACAATACTTTAGTTTTAAGACGAGCATATGAATACGCTAAGATGTTTGATCTTTTAGTTATTTCTCATTGTGAAGACAGCCAGCTATCTTGCGGAGGGAATATGCGAGAAAGTTTTGTTTCGTCTAAGTATGGAATTGCTGGAATACCTGACATTGCCGAGAGTTTAATTGTTTCTCGAGATATTGAATTAGCTAAATATTTAGATGCTAGAATTCATCTTGCTCATATAAGTAGTGCTAAAAGTTTGGAAATAATAAGAAGAGCTAAGAAGGAAGGAGTTAGAGTTACTGCTGAAACTTGTCCTCATTATTTTACTTTAACTATTGAAGATATAGAGAGAGAAGGTTTCCCGGGAAATTTTAAGGTCAACCCTCCTTTAGGAGATAAAAAAGATATTGTGGCTATCAAGAAAGCTTTAGTGGATGGGACAATTGATTGTATTGCTACTGATCATGCTCCACATTCCTTGGCAGAAAAAGAACTACCATTTGAACTTGCACCTTTTGGTTTTATTGGGTTAGAACTAGCTTTTTCTTTAACTAATAATTATTTAGTAAAAGATAAAACTTTTAGCTTAAAAGATTTGGTTAATAAACTTTCGACTCAACCGGCAGCTATTGCTGGGTTAGAAAAATGTGGCAAGATTGCCGAAGGTTATATAGCTGATTTGGTTATTGCTGATCTAGAAGGCAAGTGGAAAGTGGAAGAAGAAAACTTAGCTTCTAAGTCTAAGAATACACCATTTTTAGGGAAAGAGCTAGAAGGAGTAATTGAACACACGATAAAGAAAGGTAAAATTATCTATTCCCGCCTTAAAGACTAATTCCAATATTATCTTTTGACACTTTTAGCTATTCGAGCGATAATTTAGAAACATTAACAGATAAACCTTTAAAGAACAAATGATCCTATGGAATTTGTAGCTGATTTTCATATTCATTCAAAATATTCTCGGGCCACATCTAAGTCAATGGATATTCCTAATTTAGCTAAGTGGGCTAAACTTAAAGGAGTAGACCTATTAGGGACTGGTGACTTTACTCATCCTCTTTGGTACAAAGAATTAAAAAAATATTTAGAGAGTGATAAAAAAAGCGGGTTATATCTTTACCAAGGTATTTATTTTATTCCTTCAGTTGAAATTTCCAGCATTTTTACTCAAGATGGCAAGGTCCATCGGGTTCATAATATAATTTTAGCGCCTAACTTAGAAGTTGTAGCCGAGATAAATAAAATGCTTTCTACTCACGGCAATATTGCTTCTGACGGAAGACCAATATTAGGTTTAAGTTGTAAAAAATTAGCTGAAGAGTTATTTAAGGTAGCACCCAATTTAATGTTAATTCCGGCTCATATTTGGACGCCTTGGTTTTCAGTCTTTGGTTCAAAGTCAGGCTTTAATTCTCTAGAGGATGCCTATGGAAAATATGCTGAGAAAATAACTGCACTAGAGACTGGTCTTTCTTCTGATCCGGCAATGAACTGGATGGTTTCAAAGATTGATAAATATGCTCTAGTTTCAAATTCTGATGCTCATTCTCCTTCTAAAATTGGAAGAGAAGCTAATGTATTTGATTGTGAGCTTAACTATCAGGAGATAAAGAAGGTTTTAGAGACTAAAGATAGAAAAAAATTTCTTTATACTATAGAGTTTTTTCCTGAGGAGGGTAAATATCATTACGATGGGCATAGGAAGTGTAAGGTAAATTTTCATCCCGATCAGTCAAGAAAGCATCAAGACAATTGCCCAGTTTGCAAAAAGCCATTAACCAGAGGAGTCCTAAACCGAGTAAAAGAATTAGCAGACAGAGACGAAGGGGTCATTCCTAAAAATGGTATTGGCTACAAGAGTATGGTTTGTTTAGAGGAAATAATTGCTGGGGTCAAGGGAGTAGGTAAGAAAAGTAAAACTGTCGCCAGAGAATATGAAAAAATAATTGAGAATAACGGATCTGAATTTAATATTTTAAACAAGATGCCAATTGAAGAAGTGTTTGCTAAGTTGCCAGAGAAAATAGCTGAGGGGATAAAAAAGGTGAGAGATGGGAGCATAGAAGTAATCCCTGGGCATGATGGAGAGTATGGTATAATTAAGATCTTTGAAGAAAAGGAAAAGAACCAACAAAAATTATTTTAAATTATGAAAGGGGCTGTAGTTTTTTATTCATTTTCTGGCAATACTAGGAAAGTTTGTGTATTCTTAAAAGAAATGGTAGGAACATTAGACATCAGCTTAGATTTGATTGATTTGAAACTAGAAAAAGAAGTAATTCCTTTTTTCAGGCAGTGCCTGGAAGCAGCCTTGAAAAAGGAACCTAAATTGACAGAGGCCAATTATGATTTAGGGATTTATGACTTTATTGTTTTTGCTTCTCCGGTGTGGGCTTTTACTTATGCCCCAGCTCTACGTAGCTATTTAAGTAAAGTAAAGGGCTTAGAAGAAAAAAAGGCAGCTTGTTTTTTAACTTTTGGTTCTGGAACTGGGAGCAAAAAAGCATTAAAAGAATTAAAGGGTGTTTTAGAAAAAAAGGAAATGAGAGTATTTTTCTCTAAGAACTTATCAGGGGCAAAAGCTGACGATAAGGCTTACTTGGGGTGGAACTTTAAAAAGTTTTTAAAGTCTGCTCTGGTAGATATAAAATCTTAATAATGGATTTTTTTATTATAATTAAAAAGTCCCCGTAGCTCAACGGATAGATCGTTGGCCTCCGAAGCCAAAAATGCAGGTTCGATTCTTGCCGGGGACACGTTTTCATTAATTTGCAGAGATCTATGGCTGGATAATGGTACGTTTATTACAACAGTGGCTATCGGATGTAATTTTTGAATTCTTCGAATTCAGCTGCCCTCGGCAGATTACATGCGATTCCTGCCGGGGACATATTATAAAAAAGAGGAGCAGAAAATAAAAATGAATGTTTCAGTAATTGGTGGACATAAATGTTCTAAAAAGATTTACAAAATAGCTGAGGAAGTAGGAAAGCTTATTGCTGGCCAAGGATGGGTTTTAGTTTGTGGCGGCAGAACCGGAGTAATGGAGGCCGCTTGCAAAGGTGCCAAGGAACATGGAGGTTTGACTGTAGGAATTCTTCCTAGCTCTGACGGAAGAGATGCTAATAAATATGTAGATGTTAAAATTCCTACTGGGCTAGGCTATGCTCGAAATATTTTAGTAGTAAGAGCAGCAGATGCAGTAATTGCAATTAGTGGAGAGTATGGAACCTTGTCTGAGATTGCTTTTGCCTTTAATGAAGAAAAAATAATAATTGGTATAGATACTTGGGAAATAGAAGGAATAAAAAAAGTAAAGAGTGCTAAGGAAGCAGTGGAACACATAAAGAAAAAGGGGAAGAATGCTTAATAAAAAAGAAATTGAACAATTAATTGAAAAGAAAAGTTTAATCGAGAACTATATTAATCTGGACAAACAATTAACTCCCAATGGTTTTGACTTAAGTGTTGGTAAAGTTTTTGAATTTGAATCTGCTGGAGACCTAGATTTTTCTAATTCCCAAAGAATAGTCCCTCAAGGAAAAGAATTAACTCCAAAAAAAAGAAAAGATGATGATAAGTACGGATGGTGGGAGTTACCACAAGGGGCTTACAAAGTAAGGACTAATGAAGCTGTAAACCTACCTAATAATTTAGCAGCTTTAGGTTTTACTCGAACTTCACTACTGAGGATGGGAGCATTAACACAGAATGGGGTTTGGGATGCTGGGTTTAAAGGGAGGGGTGAATTTATTTTAGTAGTTTCAAACCCTAAAGGGATAAATATTAAGCAAAATGCTAGAGTTGTTCAATTGGTATTTGTTGGGGTTAGAGAAACGGAAGAGTATCAAGGAATTTATAAGAACCTAAAGTAAAATTTTATAAAGATGGACCAAGGACATTTTGATTACAGAAGTGTATCTGAGGAAAGTGAGAGCCTAGACTTTGAAAAGCTACTTCCTTGTCCCCATTGCGGCAAACCTATTCCTCATGATTCAACTATGTGTCTTTATTGCGGCCAAGAAGTTGTTTGGAGCAAAAAAAGCCCTTTGTTTTTAGTAACAGCAATCATATTAATAGTAGCTTTATTACTATTCTTTTTAAAATCTGTCTAAGCTATGGAAACTATACAAATAGTTACTAACAAAAGAGATGAGTTTGTTGATATCACTAAAGATGTTAGTAAAGCCCTTAATCAAATGAAAATAGATTCAGGGGTTTGTATTGTTTATTGTTTGCACACAACTGCTGGGTTAACTATAAATGAGAACGCTGACCCAGCAGTTAAGAAAGATATCATTAATTATTTTAGTAAAGCAATCCCAAAAGGAAAAGGATATTCTCACATCGAGGGGAATTCCGATTCGCACATAAAAGCTTCTATTATGGGTAGCTCCTTAAATATTATTGTTGAAGAAGGAAGACTAGTTTTAGGAACTTGGCAGGGAATATATTTTTGTGAGTTTGACGGCCCAAGAAGCAGAGAAGTTTATCTAAAGGTTATCAAAGGATAAGATATGCCCGAACTACCAGAAGTTGAGACAATAAGAAGAGAACTAGCCAGAGAAATTACCAACAAAAAAATTGTTGATTTTAAGACAACCAAACCTAAGCTTATTAAAGAGCCATCGGTTGCTGGGTTTAAAAAAGGTGTTATTGGTGAGGGAGTCAAAGAAGTAAGCCGCAAAGCAAAACTTCTTATAATTAAACTAAGGGAAGATAAGTTTTTAGTAATTCATTTAAGGATAGCCGGCTGGCTTCTTTACGGAGAGGAGGACCCTAGAGCTAGGGCAGTATTTTATCTTTCAGACGGAAAAGTTTTAAACTACATGGACTCTAGAGTGTTGGGAGAATTAAGACTGTGTAAGGATTATAGAGATTTAGAGTTTGTAAAAAAATTAGGCCCTGAAGCTTTGGATATAAGCTTAAGTAGGTTTAGAGAACTTGTAATGACTAAGAAGACTAAAATAAAAGTTTTTCTCCTAGATCAAACTTTAATTTCTGGATTAGGGAATATTTACGCTCAAGAAGTTTTGTTTTTATCTAAAATAGATCCTCGAAGATTAGCCAATTCATTGAGCGAGAATGAGATAAAGTTACTTCATGGTAAAATAGTTTCAATATTAAAAGAAGCTATAAAATATAAAGGTTCCTCCGTTGATACCTATAGAGATTTAGGAGGTGACAGGGGTGGCATGGAGAAAAGATTAAAGGTATACGGAAAAAAAGATGAAAAATGCTATTTTTGTAAGCGACCTTTGGAAAAAATATCTTTAGGAGGGAGAGGGACTTGCTTCTGCTCCCATTGTCAAAAATGAACAACTCACTTAATTATCTTCACAACTTAAAACCACCCTTTGTGTTTCTTGAGAGCGTGGCTAAGACTCAAAAGGAGAAGTCTTCTTTTATATTTTCTGAGTTCAAGGATATTATTACTTTTAAAAGCGGGGATGATCTAGATTTATTTTTTAAAAGATTAGAAAGCTATTCTAGGAGAGGTTATTGGCTTGCTGGTTATTTTTCTTATGAATTTGGATATTTCCTAGAAGAAGCTCATCAATCTTTAAGAGGAAAAAGTAAAATTCTCTTAGCTTGGGTAGGGGTATGTAAGAGGCCAATAACAATAAGTAGTGAGAAAAAGAGTAGCAAGAAATCTTCCCATTTTTCTCTAGATAAACTCTCTTATGAGGTGGGGAGGATAAGACCAAACATTAGTCAGAGAGAATATAACCAGAAAATAAAAAAAATAAAATCCTATCTTAAACAAGGTCTTACTTATCAGGTTAATTTTACTTTTAAGGAGAAGTTTGATTTCAAAGGCGATATAGTTAGTCTGTATTCAGATTTAAGAAAGTCTCAGCCGACATCCTATTCAGCCTTAATTAATACTAAGGAAGAACAAATACTTTCATTGTCGCCAGAATTATTTTTTAGGATTGATAAAAATAAAATTACTGCTCGACCAATGAAGGGGACAATCAAGAGAGGCGAGAACGAAGAGAAAGATTACAAGAGCAAAGTTGATTTGGGGAATAGTAAAAAGATAAGGGCTGAGAATTTAATGATAGTAGATTTATTGCGAAATGATTTAGGAAGAATTTCTGAAGTAGTACGCGCGCCTAAACTATTTGATATTGAAAAGCATCCTACCCTTTATCAGATGACTTCGACTATAGAGGGAAAATTAAAAAAGAATACAAGCTTAAAAGAGATGTTTTCTTCTTTGTTCCCTTGTGGTTCAGTAACTGGAGCACCAAAGATAAAAACAATTCAACTTATAAAAGAATTAGAGAAAGAACCTAGGGGGATATATACCGGGGCAATCGGATATATTTCACCAAAAAAGAAAAGTTGCTTTAACGTTGCAATAAGAACTATTCGAATTAAGAAAAACAAAGGAGAGCTAGGTATTGGTGGAGGAATAGTTTACGATTCAAAGGCAAAGAGTGAATACGAGGAAGCTTTGCTTAAGGGAAAGTTTTTTCGAGATGGATTAGAGGAGGCAGGGCTTATTGAAAGTATTCTTTGGGAGAAGAACAAAGGGTATTTTTTATTAAAGCTACACTTAAAGAGATTAAAGAAATCAGCTAAAGACTTTTTATATTCTTACAGAGAAGAAGAGGTTAAGAGTAAATTAAAAGAAATAATAAAAAATAAAAATAAAAACTTCAAAGTACAATTAGTATCGTATTCCAACGGAAGCGTTGATATTAAAGCAGAACCAATAAAAAATATTAGAATGCCAATTAAAGTAAGAATAAGCAAGAAGAGAACAGATTCTAAAGATAAGTTTTTATATCATAAAACCACTAAAAGAGCTTTTTATGATTCGGAGAGAAAAAAAGGACTCGCTAAAGGGTATTTTGAAACTATTTTTCTAAATCAAAGGGAAGAACTTACTGAAGGGACCATAAGTAATATATTTGTTCTAAAGAATAAGAAGCTATACACACCACCGGTTAGAAGTGGCCTCTTGTCAGGAGTGCTAAGAGAGCAGCTAATAAGAGAAGGAAAGGTGAAGGAGAAGGTGCTTTATTTAAAAGACTTTAAGAGCGCTGATAAAGTCTATTTGGGCAATTCTATTAGAAAGCTTTTATTGGCAAAGAAACCTCTATTTTCTCCCATTGTTAAAGTAAAATAATCTGATATAATGCTGAAAGCATGATGAAGGTTAGTACCCCTAAAGAACTTACCGTAAGGGTTAAAAAGATTAATAAAATCAAGGACGATATCTTTCTTTTGAGCTTTGATTCTGCTTATGTTACAAAGAATTCTCATCCCGGACAATTCCTCCATATCAAGATCATTAAAACTATTCTAAGAAGGCCGTTTAGCATTCATTTTGTTAAGGGTAAAACTGTATTTATTCTCTTTAGGATCAGAGGTCGAGGGACTAAGATTTTATCTGAATACAAAATCGGAGATAAATTAAACATCATTGGTCCCCTAGGAAGGGGGTTTTATTTAGATGATAAGAGTAAAAACAATATTCTTCTTGCTGGAGGCCTAGGAGTTGCGCCATTAGTTTTTCTTGCCGATAGGCTCAAGGAATCTAAACCAATTGCTATCCTAGGAGCAAAAGACAAGAAGGATATTGTATGTGCAGATGAGTTTGAGAAAAGAGGGTGCCAAGTTTACATTGCAACCGAAGATGGGTCAAAAGGCAAGAAAGGGACTGCTGTAGATATTTTAAAAAGTCTTTTTAATAAATTCAATAAGAGTGATAAAATAAATCTGTATACTTGTGGTCCAGAAGGCATGTTTAAAGGAATAAAGAAAGCTATCGGCAAGAACAAAAATATAAATTGCCAAGTTTCTTTTGAGCAGTTTATGGGCTGCGGGTTAGGGACATGTTGCGGATGCACTATTGAAACTAAAAATGGCTACAAAAAGGTATGCAAAGATGGTCCAGTATTTAGAATGAAAGATGTTTGGTAGAAAAGGAGAAGAGAGGTGTGGTATACATATATAGCTTTAGGTCTAGGGGCAGGAATTGCTAGTGGGTTCTTAGGAATTGGAGGAGGGTCAATACTGATTCCAGTTCTGGTGTATATGTTTGGACTTAGTCAACATCAAGCTCAAGGTACAACTTTAGCTTTAATGATCCCACCAATAGGATTGTTAGCTGCTTGGAAATATTATAGCGAAGGTAATGTTAAATTAGACATGGCTGCCTTTATTTGTATTGGATTTTTATTTGGAGGATTAATCGGAGCAATTTTTGTTCACAAGGTTCCAGGTCCAGTATTAAGGAAAGTTTTTGGAGGATTTTTACTATTGATATCTCTACATATGATCTTGGGAAAATGAAGACTGATTTAAAAATAAAACTAGGAAAACTAAAGTTAGATACTCCAATAATTTCTGCTTCAGGAACTTTTGGTTATGGGAATGAGTTAAAAAGTCTAGCTAATCTTGAAGCTATTGGTGCCATTACCACTAAGACCGTTACTTTAAAACCTCGGGCTGGGAACCCACCGCCAAGAATTTATGAAAGTGAATGTGGAGTGATGAATTCGGTAGGTTTAGAGAATCCAGGGTTAGAAGTTTTTATAAAGGAAAAATTACCAGAGATCAAAAATTTAAATGTTAAGCGTATTATTAGCGTTGGTGGTTTTTCAAATATGGAGTACAGGAAGGTTGTAGAAGCTCTAACTAACGAAAAGGGAGTAGATGGCTTTGAAATCAATCTGTCTTGTCCTAATTTGAAGTTAAAGAAATTAATTTCTCAAGACGCTAGAGCAACTTATAATTTAACTAAGACTTTAAGGAAAATAACCAAGAAGCCTTTATTCATAAAAATTACTCCGGAAGTAAGTGACATAGTAAAAATTGCAAAAGCGGTAAAGCAAGGTGGGGCTGATGGAATATCTTTAGTTAATACTTTCTTTTCTCTTCGAATAAATATTGAGACCAGAAAACCTTATTTAGGCAATGTTTATGGGGGTTATTCTGGAAAGGCAATTAAGCCAATGAGTCTTTATCGAGTTTGGAAAGTAGCTAAGGAAGTTAAAATCCCGATTATTGGTGGTGGAGGAATAGAAAATGCAAATGACGCGATTGAATTTATTTTAGCTGGAGCTACTGCAGTTAGCCTAGGAACTATAAATTTAGTTAACCCTAATAGTGGAGAACATGTCTCATCAGGGATAAAGAAGTATATGAGTAAGAATAAAATTAGTGATTTAGGAAAGCTACGAGGAGGATTAATTGAGTAACAATTGGGAAAAACTCATCGTTGCTTTAGACCTAGAGGAAAGAAGCGAAATAGAAAAAGCAGTAGATATCCTTGGGCCTAAAGGAGTGAAATTTAAGATTGGTTCAATTGCCTTTACTAAGTTTGGACCAGATCTTGTTAAAGGGTTTATTAATCAG
>Ga0075121_1000434_pt1 | contig 28640 bp, 29 predicted proteins | sample AntAceMetag02UKG_FD_69793 | JGI IMG/M metagenome (GOLD analysis project Ga0075121, IMG submission 69793) | Saline lake microbial communities from Ace Lake, Antarctica - Antarctic Ace Lake Metagenome 02UKG | ecosystem: Environmental > Aquatic > Non-marine Saline and Alkaline > Saline | place... | reverse complement strand
CGGTAAATAAAGGAGCCCCCCATGGCAGAACTCAGAACATACGTATTCATTGACAGCCTGCAGCCGCAGTTTGCCTCCTTCCTGGCAACGATTGCCAAAGGATTCCTCCCCATCGCGGGACAGGCCGCCCTGTTCGTGGAAATTTCCCCGGGCATCGCGATTAACCAGGTCACAGATGTGGCGCTGAAGAGCACCAACGTCAAGCCGGGTATGCAGATCGTTGAGCGCCTCTACGGTATGCTCGAGGTCCACTCGGATGAACAAGCCGAAGTCCGTCAGGCTGGCGCCGCCATCCTGAAGGATCTCGATCTGGCCGAAGATCAGCGTATCAAGCCGAAGGTCTATTCGTCGCAGGTCATCCGGAACATCGATGATCACCAGACGATGCTGATCAATCGCATGCGCCACGGCAATATGATCACACCGGGCCAGTCCCTGTATGTGATGGAAGTCGCCCCGGCCGGATATGCCGCCCTCGCCGCGAACGAAGCAGAAAAGGCCGCCAACATCAACATCCTGGATGTGATGACCTTCGGCAGCTTCGGCCGGATCTATCTCGGCGGTGAAGAGCAGGACATCGATGTCGCCTTCCGTGCCGCAGAAGCGGCGATTGAAGCCGTGACGGGCCGTGCGAGCAAGTAAGCAAACATTTAAAAACAAAAAACAAAACAACAAGAGGTACATAAAATGGCAGATGCATTAGGAATGATTGAGACGCGTTCCTTCCCCGCTACGGTGGAAGCCGCTGATGCGATGGTCAAGGCCGCGAAGGTCGAACTGGTCAGCTATGAGAAGACCGGCGGTGGATTCACCTCCGTGGTCGTACGTGGCGATGTCGCCGCCGTCAAGGCCGCCTGTGATGCCGGACAGATTGCTGCCGGCCGCGTCGGTGAAGTTGTGGCAGTCCACGTGATTGCCCGTCCCCACGCCAACGTGGATGCGACTCTCCCGTTGAGCCGCGTTCCCGCCAAGGGCGCCAAGTAAGGCGTTCCTTTCCCGGCAGAGGCCGTCGGTGCAAGCCGGCGGCTTCCGCCAACCCCTTTTATAGACTCAGAATACAAGCCCCGGAGGCAGAAGTATGAATCTCGGTAAAGTAGTTGGGACCGTCGTGTCCACCCAAAAAGAGCCCACCCTGAATGGGGTCCGCTTCCTTCTCGTCCGGCAGATTGATACGACCGGCAAGGAAACCCCCTCTTTTGTCGTCGCCGCCGATGCCATGGGCGCCGGCGTAGGCGAAATTGTTCTGACTGCGGCCGGTTCCTCCGCCCGCCAGACAGAAATGACCGACAAGAAACCCGTGGACAACGTCATTATGGCGATTGTGGACACGTGGGAAGTCAACGGCAAGACCCAGTATACGAAGTAGACTTCTCTTTTGAATCGTGCGGCTTGGAGCCGCCACCTCACAGCGAGACTCGATTATGAAACTGACCGATCAAGACCTTGAAGCCATTGCACAGCGCATTGCCAGTGATATGGGCAACGCCCCATCCCCGGCCGCACCCAGCGCACCCGCTCCGTCGGCCCCTGCTGCTCCGGCTCCCGCCGCTCCGGCCCCTGCTGCGACCATCGATGGCATGGGCGTATTTGCGACGGTGGATGAAGCCGTCGCCGCCGCACAGAAGGCGTTCCCCGTCTTTTCGAGCCTCCCGCTGGATAAGCGCGGTGAGATTATCGAGAACATGCGCGCCATCATGCGCGAAAATGGCACGGCTCTCGCCAAGGCTGCTTTTGATGAAACCGGATTCGGTCGATTTGAAGATAAGATCTTGAAGAACCAGCTGGTCACCGAAAAGACCCCGGGCATCGAAGATCTCCCCCCCGTCGCCTGGACCGGCGATCATGGCCTGACCCTAATGGAGCCCGCACCGTTTGGCATCATCGGCGCCATCACCCCGACGACCAATCCGACCTCCACCATTATCTGCAACGCCATCGGGATGCTGGCAGCTGGCAATGTCGTTATTTTCAATGTGCATCCTTCCGCCAAAAACTGCTCAATCCAGACGGTGGTTCTACTGAACAAGGCCATCACTGAGGCGGGCGGACCGCCCAATGCGGTCACCTGCATCGGCGAATCTTCTATTGAGTCGGCTGGACAGCTGATGAAGCACCCCGGCATTCGCGTGCTCGTGGTTACGGGCGGCGGCGGCGTGGTCAAGGCGGCCATGTCCAGCGGCAAACGCTCGCTCTGCGCAGGCCCCGGCAATCCCCCGGTTGTGGTGGATGAGACAGCCGACATTGAAAAAGCCGCAGCGGACATCGTGCTGGGCGCGTCCTTCGACAACAACATGATCTGCATTGAGGAAAAAGAGACCGTCGTCGTGGACTCCGTTGCGGACAAGCTCATCCAGGGCATGCTGCGAAACAATGCGGTCCTGATCGACAAATCCAAGATCGCGGCCATGGAACAAGTCATTTTCTCGAAGATGGCCGGCCCTCGTGGTCATGCCGCAATCAATCGCAAGTGGATCGGCCAGAATGCCGATAAGATTCTGGCAGAAATCGGGATTTCGGCTCCGCCGACCACCCGTCTGGCCATCGTCGAACTGCCGGAAGACCATCCCCTGTTCTGGACGGAACAGATGATGCCGGTCATGCCCATCTGCCGCGCACCGAATGCGGACTATGCCATTGATCTGGCAGTACAGATGGAAGGCGGCAACTTCCACACCGCCATTATGCATTCGAAAAATATCGATAATCTCTCCCGCATGGCCCGGCTGTGCAACTGCTCGCTGTTTGTCAAAAACGGTCGCTCACAGGCCGGCCTCGGCTTCGGCGGCGAAGGGTACACCTCATTCACGATCGCCTCGCCCACCGGCGAAGGCCTCACCACCCCCCGCAGTTTCTCGCGCTTGCGCCGCTGCACCATGGTCGACCATTTCCGAATTGTATAAATGAAGTCTTTTCCCGCATTTGCCACCATTGAACTTAACAGCGTCCCGGTCGGCCTCTACGCCGCTGATGCCCTGCTGAAAAAATCCCCCATCGGGATGATCCGTACCGGAACCATCGGCTCCGGGCGTTTCTTCATCCTCCTGGCCGGCACCACGGCATCGGTCGCGGAAGCCCATGAAGAAGCCCTTTTCCATGGCGGCCTTCAGGTCGCAGATGACTGCTTCCTGCCTGATATCCACCCCTCGCTCTATGAAGCCATTCTGGGCAATACCCGCCAGATGGGGGATGGACCGCTGTTGATTCTGGAAACCCCGACGGTCTCCTGCAACATTCAGGCGATTGAACGTGCCATGAAGGGTGTGCCCGTTGAGTTGCTGGAGTTCCGCGCCGGCGATCCCCGGATGAACGGACGCGGCCTGGCCATTCTGCAGGGTGACCTTACCAACATCGAAGCGGCGCAGGAAATCGCCCTGGCCGCGCTGGAAACCCGTGGCATTCCGGCCCAGCACCGCATCCTGACCTCCCCCCATGAAGCGCTGCTCGAACAGATCTCCGTGTCCACCCGTTTCGATCTGGCCAAACCCCTTGCCCTCGAAGGTGAAATCGCGTCCTAGGACGCCAAGGAACTGATTATGCTTATCGGAAAAGTCATTGGAACCGTAGTTGCAACTGAAATTTACGAAGGGATGACCGGTGTCCCGTTGCTGTTGGTCCAGCCGTTGGCCAAAGATGGCACGAAAAAGGGCAATGCCGTGGTCTGCGCAGACGGGACCCGCATGGCGGGACCCGGAGAGCTCGTGTATTACGAAGGCGGCCGTGAAGCGGCGATGACACTGAATCCTTCTTTTGTCCCTGTGGATCATGCCATTGTCGGTATCGTCGATGGCGTGGAAGCCGCCGACTGGAAAGAAGGTGCCGTATGATCATCGGCAAGGTCATCGGAAATCTCCATTCCACCATCAACCACCCCTTTTATGATGGCAAAAAACTGCTGATGGTCGAGAAGATTGGGACCAATGAGAAACCCATTTCGGGTTATCTGGTCGCGGTGGATCATGCCGGCGCCGGTATCGGTGAAACGGTTTTGATTCTCGATGAAGGAACCGGTGCCCGACAGGTGCTGGAATCCAGCGATGGCCCCGTCCGGAGTGTGATTGTGGGTATCGTCGATGAGATCAGCGAAACCAAGGCCCCGTGATTTCACGGGGTTCTTGATTTGAACCCTTTTGCTTGAGCGAGTATCTTTCTACTCGGACCGTAAGATGAAAGAAGGACAACAATGAAAGCGATCGTAATTATTTTAGACTCGGTTGGCATTGGCGCAGCGCCGGATGCTGAAAAATATGGCGACACCGGAGCCTCCACCCTTTCGCACCTGGCGGCAGCCGCCGGCGGCCTGAAAGCCCCTGTGCTGCAAGCCATGGGCCTCGGCAACATCCCGGGCGTGTTGAACAACGACCCCATTGAAGGCGTCCCGGAAGAAGACAACCCCACCGCATCCTACGGTGCCATGCAGGAAGTCTCCGACGGCAAGGATACCATCACGGGGCACTGGGAAATCGCCGGGCTGGAAGTGAATCCCGGTTTTATCGGCTTCCCTCCTACGGATTCTTTCCCTCAGGAACTGAAAGATGCCTTTGAAAAGCAAACCGGCCGGAAGATCATCGGTAACAAAGCCGCCAGCGGCACCGCCATCATCGATGAACTCGGCCCCGAGCACATCGAAACCGGCAATCTGATCTGCTATACCTCCGCTGACAGCGTCTTCCAGATCGCCGCGCACGAAGAAGTGGTTCCCGTGCCGGAACTCTATCGCTATTGCGAAATCGCCCGCCGCCTCTGCGACCCCCTTCGCGTGGGCCGCGTGATTGCCCGCCCGTTTGTGGGCGAAGCCGGTGCCTATACCCGCACCGAGAACCGCAAGGATTTTGCTTATCTTCCGGATGAGCCCACGATCCTGGAGCGGCTGCTTGAGAAGGATGTTCCCGTGTATGCCGTCGGAAAAATCGAGGACATCTACTGCCACCGCGGCATCACCGAGTCGGTTCACACTGGCAATAATGCCGATTCCGAAGCGCTGGTCGAAAAGTGGACGAAGGAAAAGGCCGAGGGTCTAATCATCGCCAACTTCATCGATTACGATATGCTGTTCGGCCACCGGCGCGACCCGAAGGGCTACGCCAACAGCATCGAACTGACAGACCAGTGGCTGGCGAACTACCTCCCCCTACTCGGCCCCGATGATATGCTGATTCTGACAGCCGACCACGGCAATGATCCCACATTTCCCGGCACCGACCACACACGTGAATATGTGCCCCTGCTCGTGTATCGCCCGGGTCAGCAGCCAGGACAGCCTCTGGGGATCCGCAATGGCTTCTATGATATCGCCCAAAGTTTGGCTGATTTCTTCAAGCTTCCTTCGATTCCCCGTGGAAAATCATTCATCTAGATCACAACTGGCGGCTTCACCGGCCGCCTCTTTGCTTTACATTCAAACTGCAACAAGGAGATCCCATGGTACCCCAATGGATTATTGAGAAAAAACGAGATGGACACGCTCTGACGGATGAAGAGATCCGTTTCTTTATCAACGGTTATACGGATGGCAGCATCCCTGACTATCAAATGTCGGCGATGGCCATGGCTATCTATCTCAAGGGGATGACCCCGGAAGAAATCGCGGTCCTGACCGACACGATGATGCGCTCCGGATCCCTAGTGGACACCTCTTCCATCAATCTGCCCAAAGTGGACAAGCACTCCACCGGCGGAATCGGCGACAAGGTCTCCCTCATTCTAGCTCCCCTCGCCGCCTGCTGCGGCCTGGCCATCCCGATGATTTCCGGCCGCGGCCTGGGCATCACCGGCGGCACCCTGGACAAACTGGAATCCATCCCGGGCTTCACCACCGGCCTTTCCGAAACCGATTTCATCGAAACCATGCACAAGTGTGGGTTCTCCATGATCGGCCAGACCGGCGAAATCGCCCCGGCGGACAAGAAGCTTTATGCCCTGCGCGATGTGACCGGCACCGTGGCTTCGATCGCTCTGATCACCGCCTCCATCATGTGCAAGAAGATGGCCGAAGGCATTGATTCTCTCGTGCTGGATGTCAAATGGGGCACCGGCGCCTTTATGCGCACCGTCGAAGATGCCACCGCGCTGGCCGAATCCATGGTCCGCGTCGGCAAAGCAATGAACAAGGGCATGGTTGCCCTCCTCACCGATATGAACCAACCGCTGGGACGTACCGCCGGCAATGCGCTGGAAGTCGTTGAATCCATGGAATGCCTGCAGGGGCAGCATGCAGGCGAAGATCTGATGAACATCACCCTCGCCCTGACCGCTGAGATGCTGGTGCTGGGCGGAAAAGCTCCGAACACCGTTGAGGCGCTGAAAATTCTCAACGCCAAGATCGATTCGGGCGAAGCCTTCGAGAAGTTCAAGGAAATGGCTGCGATCCAAGGCGCCGATGTTTCGGCACTGGACGATTTGTCCAAACTGCCTCAGGCGTCGATCATCCGTGAATACAAGGCTCCGACGGCTGGATTCCTGTCCAAGGTGGATGCCGAATCGATCGGTCGCGCGGTTCTCGTATTGGGTGGCGGTCGCCAGAAGACCGACGACACCATAGATTACGCGGTCGGCACCTCCGGACTCGCCAAGATCGGCGATGAGGTCAAGGCGGACGACACCCTTGTCACCGTGCATGCCAACTCGGAAGAGAAGCTCGTGCAGGCCATGACCTATATCGAACAAGCCTTTGCAATTGAAGATACACCGATCACCGCACCGACGGCCGTGGTGGCCCGCATTACCGGTTAAATGAAAGAAGTGAGGAACACTGATGATTGATCCCAAAGCACTTGAAGCCGCACTCGCGGCTGTCAAATCCGCCTTCCCCGAAGCCAAACCTCAGGTTGGCATGATTCTCGGCTCCGGCCTCAGCGATGTCGCGGATGCCTTTGAAACCCTGGGTGTCATTCCCTATGGCGATATCCCCGGTCTGGGCAAGACCGGCGTGGTCGGTCATGCCGGGAAACTGGTCTGGGCCAAGTCCGCCGGCATTGAAACCTTTATCTTCCAGGGCCGCCGTCATGTGTACGAAGGCGTGGGCTGGGAGCCGGTTGCAATTCCGTTGTTCATCCTGAAGAGCTTTGAAGCCAAGGCTGTCTTCCTGACCAATGCAGCCGGCGGTACGCGTGCCGACTGGAAGCCTGGCGATCTGATGATTATCGAAGATCATATCAACATGATGGGCATCACCCCCTTCATGGGCGACCATGACCCGTTCTGGGGGCCTCGTTTCCCCGACCAGTCCTATGTCTATGACAAGGATCTGCGAGCCGCCCTGGCCCGCGCAGGCAAAGAAGTCGATGTGGACCTTCGCAGCGGCGTTTATTTTGCTGGCACCGGTCCGACCTACGAAACCCCTGCTGAAATCCGTGCCTGGCGCGGGATGGGCGCGGATGCGGTCGGCATGAGCACCGTGCCCGAGGCGATGCTGGCCAATGCGTGCGGACTACGTGTAGCGGGTCTTTCCTGCATCACGAATATGGCCGCCGGCATCCTCGATCAAGCCCTGACCCATCAGGAAGTCACGGATACGACCCAGCAGGCCATGGCCAACATGAAGAAACTGATTCTCCAGTTCTGGACCGAACTGTCCAAGGAAACTCTCTAACCCAGGAGCCCTCATGCCTAAGAAAAATTCAATAAAGAAGATGACGAAAAAGGTCGCCAAGAAAGTCATAAAAAAGACGGCGAAGAAATCTGCAAAGAAAGCCAAAGTAGAGATGCAGTATCATGTGCATCTGAAGCCCGGCGATGTCGGTCGCTATGTGCTGCTCCCGGGGGACCCCGGACGCGTGCCTCTGATTGCCTCCTTCTTTGATAATGCCAAGGAAGTCGCTTTCAACCGTGAGTACCGGACCTGGACCGGAACCGTGGACGGAATCAAGATCTCCTGCTGTTCCACCGGCATCGGCTGTCCCTCCACGGCGATTGCCGTTGAAGAGCTGATCAAATGCGGCGCCGACACCTTTATCCGAATCGGGACCTGTGGGGCACTGCAGCCCGAGGTAAAACTCGGTGATCTGTGCATCACGACCGGTGCTGTCCGCGAAGAAGGCACCACCCGCCAGTATGTGCCCATCTCTTACCCGGCCGTGGCGGATCTGGATGTGACCCTGGCCTTGCGAGAAGCCGCCAAGAATCTAAAAATCAGGGCCCATACCGGAATCGGCCATTGCAAAGACGCCTTCTTTATTGAAGACAAGGACATCCCCATCCGTGAGGATATCGATGCCCTCTGGAATGCCTGGTACCGGTCGAATGTGATTTCGACTTCGATGGAATCGGCCGCCCTGTTTGTGGTCTCCAGCATCCGCCGCGTCCGTTCCGGTGAAGTTCTTGCCACCATCGGCCTGACTTATAAGGACGCCCCAATCATCGCCAAGGTGGGCGTGGAAGAAGCCATCCGGACGGCGATCGAAGCCGTCAAAATTCTGGATCGCCAGAATCGGAAGTAACTGCTGCCCCGGCCGGAAGCGTGTGCTTCCGGCCGACCAAAAGATTTTTGACAGGGCCTGAACCACGTGGTTTAGTCTTCCTATGATAGGAGGCAACCCCCATATCCTGTGCACGCTCTTTCTGACCCTTTTTGCCTTCATCGCATCGGCATGGGGCGAAGATCCCGCAGTCCGGATCGGCAATCCCCTATTGGCCCGCTACCCGGTTTCCGGAGATGCCCGACCGCGCTCCATCTGGGACCTGCACACCTTCAACTCCAAAATTTATCTGGCCCACGGCGATTACTGGAACGACTCGGGCCCGACCGATATCTGGATCTATCCGGGGGACGGAACCACCTTCATGAAGGAGTTCGTCACGGATGAGGAAATGATCTGGGACTTCTTCGAGTATGAGGGGTTGCTTTTCATTCCGGGAGTCGATGCCATGGAGAGCTGGGATTATGCCAATCTCTACATCAATGATCCGGCCCAGACGAATCAGGCCGGGTGGACCAAGAAAAGAACTCTCCCGAATGGCCGACATTCCTTTGAAGTGGCTCTCTTCAAAAGCAATCTTTATGCCAGTATCACCCGAAGCGACTATACCGGCCGGACCTTGGTCTCAACGAACATGGGGAGCACATGGAGCACGCTCCTGTCTCAACACAGTCAGTACGTGGTTTTTGACGATTTCCTCTTCATCGAAGGGGACACCGACTACATCTATGACGGGCAAACCCTAACGACGGTCACTCCGAACCTCATTGCCTACACTTTGAATACCACACGAAAGGTTCGCTACCGGGATGGAGTGCTCTACTCCCTGTTTCCCCGCTACCAGCTGAATACCAGCCCCCTGTATTTCATCACGGCCGATCAGATTGAAAACAGCGGGACCGCGACCGCCCTCCCGCAATTTCTGACAGAAAAGGTGCGGGACATCGTTGTCCGAAGCAATGTCTGCTATGTTATGACCGTTGAAGAAATCCAGACCGACCTGCTGTACCGGGGACAGATTTATGCCTCGAGCGATCTGACCAACTGGCCGATGGCCACCGAATTCACCGTGCCGGGGATGCCCCTTTCCTTCGAAATCATGAGCAACCGATTCTATGTCGGACTGGGCAGCCGGTTTGACGGGGCGGATTGGAGTCGGCTCACCGGCCCGGAGGCAGGCAGTGTCTGGCAGGTCTCGCCTCAACCCCGGCTCGACTATCTGGATGCGCTGACGCCAGGGGAAGTCAGCCTGCTGGTCTCGCTCGTCCCCGGCTTCGATTTCACCCTCCAGTCCACACCGGACCTGGTCAGTCCCTTATGGAGTGTTGTGACCGCCACAAACGCCCTAACCGACACCTATCTAATCACCGATCCCGTTCTGACGAATGAAGCGATCCGCTATTACCAGATTACCTATTAATCAGCCCCCGGCTGACTATTCGTCTGAAATGTCCGGAGCCCCCCTTGATTCCATACTGGAATCTCTGCCGGGAAGATGCTACACAGAGAAGCATGAAGGGTATTCCTAAACCAGCGAAGAAGTTGCCGAAGGCTGTCCCCCCCATCCGGATGAGAGACGGGACTGACGGGGTCCGGAAGAAAAAGGCCCATGAAGAAGACCAGCAGAAGGTCGCGTCCAAAGTGCGTACGCGGATCTATCGTCAGATTCTCGCCCTGTTAGACATCGCGGACCGCCTGACACTGGATGTGTCGAGCAAGGAAGACCGCTTCGGTCTCGAGTGGTCTTCTCTCATCCGCCAGATCAAGGAACACTACAAGGACGATGTCGTGAAGATTGTTCCCCTGCTTCAAACCCTGATCATGTCGAAGGAAGGTGCACAGGGCCTCCCCAAAGAACTGTATCGGAATCTGCTTGATTACCTGGAGGAGTGCCAGAATTTCATGAAGTGGATCCGCAGTCCTTCCAGCAATGATCCCGTGCCAGAAGAACAGGAAAACCCCTTCATGGAAACTGGGCAGCAATTCAAGAAATGCTGCACAGAAATGCAGCAGCAAATCTGTATTTTTGAGAACGAACGCGGAGAAAATGAGGAAAGTTTCTTCAGCTGATCCGCCGATCAAGCTCCTGCCGCTCTACACTTCCCAGCAGGAGACCAGCAATCCGAGCTCTTCGGACGAGTCAATGAGACGCCCCTGTTGAAATTCTGATATCCAGCCCCGGTTCTCCCGGCGTCGGGTCCGATACAGAGTGGCATACTCAATGGCGGGAGTCGCTGTGCCGGCTCCCCCAATTAATTCGGTTCCCCGGCGGACATTATCAATCATCCAGGCCGGGAGCCGGGCCGCGTAGTTATTACGCTCGATTTCACCCACATGACAGGCCAAAGCGCCGCATAACCGCCTGAGCTGAGTCTCATCAGCGGACACCATGAGATTGGGACGCGCCAACGGATGCCAGTACTCCGTTTCCAGCACATGAAAGCGCCGGTGCTCGAAACAGTCCATAGCCGCCACCCCCAACCGGTGAGTCTCCCGATGCGTAGAATGCCCATCCTTGAGGTGTGGCATCAAGACAACCGTGGGTGAAAGTTGCTCAAAACGATCTGCCAGTTCTTGGACACAGCCCTTTGATCCCATCGGAGCTTCCAGTTTCCGGAGGTGAAAATCCAGCTTGTTACAAGCGGCCTTCATTTCGTGTTTTCGGGCCGCTTGACGGTCCAAACGGCTCCCCCAGGTGATCGGAACCACCCAGATCCGGAATCCGCACTCTTCTTGTAACCGCAACGGCAGCAAGCCGGTGATGCTTTCATCATCCGGGTGCGGCGCTAAAATCAATGCGCATTTTCTCATCACTCTCTTATCTCCTCCCCACCTTCTCCCGCCAAGACATTTCTGCCTATTTGAGGCGATTCCTTGCAATTTACCCTCAGCAGAGTAGTCTTAACATGGTTTTAATAATGAGATTCATGCTTTATAATATGCGGTACGGAACAGGAACGGGATTTAAATTCCATCTACCTATTCCTTTTGGCGGTTTTTTCAGGAAAACCAGTAAGAATCTGGACGCCCTGATCCGCTTTTTCCACGAGCAGAAGGCTGACGTTCTCGGACTGGTCGAAATCGATGCAGGGTCCTATCGGACAGGGCATCGGGACCAAGCGGATGTCATTGCCAAACAACTGGGGCATCGCCCCTTCTGCCGCTCCAAATACCGCCAGCGGTCCTGGTGGGCCCACTTCCCATTGATGCGCAAACAATCCAATGCCTGCCTGAGCGGAGAGACCGTCCTGCACGAACGCACTCATTTCTTTGAGAAGGGCGTCAAGCGCCTCGTCATGGAGGTCGAACTGGAAAAGGTCGTCATTTTTGTCGTTCATCTCGCCTTGAGCCGGCGCTGCAGGGAGGCCCAACTGGCCGATCTGACCTGTTTGATGAACCAGGTCAAGAAGCCTTATCTCATCGCCGGCGACTTCAACGCCTTTGCCGGAAAAGTGGAATTGAAGGAATTCATGGAGGTGCTACAGCTCTCCAATGCCAATCTGGACGATACCCCTACGTTCCCCAGCCGATCGCCCCGCTGGCAGCTCGACTTTATTTTACACAGCCCGGAGATTCGCATCACACATTTTGAAGTCGCCCATAATGTCCGCCTCAGCGACCACCTTCCGCTCATTTGTGACTTCGAGGTCCGCGGTTCCGCCCAATCTGTCGGCACGTAATCTCTCTCGGGAACCTGCCATTGCGCCCCACGCGCGCTTTCGCTATAATGCTGAAGTCGTAGGAGACCCGATATGAAACCAATTGTCGCATTTCTATTCATTGCCCTCTTGATCCTTCCCGTTGCCCACGCAGAATTTCGAATGGATTGGGCCTTTCATTCCGCCGGAAATGCCAGCCGTTTGACAGAACTGGTTCCGGAAAAGGCGGTCACCTTTTTGGCCAAAGGAAGCGATCAAATCCGCAACTCCGACCCCGTCACCTTGTATTTCCTGACTGACCAAAATTTTGCCGAAGATCTGACCGAACAGGTCTTTGTTCGCTGGTGGGATGGCACCATGTCCCACTGGGTGATGGGAAGCTGGGTGAAAAATATCACGCTGGATGCCTCCAATCCGAGCACCCGTCTCCGCGATCTTCCGAGAGAGGGAACCCAAACGCTCGATTTATGGAAAGTTGTGATCCCATCCAGCATTACGCAACCGGGTGAAAACTTCTATGCCATTCAACTCAAAGGAGTTGGCAACGGAACTTCGGAAGAACGCTATCTGCTGCGCAAGCTCGGTGGGGATTTTTCTCAAACGAATCCTCTGGGACAAATCTGGTCGGCATCGGAAGAATTCGATGGCCAGGACTGGAAAATCAGCGTGCAACCTTAGGCATCTTTTCCCCTGCCTCTCAACCAATTAACAAAATATTAATAATTGAACACCCCTCTCGTCTTGACTTACCCCCCTCATAATCGACAGTGTATTCATAACTTGGAGGAAATAGACCCATGCCATCAAAACGACGTAAAGTGGAGCAGTCCCTCAAATACCGCTGGGGGATTGTGGGCGTCATCCTCGCCATCGGTTTTTTTCTCTGGTATGTCAAAACGAGTGGCAACCAACGGAATACGGACCAGGAAATGCAAAATGTCAATCTGGTCAAGATTCCGTGCATCCGCTGTCTGGGGGATCCTGTACGCAAGAAAACTTGTTCTCTCTGCAATGGATACGGGTGGATGTGGGTGGACAAAACCCGCGAAGACCTGCCCGAAGACGTCAGGAAAGCGGTCGAAGAATACAGTCCGTAATCGGGGCTGTGTTCCCATCGGGGGGATGAGGACAATCCTCTCATGAAACTGATTCCCCGCTATCTGCTGAGCCATCTGTTCCGCCCGTGGGGCTATATCCTCACCGGGTTTTCGCTCATCGCGGTTCTGGTCGATCTGTTCGATCATTTTGTAGACTTCATGGAGGTGGGCACGCCCATTTCAAGAGTCCTGTTATATTATGCGGTCCTGATCCCGACCTACCTCCCCTTCATGCTCCCCATCTCACTGCTTCTGGCCTTGCTCTATGCGCTTTGGCAGCTGGGCAAGAATTCAGAGCTGGTGGCGATGCGCGCCTGCGGCTTGAGTTTGACCCAGCTCATCACCCCCTTCCTTCTGACTGGGTTGATTACCTCCTTCGCGCTGCTAGGCATCAACGAACTCTTCAATCCCTGGGCCACCCACTGGACGCGGCAGTTTAGCAGCATCCAGCACAAGGGCAATACCGCACAAGCCTATCTGGCTGTCAATCTGGCCTATAAGAATGTGCCGGGACGGCGCATCTGGCGGATCAATACCTTCGATCCGCGTCCGTCCGTCTCCTTTGAAATGCGCGGCATCAATCTGACCCAGCAGCGCCCCGATGGATCCGATGAATTCCGCATGGATGTGGAACGCGCGCGCTGGCTAGAGGGCCATTGGTGGTTCGAAGATGTTGAAACACGCTATTATAACACCAACAATGATCCGACCGGCCCCACGGAGACCCGCCCCAGCCTTGAAATGACGATGCTGGCGGAAACGCCCCGGGATTTCATCAATGAAGTCAAGGACTCCAGCGAGCGCTCCGCCACCGAAATTCTCCAGTTCATCGAAACGCATCAGGGCATTTCTGATGAGACCCGCAACCGACTGATGGTGGATTTTCATTATCGGCTGGCGGCCCCGTGGCTTTGCTTCATCGTCATTCTGGTCGGGGTTCCCTTCGGCACCCATACGGGACGCCGCGGAATGGGGATGGGAATCCTGCTCGCCTTGCTCGTCTTCTTCGCCTACTACATTCTCATGGGCCTGGGATTGGCCTACGGAAAACGACAGCTCCTCACCCCTGTGCTGGCCGGCTGGCTGCCGGATATTATGTTCTTCACTCTGGGCCTTGTTCTCCTTCGCCGGATCCGCTGACCGTTCCCGCACAGAAGCGGGAAAAGCCTTTGCAGGCCCCTTCCCAATCGGATACGATGCCGAGAACAAATCGCAACGATTCAAGCAGGAGACAGAACATGGCCACAAAGATTACCCGCGAATTTCTCGAACAGATTCCCAAGACCGACATCCACCTGCATCTGGACGGATCACTTCGGATCCCCACCCTGATTGAACTGGCCAAGGCGGCCAAGGTCGACCTGCCCTCCAAGACTGAAGAAGGCCTTCTGGAGCTGGTCTTCAAAGAGAAATACCAGGATCTCCCGGATTATCTCCGCGGATTCGGCCTGACCTGCGCCGTTCTTCAGAACCCGGAAAACCTCGAGCGCGTGGCCTATGAACTCGCGCAGGACAATATCGCGGAAAACGTCCGCTACATCGAAGTCCGCTATGCTCCGCAACTTCATGTACGACCCGGCTTCACCATGGAAGCCGTCGTCGAGAGTGTGAACCGCGGGCTTGAACGGGCTCAGCAGGAGCACAACCGTTCAGACGCGGTCAAACAGGGCACGGACATCCCCTTCCACTACGGCATCATCACCTGCGCCATGCGCTTCTTCAACCGCCACATGTCGGCCTACTATGCGCAGCTGTTCGATGTGATGCCTCATGCCCCCGCGAAGGAAGTCATGGCCATCGCCTCGCTGGAAATGGCACGTTCGGCGGCCGCACTGGCGCATGACAAAGGCATTCCGGTCGTGGGTTTCGATCTCGCCGGCGCCGAGGCGGGCTTCCCGGCCCTCGACCACAAGACGGCCTATCAGCACGCCCATGTCAACTTCCTGAAGAAAACTGTGCATGCCGGCGAGGCCTACGGCCCCGAGTCCATTTTCCAAGCCATCACCGAATGCCATGCCGACCGGATTGGCCACGGGACCTTCCTGTTCTCCACAGATAAGGTATCCGACCCCAAGATCAAGGATCCTGAAGACTTTGTGAAATGCCTTGTGGACTACATCGCCTCGCGCCGCATCACGCTCGAGGTCTGCCCAACCAGCAATCTCCAGACCATTCCCAGCATCACCTCGGTAGCGAATCACCCGCTGCGCAAGATGCTGGATAACAAACTCTCCGTATCCATCTGCACCGATAACCGCTTGGTATCGAGAACCAGTGTCACCCGTGAGTTGGAACTGGTCTGCGACAACCTGGATATTACTCCCACCCAGTTGCGAAACATTATTCTGGCTGGATTCAAAGGCTCGTTCTATCCCGGGCCATATAATGAAAAGCGTGCCCTGGTCCGCCAGGTCATCAACCGCTACGAGGCCCTTGAGAAGCAGTATCTCGAAACCTAATCTGGCGGAAGGCACCGATGCGATACCCTCCGAGGAATCCAGGATTGGCGATGGGGCTCACTCTGGGCCTCTGCCTCTTTTCCGGATGCCGCTCGACCCCTGCCCCCACCCCTGTTGCGCCGTTGCGTATCGGCGTGGTCGAAGATTCCCCACCGCTGATTTTCAGGGAAAAGCGGCGGTGGAAAGGCGTTGAAGCCGAACTGGGACGGGCCCTGGCGGAACGGCTGGGCAAAAAACCGGTTTTTGTTGCGCTCCCCTCCGACCGATTAAACAGCGCCCTGCTCGACGGAAAAGTCGACATCCTGATGGCCGGAATGGCCATTACCGAAGAGCGTCGAGTGCAGATGGATTTCTCCAGTCCCTATCTGGTGGTTGGACAGGCCGCGCTAATCCGCCCCTCCGACCTGTATCGCTACAACACCAAAATCAAGATCCGCTCGACGTCGAACCGAATTGGCGTTCTTGAGAACTCCGCAGCGGACCGATTGGTCTCCCGATATTTCAAACAAGCCGCCCTGACCCGCTTCCCGAGCCAGCAGGAGGCCGTGGACTCCCTTCAGAGGGAGAACATCGATCTATGGATCGGAGAGGCCCCGGCCGTCTGGTGGGCGGCCCAGCACCAGACGCCGCCTCTATCGATTGCACCCGCCCTTTTTGCCAAAGGAGAGTTGGCCTGGGCCTTCCGCCGGGGTAGCGTCAGTCTCCGGGAGGCCGCGAATCATGCGCTCGCCGATTGGCAGAAAGACGGCACGCTCGAACTGGTTCTGGGACGCTGGCTCCCTTTTTCACAATAGGAACGGCCACGGCCTCTCATGGACAGCCTTCTTCTCATCATCGGTGCCGGTGCAAGCGGTCTCTTGGCCGCCTGGACCGCCGCCCACGAACATCCGGACCGGCGCATCCTTGTGCTGGAGCGGATGCCGGAAGCGGGCGCCAAACTGGCCCGGACCGGCGGCGGGCGAGGCAATCTGAGCCACCGGGCCACCGAAGAGGAGTTTGCCACCCAGTTTGGCCGGCAGGGTCGATTCGCCATTCCGGCCTTTCGCTCATTTCCCCCACAAGCCCTGCGAACACGGTTCGAGGAACTGGGTATCCCCACCACAACAGATCCAGACGGGCGGATCTATCCACTCTCCCAATCTGCGGTGCAGGTCCGCGATGCCCTGGTGGCGGCTTGTGTGCGAGCCGGGGTCCGCTTTGAATTCAATCATGCGGTGGAGCATCTCACTCCCCCTGAGTATCCGGATGGATGCTGGAGGGCCGACTCCTTTTCCGCACGGACGGTTCTCCTGGCGGGCGGCGGTCAGTCCGCCGCTCACCTCGGGTCCAACGGTTCCAGCTTCGCGCTGGCCAAATCTCTTGGATATGCCCTGACCCCTCCGGTCCCCGCCCTGACAGCTCTCCATCTCGATGACCCGTGGGTGGCGATGCATAGCGGTCTTTCTCTGCCCGATGCCACACTTTCCCTGGTCGGTGAGCGCAAAGCGACTCCCCGCTCACGCGGCGAACTGCTCTTTACCCATCGGGGCCTTTCCGGACCGGCCGTATTAAATCTCTCCGGAGAAATTGCCCGTCGGCGGGAATCGGGTGCCAAGGTCCAGTTGCAGCTGTGCCTGTTTCAGGAAACCCCTGACCTGGCCCACATGCGCAATACCGCGGGCGCCCAGTCCGTACAAGCATGGCTGGCTCGCTCGATTCCCCGAGCGCTGGCATCCACCCTGCTGGACATCGCGCGCATCCCCCCCACTCAGACCTTTTCCCGCCTCACAGCCGCTCAGGGAAAACAATTGATCCAGACACTGACCGCCCTCCCCTTAACGGTTCGCCGCACCAGCGGCTTCGAGGAAAGCATGGTCACATCCGGAGGCGTTGGCCTGAAGCAAGTGCGCCCCGACACGCTGGAGGGGCGCCTCACCCCCCGCCTCTATTTTGCCGGGGAGCTGCTGGATCTGAACGGCCCGACAGGAGGGTGGAACCTCCAGTGGGCCTTCTGCTCCGGCCATCTGGCGGGCCGGCAGATGCTCTAGACCTTCAGGCTCTCCGCGATGGAGTCACAGACATAGTCCATCAGGGGGGGCGTCAGACCGGCGACATTGATGCGGCCACCCTTCACGACATAGATCCCCTTCTCCTCGCGCAGGAAATCGACCTGAGCATCATTCAGCCCGCTGAGAGAGAACATCCCCTTCTGATGGACAATAAACGAGAAATCCACACCCGTGTTTCGCTTCGCCAACCCGTCGACCAGTTCCTGCCGGGTCCCGGCAATGCGCCGCCGCATGGCATCGACTTCCTGGACCCAGAGCTCACGCAGTTCGGGATCGGCCAGCACCATCCGGGCCAATGCCGCGCCATGCTTGGGCGGATTCGAATAAAACACGCGAATCAGGCGCTTCAATTGGGACAGCGAGGCCGCCATGGCCTGGGAACTGGCCGCCAACAGAAGGAGAGTTCCGACCCGCTCGCCATAGAGCGCCATATTCTTGGAGAACGAAGAGGCCACCAGCGCCTCCGGCACCTTGTGCAACAGGCTCAGCATACCGGCACGGTCCTCTTCCAGACCTTCACCGAATCCCTGATAGGCAAAATCGAAGAACGGGAGCCAGCCCTGTTTCGCCGCGATATCCGCTACGCGTTCCCAGCCGGCCGCATCCAGATCTGCACCGGTTGGGTTGTGACAGCACACATGCAGTAAAACCACATCCCCGGCGGGGACTTTCTCCAGCGCCGCGCACAGGGCATCCACATCCACCTCGCGCGTCTCCGTATTGTAATAGGGATAGCTCTGAAGCTTGCAACCCGCCCGCGTAAAGATGTTCTTATGATTCCCCCAGGTCGGGTTCGGCAGCCACAGGGTCATCTCCGGGCGGAAGGTCTGAAGAAATTCCGCTCCAACGCGCAAGGCGCTGGTTCCACCGGGTGTCTGGGCTGCCGCCACGCAGTTTGTGGCCAGGCCATGGAAATCGGCGCCAAACACGAGTTCGGCCACCGCTTCACCATATTCGGCCGGACCTGAGATCGGGGTGTACCCTTTGGTTTTTTCCGATTCCCACAGCAGTCGTTCCGCTCGGCGGATACATTCCAGAACAGGGGTATTCCCCTGCTCATCGCGATAGGCGCCCACGCCCAGGTTCACCTTGTTGGGGCGCGGGTCATTCTTAAAGGCCTCCGTCAATCCAAGAATCGGGTCGGCAGGTGCGGCTTCAATGTCAGAAAAATACATGGGCATCTCCTTTGGGGTTGAGGATCCGTCTTTTCAAATTAGGGATAATAGGCCTGCACCCAAGTCTGAAGCGTATCATCCGCGACCTTGGTGATGCCCATTTCTCGTTTTGCATTCTCGACCGAGTCAGAGGCATGCGCGGCATTGACCATGATGTCCTGACCGAATTCCCGGCGGACAGAACCCGGCAGAGCCTTGCTCGGGTCCGTGGGTCCGAGAATCCCGCGAATGCGGGAAATGGCGTTCGGGCCGGCATAGACCAGCAGTAGACAGCGAAGCGTACCGGGCTTCTCTTTCTCCGCGTCCAGCAGGCCTTCGCCCCAACGTCCGGTCATGAACTGAATGATCTCATAGAACTGGTTGTCCCCGAATTTCGGGCCCAGCAGATCCCCTAGTCCCCCCTTGATTTCCTCGCTGAGTTCCATGCCCAGTTCTGTGGTTACGGCCCGCGCTGCCCGCTCGGCCACCATGCCCTTCAGTTTCTCACGCAAGACATTGCGGACAGGGCCATAGAATTCCTCGGCTTCGGCCACCGTCATGCGGTGGATCTTGGCACCCACGATGCGAAGGCCGGAACGGGAAAAGATATCAATAATCAGGCCGGGGCGAGCACTGGCAAAACGGAAATTATCCGGCTTAAGAATGACCAGGGCCTCTTCCAGGGTGCTGCCCTGAGTGACATCCCCTGCGGCATCCACGATCCCCCCGCATTCTGCACTGTATTTTGCCCAGAGCTTGAGGGCCTGCTCCACAGCATGCGCACTGGGACCGATAAACACAGCCGGCTCCAGATAATGCACGGTTCCCGACGGCTTCAGGATATAGTCGCCATAGGTATCGCGGACCGACTCGCCGCTGTTGGTCAGCCGGATCGGACCGGTCACATCCTTCACCAGCTGAATCGCATTTTCGCCTTCAAACAACAACATCATGACCCGACGGCCACTGCCGGTCACTGGATCCGGCCCGTATTCCCGCTCCACATAATCCGCCAGAAGCGGACGAGTCGGCTCGGCAATTTCCATGTCATTGCGGATCTGTTCGGCGTAAGCGTGCGCCAGTTCTTTGTTCGGTGTGAACATCCGCGCCGCGACAAAATCCAGCCCGGTGCGGCTGATATAGCGGGCGATAACGCCGCCGGTCCTCGACTTGGAGACCGTATATGGGTTGATTAAGACAAATGCCAGTTCCTTGGCCATGGGGAATTCTCCTGTGTTGTTTCTTCGGATGGGTGTATCAGTGCGGGACCCGTCCGCCTCAGGCGGGGGTCATCGCTTCAATCAGTTTTCCAAGCTTGTCACGCTTTTCCTGCAGTTCGCGTTTCCGTGAACGCACCTGCTCCACCACCTCCGGCGGCGCGCGACTCACAAATTTTTCATTCTCCAGGCGTTTGCAGACATTCGTCAGCTCCTGCTCGGTTTTCTGCAATTGCTCGGACAGGCGGCGCTGCTCGACCTCTACATCCACATGCCCTTCGAGGGACAGGAAGAGCGTGCCCAGCGGCGTGATGACGCTCGGCATGGTTTTGGCCGGCGTGAAGTCCGTTTCGACCTCCAGCTTCTCCGCCTTCAGATACGGCAGATAGGCCAGACGGTCTGCACGAACCAGGTCCCCCGTCGCCGCATCGGAGGGCCGGAGAACAAAGTCGGCGGTCTGAGACGGGGACAAGCCGTAATCGGCGCGCAGGGTGCGCGCCAGCCCGATGGCGGTATGCTTGGCATCCACATAGGAAACGGCATCCGCCTGCACGCCCCAGGAGGAGAGTTCCTCTTCATCCATCGATTCCGGCCAGGACGCAATCATGACGGACTCCGCCATGGAGGTATACCCCATTCCCTGCCAGAGTTCCTCGGTCAGGAAGGGCATGATCGGATGCAGCAGACACAGCGCACGCGACAGCACATAATGCATCACCTTGAGCACTTCGGCCTTGCGGGCCTCATCCTCTCCGTACAAAGGCTGCTTGGCATATTCAACATACCAGGCGCAGAACTCATGCCAGAAAAACTCATAAATGGATTTGGCATAATCATTGAAACGGCACCGGTCGATATTCTCGTCGCAGGCCTCGATGGTTTTATGCAACATCGCCAGAATGTGCTGATCATCCGCAGTCAGTAAGGCGGGATCAAATTCCGGATCGGCCACATCGATGGTCTGATCCTTCGTGTGCATCTGAAGGAACCGCGCGGCATTCCAGATCTTGGTGCCGAAGTTGCGGCCCAGTTCAAACTTCTCTTTCGAGATATAGACATCCTGTCCGGTCGCCGTCAGCGCAATCAGACTGAAGCGCAGGGCATCCGCACTGAAGTCGCCGATGATGTCGAGCGGGTCAATCGAATTGCCTAAGCTCTTGCTCATCTTCCGGCCCTGGTTATCCCGCACTGTTCCGTGCAGATACACCCGTTTGAAGGGCACTTCGCCCATGAACTCCATGCCGGCCATAATCATGCGAGCCACCCAGAAGAAAATAATCTCCGGAGCGGTTACCAAATCGTTGGTCGGATAGTAATATTTCAGATCCTCGGTTTCTTCCGGCCAGCCGAATACGCTGAAGGGCCAGAGCCAGGAGCTGAACCAGGTATCCAACACATCGGGATCCTGATGCAGTTCTGCGGCGCCACACTTGGGACAAACCGTCGGCTGTCCCTTAGCGGCCCAAGTGTGGCCGCATCCTTCGGCATCGCAATAAAATACGGGGATTCGGTGGCCCCACCAGATCTGGCGGCTGATGCACCAATCGCGGATGTTCTCCATCCAGTCGAGATACACCTTGTTCCAACGCTCGGGCACAAACCGGACCTGTCCGTCCTTCACCACATCGACCGCGGCGCGGGCCAGCGGTTTCATTTTCACAAACCACTGCGGCGACAAACGAGGTTCCACCGCCGTGTGACAGCGATAACAATGGCCTACGGCATGCGCATGATCTTCCACCTTTGCCAGCAGACCCGCGGTCTCCAGATCCGCCACAATCTTCTTGCGGCATTCGGCACGATCCATGCCCTCATAGATCCCGGCATTCTCATTCATTGCGCCGGCATCGGTCATGACATTCAGCATCGTCAGCTCATGACGACGGCCCATATCAAAATCGTTCGGATCGTGGGCCGGGGTCACCTTGACCGCTCCGGTCCCGAACTGCGGATCCACAAAATCATCTTCGATCAAGGGGATTTCGCGGCCCAGCACCGGCAGGATCAGCGTCTTACCCTTCAACTTGGCATAGCGCTCGTCGCGCGGATTCACCGCCACGGCCGTATCGCCCAGGAGGGTTTCCGGCCGCGTGGTGGCCACGGTCACAAATTCATTTTTCCGGCCGCCCTTCACCGCATAGCGGATGTGATAGAGATGGCCCGCCTCGTCCTGATGCTCGCTCTCCTCATCGGACAGTGCCGTGCCGCATCGGGGACACCAGTTGATGATGTACTTGCCGCGATAAATCAGCCCCTTCTCATAGAGGCGCACAAACACCTCAGCGACTGAATCACTGAGACCTTCATCCATCGTGAAACGCGTCCGAGTCCAATCGCAGGAAGAGCCCAGTTTCTTCAGCTGATTGAGGATGGTACCGCCATATTCCTCTTTCCATTCCCACACCAGCTTCAAAAAGTCTTCGCGGGGCATATCCCAGCGGCTTTTGCCCTGCTTCTTCAGCTGGCGTTCCACCACATTCTGCGTGGCGATGCCGGCATGGTCGGTGCCCGGCACCCAGACGGCATTGAAGCCCTGCATGCGCTTCCGGCGAACCATGACATCCTGAATAGTCTCGTTCAGCGCATGGCCCATGTGCAGCTTGCCGGTCACATTCGGCGGCGGAATCACAATGGTATAGGGCTTGCCTCCCTGGTCGGGCTCGGAGTGGAAGTATCCCTTCTCCAGCCACCAGTCATACCACTTCTGTTCAATGGCATGGGTATCGTAGTTTTTTGGCAGTTCGGACATAGGAAATCCTTTATTTCTTTTCGGACTGGCGGCGCTGCTCATCCAGGAACAGCTTATATTCTACGCTATCCACAAGCGCCTCCCAGGAGGCCTCAATGATATTCTCGCTCACGCCCACTGTCCCCCAGTGCTCATGACCGTCAGACGAATCAATCAGCACCCGGGTCGTGGCCTTGGTCGCGGTCTCAGGATTGAGAATGCGCACATGGTAATCTTCCAGCTTCACGGAATCGATAGCCGGGTAGAAGCGATGAAGCACCTTGCGCAAAGCAGAATTGAGCGCATCCACGGGGCCATCCCCCTCCCCGGAGGTCATCTCGTCCTGACCTTCCACATTCACTTTGATGGTCGCCACGGTCGTCGCCTTGGTATCGGTGTCCGCTTTCTGAACCACCACACTGAAGCCCTTCAACTCAAAGAAGGGCACATGCTGTTTCAGAACCTTCTGGACCAGCAGCTTGAAGGAGGCATCCGCCGACTCAAACTGATAGCCGTTCTGCTCCATCCCTTCCAGCTTCTTAAGGATGTCCTTCACCGCCGGTGAATTCTTGTCGAAGTCCAGGCCCATTTCATCAACCTTCAGGCGCACATTGCTCGCACCCGACAGTTCACTCATCAGAATGCGCCGCTGATTCCCTACCGAGGTGGGATCGATATGTTCAAAGCTCCTGGATACCTTGCTAACCGCATCCACATGCATGCCGGCCTTGTGCGCAAAGGCACTCTCGCCGACGAATGGCCGACTTTTCGGCGGGCGCTGATCAGCGATCTCGTCCACCATGAGCGACATCTTCCGCAGCGTCTTCACCTGAGGAGAGCAGGTCATCTCCATATCCATCTTTAACGCCAGACACGGGATGATCGAGCACAGATTGGCATTACCGGTCCGTTCGCCGTACCCATTGATGGTGCCCTGCACCATTTCCGCACCGGCCTCTACGGCCACAATCGAATTGGCGACAGCCAGTTCAGAATCGTTATGAGTATGGATACCGATCGGGAGAGCGGGGAAATGCGCTTTGACGGCCGCCGTGATCTTCATCACTTCAGACGGCAGGCACCCCCCATTGGTGTCACACGGGACAAGCGAATCCGCACCCGCATCGGCTGCGGCCTGGAGCGTCTGGATCGCGTACTCCGGATTGTCCAGATAGCCATCAAAGAAATGTTCGGCATCGTAGATCACTTCTTTGCCGTGATCTTTCAGATACCGAACGGAATCCGCGATCATCGCCAGATTCTCTTCCGGGGTGGTTTTCAGGACCTTCTCCACATGCAGTAGCCAGCTCTTCCCGAAGAGCGTTGCGACCGGGGCTCCCGTCTGAAGGATCGCAGCAAGACCCGGATCCTCCTCGGCGGAAAAGCGGGCACGGCGGGTGGAGCCGAACGCCGCCAGCTTGGCATGCTTCAGCTGAACCTTTTTCATGGCATCGAAGAACTCCATATCCTTGGGATTGGAGGCGGCAAAGCCGCCTTCGATGTAGTCGATGCCGAAATCATCCAGGCACCGGGCAATCCGAATCTTGGCCGACAAGGTAAAGCTGATGCCTTCGCCCTGCGCGCCATCGCGAAGGGTTGTGTCGTAGATACTGATCTTTTTCATGATTCGAAACTCCCGGGCCGGATCCGACCCCGTAATCTATTTCTTCTTGTTCGCGGTCTTCTTGACCGGGCGCTTGGACACAGCCTTCTTGACCGGAACCTTCTTGGCCGGAGCCTTTCGTTTGGCGGGAGCCTTCTTAGCCTTCCGCTTCGCAAGCGCTTTCTTCTTCGGTGCTTTAGACAGACCAAACGCCTTGTGCAGCGAAAGCACGGCCTTGTCGGCACTCTTCGAGTGGATCGCGACGGAAATCTTGATTTCCGACGTGGAGATCATCTCGATGTTGACCCGGCTGGCCGCCAGAATGTCGAACATCTTGTAGGCCACGCCCGAGTGGCTCTTCATACCGACACCCACGATACTGACCTTGGCGATGTTCTCATCAAAACTCAGACCGGCAGCCTTGACCTTCTTCACCATCGGCTCCAATACGCGACGGGTCTTAGCGATGTCATCCTTCGCCATGGTGAAGGACAGATCCGTGTGACTGGCTTCACTCACATTCTGGACAATCATGTCCACATTGATATTAGCGCCGGCCAGACTCTTGAAGATTTTGGCGGCCACACCCGGCGTATCCGGGAGCCCCCGGAGCGTTGCCTTGGCTTGATTTTTGTCAGCGGCGATTCCGCGAATGATTACTTGTTCCATCTTCTTATTCTCCTCCCGCACCAACGTGCCGGGTTTTACTACAAAACTGGAAAGAACTTCCAACACCACACCATAGTTCTTGGCAAACTCCACCGCGCGCGACTGCAGCACTTCCGAGCCGCAGCTGGCCAACTCCAGCATCTCCTCATACGTGATCTGGTCAAGCTTGCGCGCGTCCTTAACCACCCGCGGATTCGCCGTGAGAATGCCTTCGACATCTTTCAGCATCTGGCAGCGATCGGCCTTCAAGGCGGCCGCCAGCGCCACCGCGGTCGTATCCGATCCGCCGCGACCCAGCGTAGCGATATCCTCAGAAGGATTCATTCCCTGGAAGCCCGCGACCACAACAATCTCACCTTTATCCAAGTGTTTTTTGATGCGCCGGGGGTTGATCTCCTGGATTTTCGCCTTCAAATGGGTGCCATCCACCTTGATGCCCGCCTGGTGGCCGGTCATGGAAACCGCCTTCGCGCCCAGCGCATGCAGCGCCATGGTCAGGATGGCACTCGAGGCCATTTCGCCCGTCGCCATCAGACTGTCCATCTCGCGCTCGCTCGGCTCTGGATTCACTTGTCTTGCCAGCGTGATCAGATCGTCCGTCGTGTCGCCCATAGCGCTCACCACCACCACCACCTGATTCCCGGCTTTCTGCGTATCAACCACGCGCTTGGCCACGCGGCGCATGCAGGTCGCATTCGCCACGGAACTTCCGCCATATTTCTGTACGTATAAGGCCATATTGGCTGTCCCTTCCTTCGTTCTCGCTCGCCTAGTTGAAATCTTCGATGCGATACATCACCGGGGCCTGATCGATCAGTCCGTCGATGCCCGCGATCGTGGCCAGCGCATCCGCCATCGCCCGTTCGGAAGCCGGCCCCGTCACAATGATGACCGGCACATATGCCGCATCCAGCGGCGCTTCCTTCTGCATGATCGAATCGATGCCGATCTCATGATCGCCCAGCACCGTCGCCAACCGCGCCATCATGCCCGACGCATTCCGCATGGACACGCGCAGATAGTGACGCGACACGATGTCACCCGGATCGCGGAAAACCACCGGGGCCTTCTCTTTCACCAGACTCAGATCGCGCCGGCGGCCGCCCGCCTGCAGATTCAGGGCCGTATCGGCCAGATCGCCGACCACCGCGCTCGCCGTCGCCTCGCGGCCTGCGCCGCGACCATAATAGAGCGTGGTGCCCACGATATCGCCTTCGACCAGCACCGCGTTGTACACGCCCGACACCGCTGCCAGCTGGTGGCTGTGATGCAGCAGCGTGGGCTGCACGCTCACTTCCACCCCGTGGTCCCCGCTCTGGAGGATGGCCAGCAGCTTGATGCGATAGCCCATATCCGCCGCATAGGCGATATCCACCGCCGACAGGCCGCGGATGCCGGCCACCTGCACCTTTTCCAGCGGCACAGTGCAGCCATAGGCTAGGGAAGCCAGCACGGCCGCCTTGTGCGCCGTATCGAGGCCATCGATGTCCAGACTCGGTTCCGCCTCGGCATAGCCCGCCTTTTGGGCCGCATCCAGCACTTCGTCGAACGGCAGATTCTCATCCTCCATCCGAGTCAGGATATAGTTGCAAGTCCCGTTCAGGATGCCGTACATGCTCTGGATGCGGTTGCCACACAGGCCTTCGCGCAGCGACTTGATGATCGGAATGCCCCCGCCCACCGCCGCCTCGAAATGAATTTCGGTCTGGTGTTCCTCCGCCACGCGGTGCAGTTCCTCACCATATTCCGCCAGCAGCTTCTTATTGGCCGTCACCACCGGCTTGCCGGCCTTCAGGGCCTGCAGCGTGAACTGCCGCGCCACGCCGGTCCCGCCAATCAGTTCCACCACCACATCCACATCGTCACGCTCAATGAGCGCCGCGGCATCGGTCGTCAGCAATTCGGGATCCACGGTCACTCCGCGGTCGGTCGTCAGGTCCAGATCGGCCACCCCGCGCAGCACCAGTCGAACGCCCAAGCGTTCCGCCAGCAGATCGCCATTCTTTTGAAGCGTTTCCACCACGCCAGCTCCAACCGTGCCGAATCCCAGCACCGCTACTCCAAATTTCTTCAGTCTTGTCATAAAATCCACTCCAAACTCTTCTCAAATATGAAGTTCGAAAGGATACCTCCATTCACCGGAAAAACAAGCCCGAATCCCCCTTTTATGCCCCAAAACACGCCATAATCTGTCCACGTGAACCCCCACTTCTCCCCATGCGTTTAGCGGCCCGATGAGCCTTTACGAAGGCCCTGCACCTTCCATCTCGCCCTTTTTAGGTCATTTTGGCGTATTTTTCGGCCTTTTTGAGCCATTTCTAGGCTGATTGATCCAAAAAACGATCTATTTTGAGAGTTGAGCAAACACGACAACGTAATTCTTGCCATACTTCTTCGCACAGACGGGACAAGTCGTATAAAAGAAATACAACTTGTGGATCTTGGTCTTTCGCTTCGCCACCGCCCTCTTTTTGATGTCAGCAATCCACTTCGGGATGTCCCGATAGGGTCCTTCATAGGCCTGCGCCAGAAAGAGACCGGATATCGTGGCCATCTGGACGCCGGGGACATCCTTCGTCACCTGCAGATAGAGGTCCAAGCCCCACATCGAGTTTTCATCCGACAGCACCACCATATCTGTTTCGGCTGCCCCGGCGGCCTCGATGGCCGCCATATTTCGCTTCATAACGCCGCCGAAATTCAGCGGAATCCGCAAAAAGCTCCGGACGCGATCCTTCACAAACCGCTGATTCTTCCACTTCACAATCCGGTCCTGCCACGGAGCCGGATCAAATCTCGGACAACAGTCGTGTGCTTCGCTCATCTTGCCTTCTCCTGTTTCACTTCCACATCATCCAGAACCAGAACCCGCAGCCAGTCAGAATGGGAATGGCACAAACCAGTTGCAAACCCCGCTGCGGCAGCCGCCGCTGACTGCGCCGGCTCTTGTTCGCCTGCTGACTCAGAACCATCAACAGCCCCACCTTCGCCATTCCGTTCAGACAGATGAACACCAGCAGCGGCAGCAGCACCATCAGCCCCACGCGGACATCCACTTCCGCTGGCAGCGCCACCTCAAACCCGGCATACAGCACAATGGCGACCATCGGCAGATACAGGTTCCAGGATCGCCAGTTACGCGAAAACCTGAAAGGCAGCAGCGACAGCACCCCGCACAGTAAAACACCCCAAAAACTCACCTCTTGAATCAATTCTCTCATCGCGACCTCATCTTACCCCTATAACCGTTTCACACCAGCCATAATGCCGCTAGCCGTTGTTTCTGAGAGCAAAGAACTGTCAATCCACAACTAAATGGGCTTTCCCCCACCACCACCCTGTGAGTCGCAAGCCCACGCATAGAATACTTGTTTATAAACAAGTATTTTCCCTGATCGTGCTTTGGGTGTGTGTTGTTGTTCCATTGGCGGGTTTTCCGTATTTATAGGGATTTTGAGATGATTTTTGGCATCCCACGGTCTAGTGGCTAACGCAACAGAGGGTCATGCGATAAGATAGGCTCTTCGTTACCAGACGAGGAGAGCCCCATGCATCATCACATGACCCTAGAAGAACGTAGATTGCTTTACAA
>Ga0075121_1000429_pt1 | contig 28704 bp, 28 predicted proteins | sample AntAceMetag02UKG_FD_69793 | JGI IMG/M metagenome (GOLD analysis project Ga0075121, IMG submission 69793) | Saline lake microbial communities from Ace Lake, Antarctica - Antarctic Ace Lake Metagenome 02UKG | ecosystem: Environmental > Aquatic > Non-marine Saline and Alkaline > Saline | place... | reverse complement strand
GGGGTTGAGTGCCTCGGAAACCCATGCGGCAGTCCGACGTGCGCGCCGTGCGGGGTTGCTACAGGCAGACGACAAAGGGCCGAACCGGTCTGCGCTGTCAGAATTCCTGATTCATGGCCTTCCGTATGTGTTGGCGGTCCAGCCCGGACGCCGCTCTCGGGGTATGGCGACCGGGTTTGCAGCTCCGCCGCTTTCAGAACATTTCAACGTCTCGCCGGAGGATCCGGATCTGCCGGTGTGGCCGGATGCAGAGGGGGAGTCGTATGGGGTGGAAATCCGTCCGATTTGCCGATCCGCGCCGTTTGCCGCGCGGCAGGATGCCCAATTGTATGAGTGGCTGGTGCTGGCGGATGCCCTGCGCGGTGCTGGACGCGCCCGCGAAAAAGAAATAGCTAAGGACATCGTCCGAAATCGATTGGAGAGCTATGCGAACCGTTGATCTTGAAGCGATGGTGCTGGTGGCGAAGCGTCTGGAGTCTCTGGATGTGAAATATACATTTCTGGGCGGAGCGGTTGTCGGATTTCTTTTGGATAATCCGCAGATCCCATTTCCACGGCAAACCATCGATGTGGATGCCATCGCGGAGGTTGCCACACGGATTGAATATTCCAAACTGGAAGAACGCTTACGTTCGGAGGCTGATTTTCATCATGATACCTCGGAGGGCGCTCCTCGGTGCCGCTGGCTGGTAGATGGGATAAAGGTAGATGTTCTGCCCATGAAGGATCCGGGTGGACCTTTTGAAAACCCCTGGTTTGAATATGCGCTTCAAACCGCATCGCTTCGTAAATTGAGGGATGTGTGTCTGCCTGTTATTTCCGCATCCTGTTTCCTCGCGACCAAGTTGATTGCATTGGCGGATCGAGGGGCCGGTGATTATCGGATCAGCCATGATCTGGAGGATATGGTGGCCGTCATCGATGGGCGGAAATCCCTATGCGATGAGTTGGCCGATGAGCGCGATGAGTTACGGCAGGCAGTGGCCGAAGGGTTTCGAAAGCTGCTGGCCCAACCGGCTTTTCTGGAGGCCTTACCAAGGCATTTGCTTCCCGATGCGGCCAGTCAGTCCCGTCTCTCCGCTCTGCTTGAGAAGCTGCAACAGATAGCAGACCTTTATAAGTAAAGCCTCCGCGGAATTTCATCTGTGTCCATAGGTGTTGATCCGCGGTTAACATAATTCCTATTCTGAATGAATTGAGGGCATGAAAAAGCTGTCCGCGGGAAGCGGACAGCCTGCCGCGCCCGGCCCCTGGCCGTTTCTAGGAGGGGAGGGGCGGCCGTTCGATGCCGGCTATTCCGCCTGCATTTTCGAGATGGCCAGTTCGGCTGCATTGACGACGGGGTAGGCAATAGGGGAGGCCGTCAGCGCGGGATGGGTTCCCATCTGGAAGGTGGCGATCTGGTCGGCCGTCATGCGGCTCTGGATGCAAGCTGAGAGCGCATTGATGATCTCACCGGCGGAGACATCGCCTGCCACCTGGCCGCCGAGGATCACGCCGGAGTGACGTTCAAACACCAGCTTGACCCGGGTGGGGACGGCGCCGGGCATAATGCCGGGATGGCGGTTCGGACCTTCTACGGAGGTGGCGATGACCCGGTAGCCCTGAGCCTGAGCCATGGACTCGGTGAGGCCGGCGGTGCCCATGGCGAGGCCGCCCACAGCGGTGGACCAGACTCCGACCGTACCGATGTTTTCACGCCGGATGCCGAACAGGTTGGAGCCGGCGATGCGGGCTTCAGATGTTGCAATGGAGGCCAGACGCAGATAGGAGGGGATCCCGCCAAAGAAGGAGGTTTTCTTGGCGCAGTCGCCGCAGGCGAAGATGTCAGGGACGGAGGTGCGCATGGCCTGGTCCACCATGACGGCGGCGGTGCGTCGACCCACTTCCAGTCCGGCGGTTTTGGCCAGAGCGGAGTTGGGCACCACGCCGATGGCGAGAATGACGACGTCGGCGGGCAGGGATTCGCCGCCGGCCAGTACGGCGTGCTCGACCTGACCGGCCCCCTCGAGATGCTCGACCTTGATGCCGGTTCGGATGTTCACTCCGCGACTGCGCACATGGTCCTCCATCTGACTGCAGAATTCGGTATCGTAGGCCAGGTTGAGGCAGTGATCGGCGACCTCGACGACAGTCACCTGCTTGTCTCCGGCCTTGTTGATTTCATCTGCCAGTTCCATGCCGATGAACCCGCCGCCGATGACCACGACATGGCGGGCGTCGGTCAGGCGTTCCTGGAGGCGGCGCAGATAATCGACATCCTTGTCGACATGGAAGACGCCGTTCAGTTCAACGCCCGGAATAGGCGGCGCAGAGGGAGATGAACCGGTGGCCAGAACAAGGCGATCATAGGCGATGGGGCCGTCGGCGGTCTCCAGTTGTTTGGCTTTCGGGTCGATGGATACCGCTTCAGTGATCAGCAGCTCAATCCGGTTCTTTTCCAGCATGGCATCGGGCATCAGATTTTTGCTGGGCTCTCCAAGCGTTCCAAAGATATAGGGAATGCCGCATGGGATCAGCACCTGTTGTTCGCGCCGGACTAGCAGGATGCTCTTGTCCGGGAAATACCGTCGCGCAGTGATTGCCGCTGTTGCTCCCGCCGCGCTTCCGCCGACCACTACCACATCTGCCTTCTTCATTCTGTGCCTTTCGGTTCCTGGATCTGCTTATGATTTTCGATGGCTCGGTCGGGTCCGTGCCTGTCGTTCAATCGGTTGGGAATGCGTCACTCCGGTCCGGAATCATTTCCGGGGCTTTTTGCGCATCTGGCGCAGGGCCTGGTCGATGTCGGCCAGAAGGTCGGCAGCGGGCTCAATGCCGCAGGACAGGCGCACGCTGTTGGGCTTGACGCCGAACCCGGTGCGCCGCTCGGGCGGCATGTAGAGCATGGTGGTGAGGAAGGGGATGCAGATGAGCGATTCCGTGGAACCCAGACTCACCGCGTGCCGGATGACCTGCAGGGCGGAAATGAAGCACTTGGCGTCCTCTTGGGTCCGCCCCACGTCGAAGGCTAGCATGCCGCCGTAGCCCTTTTTCATCTGTCGGGCGGCAACCCGGTGGCCGCTGTCGTTTTTCAGGCCGGGATAGCGCAGGTGCGAGATGCCGGGGCATGTGTCGAGATGCTTGGCCACCGCCATGGCATTTTTGGCCATCCGCTCCGCGCGCAGCGGGAAGGTTTTGAGCCCACGCTCGAGCAACGAGGCCGAGTTGGCGTCCAGCGTGGACCCGACCGCCTGCCGGGTGAACCACAGCTTGTCGTAGTCCTTCTTGGAGCCGGCAACGGCGCCGGCCATCAGGTCGTTGTGGCCTCCGAGTGCCTTGGTCGCGCTGTGCACCACGAGGTGCGCGCCGCACTCGAGGGGATACTGGTGATAGGGGGTGGAAAAGGTATTGTCCACGACCAGCATGGCGCCGACCCGGTCCGCCATCTTTCGCGTGGCGGCGATGTCGACCACCTTGCAGAGGGGGTTGCTGGGCGTCTCCAGGAAAATCATTTGCGTGTTCGGGCGGATGTGTTTCGGCAGGTCCCGCCAATCGGTGGCATCCACCCAGGTCACTTCCACACCCAGCCGTTCGAGAAGGAGCGAGACCTTGTAGTGCGCGCCATAGACGTCGTGGAACAGGAGCAGGTGTCCACCGGCGCTCAGATAGGTTAGATAGACCAGTGTACAGGCGGCCATGCCCGATGTGCATACGATGCAGTCCTCGGCGTTCTCCAACGCGGCGATCTGCTGCTCAACGGCGCGGACGGTCGGGTTGTCGTCGCGGTGGTAGGTGTAGCCGTCGACTTCGCCATCGGTGATCTGGCGCAGTACCTCGAAATTGAGATACTCGTAGTTGACGGCGTTCACGATGGGCGTGACCATCGGGCGGTTGCCGTAGGGGGTTAATGGGGCAGCCGGACGGGGGGTGGCGCCGGAATCGGGGGCTGTCGTTTTCTTTTTGCTCATGGTCGTTTTCTTTCAGGCGCCTTAACGCGGATCTCTGTCTCGCGCCGGTTGATTGAAATCGGGAACCTTTCTAGCAGACTTCCCCGGTGTTTGGCGACCCCATTCAGAGGCGGGCGGTCCGGCACAGAAAAAGGCTGTCCGCGGGGAGCGGACAGCCGTGTGGCAAAAGCCGTTAGGCTTTCGTCTTCAGCCTGTGCTCTCCCTACGCCTTGGCGGCCTCGAGGGCGGATGTCAGGATGGCGGCCTGCTGGACGCCGACGAACTGCTGGGCAATTGCGCCGTCCTTCAGGACGAGGAGGGTGGGGATGCTGGCCACACCGAACTTGGCGGCAACGGTCGGGGCATCATCCACATTCACCTTGGCGATTTTGACACCTTCGACTTTACCGACGAGCTCTTCGAGGATGGGCGTCTGCATCCGGCAGGGACCGCACCAGGGGGCCCAGAAGTCGACCAGCACGATGCCGGCTGCGGTTTCAGTGTCAAAATTTTCTGCGGTAAGATCGAGTATTCCTGCGCTCATAAGTTGTTTCCTTTCGTTGGGGGTTACTTTACATCGGTTCCGCAGCAGGCGCCAGTTTCTTTGAAGCCTAGTTTGCGGAGGACAAAGGCGGGTGGGCAGAAGCCCGTAAAAGCGGATTGAATCAGCTGGACGCCGATAAAGACGGTCATCAGCAGCCACCAGGGGCTGACAAAATGGACCAGGGCGACCGAGATGAGGATCATGGTGCCGGCAAAAACGCGGATTCCGTTATCAACTGTCATGGCTGTTTCCTTTCGGAGGGGTCTCGCGGACGGCATGGCCGCCCGCGGGGATGAAGCTACTTCTTCAGGATGGTGGAGAGAACTTTCTCTTTATCCAGTTTGCGGGAACAGAAGAACCAGTCCTGGCAGACCATGTCTTCCTTGCCTTCCATGCGGTTCTTGGCGGCGCCGCAGGAGCCGGCGGGCCCGATGATGACGTCGTCACCCGGCTGCCAGTCGGCGGGGGTGGCGACACCGAAGGCGTCGGCGGCCTGCATCGCAATCAGGGCGCGATAGAGCTCGTCGAAGTTGCGGCCAAGGCTCAGCGGATAGTAGATCATCGCACGGACGATGCCCTTGGGGTCGATGAAGAACACGGCACGAACAGCCTTGGTGCTGTCCTCGTTGGGCTGGATCATGCCGTAGAGTTTCGCAACTTCCATCGTGATGTCTTCGATCAGAGGGAAGTTGACTTCCACATCCTTCATGCCGCGGTAGTTGATCTTCTCCTTGATGGTGCGGAGCCAGGCGATGTGGCTGTACAGTCCGTCAATCGACAGACCGACCAGCTTGCAGTTGGCGTTGGCATACTTCTCCTCCTGTGAGGCGAAGGTGATGAACTCCGAGGTACAGACCGGCGTGAAGTCGGCCGGATGGCTGAAGAGAATGACCCAGCTTCCTTCATACTGTTTGGGGAAGTCGATCTCTCCCTGAGTCGTCACCGCCTTGAAGGCGGGGGCCTTGTCGCCGATGAGCGGCAAACTGGCGGGTTTGTTTTCTGGTGTGTCCATTTGAGTACTCCTTTTGGGGGTTGGTTTCTAAAGTAAGATTCACTCTGTTTTGATCATATGCCCTTTATCGGCCGGAAGCAAACAACAGCCCCATGATGGCACCGAACACCATGGACATCCACGGGTTGGAGGTGATGGGGCAGGTGCCCGTGCGACAGCCAATATAGCGGTAGACGAGGAAACCGAGCCCGGCTCCGACCACGCCGCCGATGACGATTTTGAGGATGGGGTTCATTCGCATTCTTTCAGGTTCGGGTTAAAATTCCGATTCCACGGGAAGGGAGAAGACGCGCAGGCCTTCGCTCTCGTACAGGCCGTCGTGATATTCCTTCAGCGCCTGGACGAGTTCAGCCTTTTTGGCGGCGTCCACGACCGTGAAGACGAGGACCGAGGTTCCTGGCCAGGTATGCGTGCCGAAGTGTTTGCCGGTTTTACCTTCACCCAGCACTTTTTGAATTTCGCTGTAAGAATGCACATCGTGCTTCGAGATCAGCTCGCGCACTTCTTCCTGTCGTTCTTCGGGACATAGGATCATCAGCATTTTCATTGTACCGCCTCCGCTTTCGCTTGTTTGTTGTAAATCAGACCATAGGTCACGGGAATTACCAGCAGTGTGAACGCCGTGGATACAAACAGTCCGAAGATGATAGACCAGGCCAGCCCGCTGAAGATGGGGTCGAACGTGATCGGCCAAGCGCCGAGCATTGTCGTGCCAGCCGTCAGGAATATCGGTCGGAAGCGCACCGCGCCGGCCTCGATGATGGCTTCCTTGAGAGACTGTCCGCGCTCCACCTCATGACTGATGAAGTCGATCAGGATAATGGCATTTCGCTGCACAATACCCCCCAGCGCAATCATCCCGATCATAGCTGTCGCCGTGAAGAAGACCGGATTGGCAAACCCTCCGATGGTCTGACCTCCCACCGAGTTGAGGAGCCAGAAGCCAGGCATGATACCGATCATCGTCAGCGGAATGGACAGCATGATGATGATAGGCAGCAGGTAGGAACCCGTCTCATAGACCAGCAGCACATAGATGGCGATCAGAGCGGCCGAGAAGGCGATACCCAGATCGCGGAACACGTCCACGGTGATTTTCCATTCGCCTTCACCGGTCCAGACGGCTTCGGTGCCGGCGGGAAGGGGATTTTCATCCAGATCCGCCTGCAGGTCCAGGACGGCATAGGCAGGACCGCGTCCGGCCATCTCGGCGGTGACATAGACGACCCGTTCCATGTTCTTGTGGAAGATCGTCACATCGGCGACATTCTCCTCGAAGGTACCCAGTTCGCCCAGTTGCACGCTGTTGCCCATGCGGCCCTTGACCATCAGGGTCTTCAGCCGTTCGGGATCGGAACGCTTCTCACGTGGCATCTGCAGCAGGATCGGCAGCTCGTTCAACTCGTGCGGCTGGTGCACGGTGCCGGCGGGCATGCCGCTGAGCGCCAGACGCATGGTGTTGACCACATCTTCCGTCGAAATGCCATTGAGACCGGCTTTTTCGCGGTCCACGCGAAAGAACAGCTTCACCTGGTTGGCCTCCACGGTGTCATCAATGTCCACGACGCCTTCCTCGCCGGCCATGCGGGCCTGGAGGATCTTGGCGGCGGCAATCAGCTCATCATAGCCCTGGTCGGGGCGGCCATAGATCTCAGCCACGACCGTCGACAGGACCGGCGGGCCCGGAGGGGCTTCGACAATCTTCATCGAAGATCCCGTGCGTTCGGCAATGGCCAAAATGTCGTTCCGGATGCGCAGGCCCAATTCATGGCTGCCCATCTCGCGCTGCTGGCGGGGCAGCAGGTTGATGCGGACATCCGCCATGTTCGGTCCCTGCCGCAAATAGTAGTGGCGCACAAGACCGTTGAAGTCCATCGGGGAGCCTTCGCCCACGGTGGTGGTAAAATTGACCACCTCGGGGACCGTCTGCAGATAGTCCTCGATTTCGCGCATCGCCGCATCCGTGGTCTCGAGCGTGGAACCCTCGGGGAGGTCCACGACGACCTGGAGCTCGTTCTTGTTGTCGAATGGCAGCATCTTCAGCGGCACGCGACCGCTCAGCGCCAGAAAGATGGAGAAGGCGAACAGGCCACCCACCACCAGCAGCATGACAATGCTGCGGCTGCGGGAGGTGACAAACGGTTCGATCATGCGGCGATAGAACCGGTAGGTGCTGGTGGTCTTCACATCATAGGCCGCCACGGCCGCGCCCTTGTCCTTGAGCAGCTTGCTGGACACCCAGGGGGTGATGGCCAGAGCGACGAGAAGCGAGCAAATCATTGTGAGGGGCACGTTCAGGGCCATCGGGGCCATATAGGGCCCCATCATGCCGCTGATGAAAAACATCGGAATGAAGGAGACAATAATCGAGAGGGTGGCCAGCAGGATCGGCGGCATCACTTCTTCCATCGCCAGGGCGACCGCCTGCAGGCGCGGGTACTTCTTCATCGAAAGGAACCGCGAGATGTTCTCCACGCCGACGATGGGGTTGTCCACCAAGAGCCCCAGCGCCAGAATGAGCGCGAAGAGCGTTACCCGGTTGATGGTGTAGCCCAGCATGTAGTTGAACAGGAGGGTCAGGGAATAGGTGATGGGAATGGCCAGTCCCACAATAATGCCTTCGCGCCAGCCCATGGTCAGGGCAATCAATCCGACCACGGTCAGGATGCCCATGGCCAGATTCACGACCAGGTCATTGACCTTCTCGTTAGCGGTCTCTCCATAGTCGCGGGTGATGGTCGCCTCGACGCCCTCGGGAAGGAGGGAGCCGCGCAGCTCCACCAGCATCTCTTCGACCTGTTCGGCCACCCGGACCGCATTGCTGCCTTTCTTCTTGGCGACCGAAATCGTGACCGCCGGTTCCACCTGACCGACCCACGCGCTGGCTGACTCATTCAGAACGGTGGCGCCCGGACCGGTGCCGAAGCGCGTATAGGTGGTGGGTTCGGCCGGACCATCTTCGATGGAGGCCACATCCCGCAGATACACCGGGCGGCCCTGATGCACGCCGACCATCAGATTGCGCACTTCTTCGGCGTCCTGCAGGAAGGCGCCGGTCTCCACTCGGATTTCGCTGTTGGCCTGGGAGAAGCTGCCGCTTTCGGCCTGGGCGTTGGACATCTTCAGCGCGCCGGCAATCTCCATCGGCGACAGGCTGTAGGCGGCGAGGCGCTCCGTGTCGAGATAGACATGGACCACGCGCTTCTGGCCGCCATGAATCTGGATGCGCGCGCTGTTGGGAATGCCCTGCAGCTTGCTCGCCACCGCTTCCGCGAGGCGATACAGATCATGCGTGTTCGACTCGTTCCCGTGCAGCGTCACATTGACGATTGGCACGTCGTCGATCTCGATGGGTTTGACCACCCACCCGGCGATGCCAGGCGTGGTCTTGTCGAGATTCTGAAAGATCTTGTTGTAGACCTTGATCAGGCTGTCTTCGCGGTTTTCGCCGACAAAGAAGCGGACCGTGACCACGGACATTCCCGGCCGTGACATCGAATAGACATATTCGACGCCATCGATCTGATAGAGCATCTTCTCGAGACGGGAGGAGACCAGCTGCTCCACTTCCTCGGCGGAGCTGCCCGGCACCATGACCATGACATCGGCCAGCGGCACCACGATCTGAGGCTCTTCCTCGCGGGGTGTAATCATCAGGGCAGCCGCACCGGCCACCAGGCTGATGATGATCAGCAGGATTGCGAGGTTCCCTTTCAGGAACGCCTGCAGAATCGATGAGGTGAAGGATTGTTTTTGGTCCATAAGACTAGTCCTCCTGGATGGGGGTCACGAGGACAACATCGCCAGCCTTCAGGCCGGAGAGAATCTCCATCCGGTCATCGCGGGCGGGCCCTGTTTTCACCAGGCGGCGGAGCGCGCGTCCAGCCTGGGCCACCTGCACAAAGGACAGCTGTCCGATCTGGCGGACCGCCGAAGCGGGAACCAGAATCACATTGCGGGCTTCAGCATCCACCCAGAGGCGGCCGAAGGTGCCCGGTAGGACATCCCCGTTGACTCCCTCGAGGTTCACCTTCACCAGCTGCGAGCGCGAGGCGGCATCCACTTCGCTCACGATTTCCGCCACGGACCCCTTCAGAGTGCGCGCCGGCCGTTCCAGCGAAACTTCTACGGCCTGATCCACCGCCAACCGGTCAATCAGCCGGACCGGGACCGCAGCTTCAAGGCGCATGCGAAGGGGGTCATACACCGCAAGCAGCAGCATGCCGGGGTTCGCCAGATCGCCGGCTTCGATGCGGCGTTCAGTGACAATGCCATCGATGGGGGAGGTGACCTGCGCATAGGTCAGCATGACCTTGATCTGTTCCACCTGCGCGTTGGCCGCAGCAAACATCGATTCGGCGCCGGTCAGGGCCTGCTCGGTCGTCGCCTGCTTTTTAAAGAGTTGCTTGGCACGCTCATACTCGGCGGTGGCCTGCTTCAGCTGGGCTTCGGCGGCGGCGAGCTGCTGACGGATATCGCGGTCATCCAGTGTCACCAGGACCTGCCCTTGGGTGACCCGGTCGCCGGCGGAGGCAAATACCTCGCTGACATACGCCGGGATTCGCGCGCTCAGATTGATTTTCTTTTCCGAAGACGTGTTCCCGACCACCTCGATACGCGAGGGGAGGGATTCCACCTGGATGGTGACCGTCGCCGCATCCGCCGGCATCTCGATGCCGGGAAGGGCTTCCACGGTGCCGGGTTTCGTCTTCTGGATCAGCATCCCGCCGGACCAGGCGACGACTGCCGCAAGACCGACGATTCCAAGAATCAGTTTTCCATATTTTTTCAGTACTGTGCCGAGTTTGTTCATGTGTTTTTCTCCAGTTATCGATTCTAAATTGTTTTGGGTTTCGTAGGGGCTCCGCTTGCGGAGACCGTTTGGGGCTGAGCAAGCTCAGCTCCTACAGGTGCATGGAATCTATTCAACTCCCAGCTCTCCCTTGGCGCGAAGCAAGTTTGCTTGGGCGGTCAGGTAGTCATACTGCGCCGCGACGCTGCGCGTCTGCATGGCGGTCACCCCGACCTGTGTCTGCAGCAGGATCGAAATATCGGCGGCGCCCAGTTCATACTGCTCACGGACGATGCGCTGCGCTTCCGTAGCGCTTTCGAGGCTCCGCTTCATGACTTCCAGGCGCTGCCAGGCATCCTGTGTGCCGAGATAGGCTTGTGTCAGGTCCAGCCTCAGGTTCAGGCGCGCCTTCTCTTCGTCGGCGCGGGCTTCATTCAAGTCTGCCGTCGCGGAGGCGACTTTCGAACGAGTGCGGGCGCCATCAAAGATATTGATTTCAGCAGCAACTCCCGCCATGTAGCTCTCCTCAAAGCCGCTGGAGACATCGCTGTCGGCATCATACGAAGCGAAAGCACTGACTGTCGGCGCATAGCCGCCCTTGGCCTTCTTTAGATCCTGTTCCTTGATGCGGCGCATCAGGACCGCCGTGCGCAACTCCGGACGGTTTTCATAGGCGAGAGGGTCTTTGCACTCCGCCGGCGACTGGTTCAAGTCCACATCCGGCGACTTGATATTCTCCAGGCTCACCCGCTCATCGCCGATCGCCGCATTCAGCGCCGCCACCGCCAGCTGCATACCGTTACGGGCCTTGATCAGGTCTTCCTGTGCAGCTGCCTGCTGGGTTTCCAGCGTCAGCACATCGGTCTTGACCGCGCTGCCGGCGTTGAATCGCTCCTGCGCGATGCGCAGGCTTTCTTCGATGCTCTTCACCGATTCGGACTGCACGGCTTCAAACGCTTTCGCCTGCAGCACGCCATAGAATCCGCGCGTCACTTCATAGACCAGCTGATTGCGGGCGGCGGCGAGGGCTTCCGCGCTGGCTTCCGTGCCGAACTGCGCCATCTGCTTGCCGGCGGACCGCTGCAGGTCGAAGAGCCGCCACTGGGCCCCGATGCTCCCGCGCAGATTGTCCGTCGCATCCGGCTCGTTGGGATTGAACGAAGGATCCTGCATGTTCAGCTTTCGCTGGTTCAGCTCCATCATGAACGCCTGCGGCGCATTGTCTGTGATGCCGTAGTTCGCCGACAGGCCGACGGAGGGATAGTAATAGGACTTGGCCTGCTGCAGCATGGCCTGCGCGGCATCCACACGGCTCGCTGCCGCCTGCAGAGTGGGGCTGTTTTCCAGAGAGGCGAGGACCGCTTCTTCCAGTGTGATCGCCTGTGCCGCAGACGCGGTCAGCATCGCCAGGGCGAATGCCCCGCTTGAAATCAATTGTTTCCAGTTCCTCATGCCTTCGCTCCTTGTTTCGCTCTCATGCAGTTTAAAATCGTCAGGGATCGTTTGTCGCCCAGGTCATACCAGACCTCTTTGCCGCGCCGTTCGCTTTTCACCAGGCCGATGTTACGCATCTTCAGCAGATGATTCGAGGTGGCGGCCTGAGCCAGCCCCAGCGGTTCCATCAGCTGGTGGACCGGCATCGGGCCGTTCGTCTCCAGCAGGTCCACAATTTTCAGCCGATGTGGGTGGGCGAGCAGCTTCAGCACCTTCGCCATGCGGGCCAGATCCTCAATGGAGAGGTCCTGCGGACAATCTGGTTTGGTTGTGTTCATGCGCCTAATATATATCAATTCTTACATATGTCAATATCTAAATATTTAAAAGTTTACCGGGGTTTCGGGCGGTCCACATTCAGGAAGGAAAAAGCGGGTTTCGGTTTGAAAAATCCCTTCTTTGACAGATTCAGACGGATGAAGGACTTCAGCGTCTCAGTAGTCGGCAGGAGGACATATCCATTTTTCTTCGAGCTGTCGGGCAACAGGGGAATCTCGGAGGCCTGGGCCCGTTCTTCGAAGGCCTCCAGATTGAGTTCATAGAGCTTGAGGGAGTTCTTTTTCAGGACCACTCGATACAGCAGATGACCGGGGAGGGTGACAAAGGCTCCGAGATCGGTCCGATCTTCGGGTGCCACCTGCAGGAGGAGGGTGTCATCTACGCGATGAAGCTCCGCGGTGAAATGACTGATGTCTTTTCCCTCGCCCACGAGCAGCACTGCATAGTTCGAGGCAGAATTCAGACTGAAGAAAATCGTGGCATCTTCGGTGGCATCGGTCCAGGTACCGGCCAATAGCGGTGTCTCCACACGGGTTTCATCGGAGAGCCATGGATGGAGCGAGCGAATCAGGCAACCGCTGCTCAAAAGGCAGACCCCTAGCAATAAGCACAACCCACTTGATTTTTTCATCGAAATCTCCTCCATAGCCAGTGCCATTTCTGGACAAGGCGACTTTAACTGGAGTTTCGGACCTTGTCAGTCAGAAATCAGTAATGATTCAATTCATTTTGAGATACATCTTTCGGTCCTTTTGGATGTTTTTTTGGATGGAAAATGGCTTTTGGGGCTTAATCTGCCACTTTTCGGACCGGCAGTAGGGCAATACCGATCAGGAGGGCACCGGCGAGCAGGGAGGGGATGCCCGCGGACTCATGGAAAATCCAGAGGGAGACGCCGACACTGAGGGGAATCTTGACATTGTTCATAACCGCCAGCACACCCGTAGAGACTCGGCGGGCGCCGAGATTCCACCAGAAGAAGCCCAGGCCGGAGGCGACGAGGCCAAGATAGACCAGAATGGCCCATTGGGAGGTGGTGGGCGCCGGCGGCGTTGCGGCCAACTGCAGGGGCAGGGCTATGGGGGTCAGTGCCGCAAAGCCGCCAAAGTGGAGCCAGAAAAAGACGCGGTGATTGGGCAGCGGTGCGGGCAGGCGGCGCATGACCGCACGATAGGCCAGCTGGCCGGCAGCGAAGCAGAGATTGGAGACCTGTACGAGTGCGAACCCAATGAGCGGGTTTGCTGTGGAAACCCCTTTCCAGAGGATGAGGGCCGCACCGCCCATGGCCAGCCCGGCGGCCAGGAAGTTGCGCGGATGAAAACGCAGACCGAAGACATCCGCCAGCACGGCCACCAGCAGCGGGGTGGAGATGGTGAACAGAGCCACTTCGTGCGATTGCAGATACGCATAACTGCTCATATACGCCCAGTACATGAACCCGAACTGCACCATGCCGATTCCGAAGAGCGAGAGGGCGGCTTTCCAGGGCATTCGCCGGACAAACGGAAGGAATACCAGTGCGGAAATGCCCAGTCGGACCCAGCCCAGCCACGCAGGAGGCAGGCCGCCCAGCTTGTTGCCGATGAGACCGAACGAAAAGGCCCAGATTAGAGAAACCAGAATCAGATAAATCATAGGGAGGGAGTATGGCGGTTCTCAGGGGAACGGGAAGCAGAAATTGAAGGTTACAGATAGGAATAGGAAGTTCAGCATTGTTTCCCACAGAGATTCACTGAGATCCACAGAGTGTAAAGTTTAGAAGGGGGGAATTTAACGCAAGAGGTGCAACCATCGCAACCGTTCGCAAAAGAATAATACGGAAGAGAAAGTGGTTGCGGTTCAGCAAGCTGAATCCGCTCGGGTAACTGGATTCTGCCGCGGCACACGCGCCGAGTGTGTGTCCTCGCCAGAGGCCAACCACCCGTAGCGCCCGATGGGCGCACCAACCCTTCCTTCAGAACTTTGAACTTCCCCACCTCTGTGAGTCTCTGTGAACCTCTGTGGGAGATATTCTTATCTGTCTGTCTGGGAATAAAAAACCCCCGCCGGAAGGGCGGGGGTCGTTGTCATACGGAATGACGCTTATTCGGCGGCGGGCGTCTCACTGGATTCCGAAGAATCGTCGTCGCTGTCATCGTTGCAACCGGGGCCGCTGCCATCGCGTGGGCCGTCGCCCTTGCCGTCTCGCATGCCGCGGCCGCCCTTGGCATAGGGATGCTTCTTGAACGCATCGGTGTCGCCGCGTTTGGCTCCCTTGCCGGAGAGAATCCGCTCAACCTTTTCATCGATCAGCTTCTCGCGGTCGGCCTTGGATTTCTCGATTTTGTCTTTCAGGTTTTCAAGTTTCTGCTCCGCCTGTGCCAGACGATCTGTCTGCTTTTGGGCCCGGGCATCGACGAGCTCACTGACTTTGGCGCGGAGATCCGCGGTCATTTCCGCTTTTTTCGCTTCATCGGCTTTCATTTCTTTGCGCATGCCGCCATCGCGGCCGCCGCGTTTCCAGTTTTGCTCTCCATCGCCGCGCTCGGCGAATGAGGTGCCGGCCGCTACCGCGACCATCAATACTGCCAGTAGGATCTTTTTCATCTGCTTCTCCTGTGTTTGTTGTTTTTTAGAGTTCTATAAAATCAGTTGAATCGTCCAACTCATCCACATCGTCCAACTCAATTGAGGCGATCAGGATATCGAGCTCATCAAAATCGGCATCGAAAGGATCGGCCCAGAGTTCGTCTTCGGCGGTGATCTGAACGACGGCCATCTCCGGCGTGACGGACGTACGATAGGCCCGGACTCCCAGAAGGATGGTCAGTGCGGCGGCCGCGGCGAGTATCGGCTTCCAGAGGGGGCGGACGGTGGGGGCTTTCTCCTGCTGCAGCCGGGCGGCGATGCGCGCGGCGGCATCGGGTGCGGGTTCGTCGTCGACCGGGGGAATAGCGGCGGCCAAATCGCGGAGGGCGCTCTGTTGCGCCAGGGCGGCTTCATTTGCAGTCAGTTCCGTGTCCAGTTGTTTTCTCTGTTTTGCAGAGAGTTCACCGGACTGTTCCAGCAGGAGGAGCTGTTCGAGGGTGGTTTTCATGATGCGGACTCCTTCAGTTCCTGATATTCGGGGGCCAGGGTCGTGCGAAGTTTTTCCAGGGCATACTGCATGCGGGCGAGAGCGGTGTTGATGGAACAGTTCTGGATACGGGCGATTTCTTTGAAGGGAAGATCGGACTGCATGCGGAGCCAGAAGACTTCGCGCTGTTCCAGCGGGAGGCAGGCGGCCGCTGTTTCGATGCGGCGGCCCAGGTCGAGTCCGCCGGCTTCAAGGTCGGGTGGCAGCGCGCCATCGGGAATCTGCGTGCTCAGGGAATCGCCACTTTGCGAAAGGGGGGCATCGAGCGAGCGGTCGGGCTTGCGGCGCCGCGCCTGATCGATGATCAGATTGTGCGCGATGCGGAACAGCCAGCTCTGGAGCTTTTCTGGTCGCTTCCGGTTCATATGCTGAATCGCCCTGACCCAGGTTTCCTGAAACCACTCGTCCGCCTCGGCCGGGCTGGAGGCAAATCGATACAGAAATCCATAGAGTGGTCGCTTGGTTTTCTCGACCAAGGGCCCGAGTGCCTGAGCATCGCCGGCAAAATAGGCTTCCAGATATGTGGCATCTTCAACATCCATTGGGGGTTTCACTTTTTGTGTCGCTTTCAAACCAGAAGACGGATGAGGGGGTGGGTTTATTGCATAGGCCCGGTTAATAGGCGAAGGAGTAGAGCAGTTCAAGGGAGCTGGCCAGACTGGAAACGGTCTCCAGGAACAGATTTTTGGCGAGGCGGTAGCGGAGGGTGAGGGTGCTGCCTTCGGCGAATACGTTGCTTCCATAACTGATCTGGAGGCGGGGGGAGACCTGCCCGCTGACGACGATTTCGGTGCTGTCGCCGCTGCCCTGGGCGCCGACCTGGAAATTTTCGATTCCGATGGATTCCGCCAGCGAGGTGACGTGCCCCCGGCTCTGGGAGAGGCCCAGCGAGATGGCCGCGCTGGTGAGCATGCCATCGGTGGCACCGCCATCGCCCCGTTCCAGGGGGCGGCCGAGCAGGAGATAGGGCAGAATCTCGTCCTGCGGCATGGTGGGCTGGGAAAACAGGGTGGTGCGCAAGGCATCGATGGGACCTTCGATGCGCAACCCCACGGTGACCGCATAGTCCGGGACTTCGCGCACCGCTTCCACAAAAAGCGTCGGCCGATTGAGGGGACCGGCAAACAGAAATTGTCCGGTCCGGATGACCAGTTTTTGGCCAAAGGCGCTGAACTTGCCGGTTTCAATCCGGATTTCGCCGTTGGCACTTGGCGCCGAGGCATCGGTCTGTCGGATGCTCAGTTGCCCGGCCAGGAGGGACTTGATTCCGAATCCGCTGAGTTTCACGGCATCCCCCAGCGTAATGGCGAGATCGATGCTGCGGGTCCAGGCCGATGGGGTGGCTGTGGCCTCCTTGTCTTCCGCAGGGGCCTTATTGTCCACGATGCGCACATCCGGGGAGACCCGCACGGCGGTGTCGGGCAGTTTCTGGATGGTGATGTCGGCCTGTGGAATCAAAATGGTTCCGGCCAGCGCCATGTGGCCGGGTTGGATGCTGAGGGTCAGGTCCGGGCTGGCCTGGAAGACGGCAAAAGAATCATAGGCCAGAGCCAGCCGGTCGCCGGCAAGGTGGAGGGAGGCCTCCCATGCATTGCTGGCGATATTCAGATGGCCCTTCAATGTGCCCAGCCCGTCCCCGCTGCGGAATCCACCGACCAATTCAGCCTGCTCTCCCTGGAGATGGGCGTTCAGATGGATATCCCCGAGTGACACAGGGAATTCGAGGGGTTCAATCACTCCATTGGTCAGCGACAGAGTGCCGTGCAGCAGCGGACTTCGAAGATTCCCTGACAGCTGAACCGAGGCATCCAGATCGCCGGAGAGTGTTCGAAGGCTTGGAATGAACGGTTGGAGCAGCTGAAGTTTCACGGTGTCCAGTTCGATCTGGCCGGACCAGTCCCCCAGGGTCCGGTTGGTCGTGATGGCGATGTGGGCCTCCGCGCGGGCGCTGCCGAGATCGGTGGAGGTCACCGTCAGCAGCGTGGTCCAGTGGCGCTTGGAGATCAGTTCGGTTTCAAGGTGAACGGTGTCATAGGCAATTTCCATCGGCGGGGTCTCTTCCACCAGGTCAGAGGGCGGCGAAATGAGCTGAACGGCCCCTTCTTCAATATCGAAGGAGGCCGTGGCATGCTCCAGGGTCCCTTGCGCCCATTGAATATCTGCGGCCGCCCCCAGATTTCCTTTGACCCGTAGCGATTCAGGCAGCCAGGGATGAAACTCGGTCAAATCGAACTTCACCAGATTCAGCTTTGCGGTGCCGTTGGTGCCGAAGAGGAGCGGTTCGGTCGCGCGGAGTTCGGCTTCGTTGTGTTTCCAGCGATGGGGGGCCAGAGTCACCTGCCGGGTTTCGGGGTTCCAGCGCATCCGGAGATGATCCACCAGCTCCCAGTCGATTTCGGCAATCGAGAAGGTCGCCCGCTGCAGCGCACCGGTCCATGCGCCGGAGGTCGGGTCCAGGGACCCGTTGAGCTCCAGCGAGAGCGCGGCCGGTGTCCCTTCTGTCTGCAGCGAGAGCTGATGGCGGAAGCGGCTGCCGGTGGCGATCAATTGCAGGTTCTCCAGGAGATTGGTCTGGCCCGGACGGGAGAGCGACTCCACGTCCAGTTCCAGGCGGCTGTCTTCAAGGGCCAGTTTCCGGATGTCGGCCGTCAGGCGGGCCTTGGAAATCTGAAGCGACTCCTGAACGTCCAGGGGGCCGGCTTCCAGCGAGAGGGTGATGTCCGGTTCCTTCATGAGGCCCTTCACGCTCCAGGTGCCATCCAGCGTTCCGGTCAGATCGACGCCCAGCTCTTCGGGCTGTCTCACCTGGAGGGTTCCGGACAGATCCAGTTCATCTGTGACGGCGCCTGCGAGAAGCAGCGTGTTGCTGTGCAGATTCAGCGTCAGGCCCGGTGTGGTCCAGCCGTTGGACGATGAACCGGTCAGTTGTCCCTGCAGGCGGAGAGGGAATTCTCTCCAGTCGGCGGAAAGGGATGCCACCTGGAACGCGGCCTCCCAGTCCTTGTCCTGCCAGTGCCCCGTTGTCTGGAGGTCGGCTGTGAGGTTCGTGGGACTGGAGGCATGGAAGAAGTCTCCATCCAACGCGTCGGATTTTACATCCAGTTGCCAGGCGAGTCCGTTGGTCCACGAGATGGCTCCCGTTGTTTCCAGACTGCCGTTGAGCAACTCGCCCCGAAGCGGATCAACCATGAATTGATGGAGGGTGCCGGTTCCGTGAAGGGTCCAGCGGCTTTCCGGAATGGAGGGGCCGGACACATCGGCCTCGATGTCGAGCGAATAGGAATCCAGGGCGCCTTCGACCGTCAGTGTGCCGGATTTCGATGCCACGACGCTGGTGGTGTCGAGCGGCCATGTCACCGCCGACCATGTGAGGGTGGCCTTCACCGGGAAGCGGGGATCCAGCGGTTGGATCCGGCCGCGGGTATTCAGCGTGGCCGGTCCCTCCAGATTCATCGTGAAATCGAGTTCCGTGAGGCTGTTTTTCAGCGTGGCATCGAGCGTGATGGCATTGGAGGGAAGGAGGGTATCGGTCTGGATCTGCAGGCTCAAGTCCAGCGGCATGTCGCCGGCAAGCTCCACGAACCCCTTCCCCTGCAGATTTCCATACGAGGATTCAACGTCCAGTTGGCGGACAGTGAGCTTCTGCTCGACCCAATCGGCGGACAGCTGGAGGGAATTGACCTGTTGCGTGGAATCGCCGCGATGGTAGCTCGCCTGTTCCAGCGCGAATTCCTGAATCCGCAAATTCAGCGGCACGACCAATTCCGGGAGAACGATCGCTTTACGCCGGGCTGGGTCCAGCTGTTCATACCAGGGAACAGACGGAACATCAGGTTTCGGAGCAACGGGGCGGGCATCGTCAATTGACAGGTTCTGCAACCGGAGAGTGGACACGTCGAGATTCTTGCCCCGGGCCTCTCCGGCGAGAGTTGCCTGTTTCAGGTCGATGGACAGGGTGTCCCGGTGGAAGGAGGCATCCCGCAACTGCACATCCGCAGCCAGCAGATGGATCGGGAACCGGAAGGCGGCTGGTTTGGGTGGTGTGTTCGTATTCGCCGGTCCGGGCTGAATGTCGATGCGAAGCCCTTCGGCATGGGCCCGCTGGAGGTTGATTTGAGGTTCCGGGGAGAAGGAGGCTTTCCATTGGGTATCCAGCGAGGCGAGGCGGATGTCGGTTGCCGTATCTTTCCAGGTCACCTGGCTGAGCTGCAGGCCTTGCCAGAGGGAGCCGCCGTCCACCTGCAGCGACAGGCGGGGTTCCGCGCGCATGACGAGGCGCGCCAGCATCCGCGCGCCGGCGGTTGTGGACACCAGTGCAACGAGTCCGCCGATCAGCAGACCAAGAAGCAGGACGAGGGCTGCGAGCCAGCGTCCGATTCGATGGGTGCGGGGTGCGGTCGTCATATTTCAAAACCCATGGTCAGATGGACGCGGAACGGGGCGGGGGACTCGCTGATGCCCCAGGCGAAGTCGAGTTTGATGGGGGCCAGTGCGGTGATCCAGTGGATGCCGACCCCGGTGCCCTGCGCGAAGCCGCCGGACAGATCGCTGTTGGCAAAGGCATTGCCGGTGTCGAAGAACAGAGCCGCGCGCCAGCTCTTAGCGAACTGATACTGATATTCGATGCTCCCGGTCAGGAGGTAGGAGCCCCCGATCAGTTCGCCGGTCTCGTTGGTGGGAGAGAGGGACTGATAGGCAAAGCCCCGGACACTCTGATCGCCACCCGCGTAGAAGCGGAGCGATGGCGGCGTCCGGTCGAAGTCATCAGTGCTTAGCGCGCCGTATTCGATGCGCCCGGTGAGGCGATGCGGCCCCCACGAGGTTAGGCGCTTGGCCTGCAGAAGAGTCCGGACCAACTTGATGTCGGAGAAGAAGTCGGGGTGGGCCCCCTCCAACAGTCCGTAGAGCTGATCCCCATGGGTTGGGTTCATCTCACTGGAGCGCCGTTTCCGGCTGAGGGTGATGCCGGGAAGGGTCAGTCGGGTATCCTCCGGAATACCGCTCTGGATGAAGTGTTCATATTCCCAGCGGAGGAAGAGGCTGCGCTCCCATTTGCTTTCGAAAATCCGCCACTGCTGCAGGCCGGTGGACAACGTCTCACGATCGATGTCTTCTACGACCTCCTTCTCCCATCCGAGGATATACTGAATCTGATGCGTCAGGGGCGGATTGAGCGGAATGGTGTACTGGCCGGCGGCTTCCTGCCGCACCACCGACCAGGTGCCGTTGAGTGTGGCGAAGTGACCCCAGCGGTTGATCCAGGGACGGGCCCAGCCCAGTCGCAGGCGGGGGCCTTCATCGGTGGTGGCCCCGACTCCCAGGGTGACGCGGTTCCGCTTGCTCATGGTCAGGGTGGCATCAATTGGCACCTCGCCGCCGGCGGCGGTCTGATCGGATTGAGGCTGGATCTGGACGTTCTCGAAATAGCCGCTGTTGAGCAGGTTGAGATGCAGTTTGGAGACCTCATCGGAAGAATAGGGGGCTCCGGCCTGGAACGGGACAAGGCGGTTCAGAAGGTTCGAGGAGAGCGGCATGACAGGGAAGTGGACGATACCGAGACGGTATCGCTTGCCACTGGAGTAGATCAGCCGGATTTCGGCCGTGAAGGCCTCGGGATGAACCACGATTTCATTTGTGGTGAAGGCGCCATCCAGGTAGCCGCGAGCCAGAGCCAGGTTCTCCATGGCGGATTTGGCTGCCGTATAGGTGCCATGGTTGAGCACGGCGCCGGTTTGTATAGGCAGCCGGTTCAGCAGATTCGTGAAGGCGGGGTCTTGAGCGGCTTCGCCCTCCACGCGGATGTCGACAGCATCCAGCCGGACGGGTTTGCCAGCCTCAATCACCAGCTTGAGCACAGAATTTGTTTTGTCCTGATGCGTGGAGACCTGAATCGTGGAATCATAGTACCCTAGGGCTTCCATCGCGGAACGGGCCTTGTCTGCCGCGCCCTCGGCATGACGCCGGACCACTAGCGGGTCGTCATCCATCGGAAGGCCAACAAAGGTTTTCACGTTGTCGAGCAGGGGCCCTTTGACCCCGCTAATTTCCAGCCGGGTGATGCCCCACGCGGGGAAAACGGCCGCCACGAGAAGGAAAGGGATCAGCCATCGGATGGATCGCTGCACATGCATTACATCACCGGAAGTCGCTCCTTCAGTTGATGGGGATTCGGGCCACAGGGGTTACCAGGCGCCGGGTCGCTTTTCGTGGAGCGGCGACGGGATACACCCGCCCCGGTCCGCGGAAGGCAGGGTCGTTTAGGTGGGCCTTGCGCGGGGGCGGAGTGCTGCGGCAAGACGATAGCATCACAAGGAGGGCAACAGCGGCAAGGAGGCGGAGGATCATGTTAGGCCTCATTGGTGGCGTCGGCGGGCGCCGCCTTTTTGGCATACTTGCGGCCGGATCCCATCAGGACAGCCAGCGGGGCCAGCGACGGAATGTGCGAGAGCGTGATCTGGATGGCCGCAGCGATGGGCACGGCCAGCAGGGCTCCCGTGATGCCCCAGAGCCAGCCCCAGAACACCAGGAAGAGAAGGATGACGACCGGCGACAGATTGAGGCGATCCCCGTACACCTTGGGGGCGATGATATTGCCTAGCGTCATCTGGATGCCGAGCATCGCGGCGGCGACGCCAACGGCCGGCCACAGGTCGGGCGCATGCTGAACGAGTGCCATCAGGACGGGCGGGATGCTGGCGATGATGGAGCCGACGGTTGGGATGAAGTTCAGCACAAATGCCAAGAGCCCCCAGGTGAACGCGAACTCGATGCCCATCAGAGTCAGAGATCCCCAGACAAGGACGCCGGTGACGAGAGAAATGACAAAGAGAGCACCGAGGTAGGCCCCGATCTGGCGCGAGATGGTGTGGGTGACTTCAATGAGCGTGTTGGCGTTCGCGGGGGAGAGAGCGGCACGGATCTTGTCGTTGGTGTAGGGTTTGGCAACCAGCATGAAGACCAGAAAGATCATCACGAGAATGGCGTTGGAGATGAAGGTGAAGAAGAAACGGGAGGTCTGCAGCACCAGCGGGGCGATCTGATCGGACCAAGTGTTCTGCGTGAGCGTGAAGCCCGGAATGTCGAGTTTGTTCCCGTAGGTGGTGAGCAGATCGGAGATGCTGGCCTGATATTCCGGGAAGGCCTTGGCAAAGGCGAGTAGGCGCTGCTGAATCACGATGCCGGTTCCCCAGGAGGCCAGCAGCAGCAGGAGAATGATACAGGTGACGGCGAGCGGGGCCGGAAAGCGGAGCTTCTTCACCATGAAGGTCATCGGCGGGGCCAGGAGATAGCTCAGCAACCACGCGATGAGCAGGGGGACCACGACGCCTTCCGCGGCATTGAGCACGGCGCCGACGGCAATGACCGCGATCAATCCGATCGAGAAGGCGATGGCGCTGATACGTTGGGGTTGAAGCGGGGTGGGTTCGATCGGGTTCATGGTGCGGTCTCCAGCAGGGAGGAACTGAATGCGTCGGAAGAAAGACCGGGCCCCATGGCCCAGGCAAGGTAGAAATCGATGCAGGCCGGACCGCACAGCATCCAGAGGATGGCCGCCAGCGCAATATGCGGGCCGTAGGGAATTTTGCTTTGGAGTTCTTTTTTGCCGATGGCGATCAGTCCGAGACCCAGCAGGGTGCCGGAGAGCGACGAAACAAAAACGCTGAAGAGGACTGCCTGCCATCCGAGGCAGGCACCGATCGCGCCCAGCAACTTCACATCGCCGAATCCCATGGCCTCTTTCTTCAGAACGAGCCGTCCGAGGGTGGCGACCAACCACAGGATGCCGAAGCCGAGGGCAAGACCGCCGAGAGAATGGAGCAGAGCGGGGAGGCGCGCGGTCTGGCCCTGAAGGGAGGGAAAGATCACAGAGAGGATCAGTCCTGCCGCCATGCCGCCCAGGGTGACGCGGTCAGGAAGAATCAGGTGGTCCAGATCGACAAAGGTGCCGAGAATCAGCGCGCAGCTGAACAGAATGTAGACCGGCGTCTGGAGGCTCCAGCCGTGCACAAGCCAGATCACCGTGAACAGGACACCTGTGAGGAGTTCGACCAGAAAATAGCGCGGCGAAATCGGCGCGCTGCAGTGCCGGCATTTCCCTTTAAGAATCAGCCAGGACAGCAACGGGATATTGTCCCATGCGGCAATGGAGTGATCGCATGTGGGGCAGTGGGAGCCTGGCCAGACAATCGACTCTTCGCGTGGGATTCGCCAAATACAGACATTCAGAAAGCTGCCGATACAGAGCCCTGTCAGGAAAATAAACAGTGAGAGGATGGGCAGAGCTTCTGGGGGGAGCGGATTCATCCTGTCCGCTCTTTCAGTGCCTTTTCAAGAGCCGTCCGCATCAGGTCCACAGGTGGTTTGCGTCCGGTCCAGAGCCGGAAGGCTCGGGCGCCCTGATGCAGGAGCATCCCAAGGCCGTTGGCCGTTTGGGCGCCGGTCTTCTTCGCTGTGGCCAGCAGCGGGGTGACCGCCGGGTTGTAGATGCAGTCAAAGACCAGCTGCCCCGGACGGAACGCTTCGGCCGGAAGCAGGGAAGGATCGCCTTTTTTCATTCCCACCGGCGTGGCGTGAATGATCAGGTCACACTCCCGGGCTTTGGCCACCAGCTGCTTCGAGGTGAGCGCGATGCCGGAAACCGGAAGCCCTGGGGCGGCATGGCGAAGCTCACTGCGCAGCCGCCGGCGCGCGGCCGGATGCAGATCGGCGATCAGGAAGGAGGCCGCGCCCTGGAAGGCACAGGTCAGTGCGACGGCCCGCCCGGCTCCGCCGCAGCCCAGCAGTAAAATTTTCTTGCCACGCGGGGTGGCTTGGAACGCCTCTTTCATCGCATCGAGAAATCCGGGTGCATCTGTGTTGTGACCGAGCAGCGAGCCATCCTTATTGAATACGATGGTATTGACCGACTTGAGAATCTGCGCAGAATTACTCAGGGCATGACGGGCCGCCAGAAAGCGGTAGGCGGCCTCTTTATGCGGGATCGTGACATTTACGCCGCCGAATCCAAGGTGTTGCAGCTCCTCGATCACGCGCGGGACATCGCCCGGCTGCACATCCAGCAGGGAGTAGTCACCCGGGAGCTTCAGGGCTTTGAATGCGGTGTTGTGCATGACGGGAGACAGAGAATGTCCAACGGGATGGCCCAGCAGGGCATACGGAGTGAGAGATGAGGTTTTCATAGGACTTCAAGAGTGGCGCAATTTGGGGCCAAGGGAAAGCGCAAAGAAGCAGAAAACCAAGGAGTGGAATCAGCGTCCCTTGGGCAGGAGAATCACCACAAATTCGCCTTTGTGGGAATGGGTGGCATAGTGCTTTTGAATCTCTGCGGGGGTGCCGCAGATGGTTTCCTCAAACTTTTTGGTCAGTTCCCGTCCGATGAAGAGCTGGCGGTCCGGCCCCAGCTCCTCTTCCACTTCAGTCAAGAGCTTGAGAATCCGGTGAGTCGATTCATAGAAGACGACCGGTGAGGGAAAATCAGCCAACTCAAGCAGCCGCCTCCGGCGGGCCGCGGTCTTGTGATCGAGAAATCCATCGAATAGAAAGCCGTGGCCTTCAGTCCGGCCGCAGAGGGCCACCGCCGCGCTCAGAGCGCAGGGGCCCGGAATCACGGTGACAAGGAGTCCAACTTCCCGGACGGCATCCGCGGCCCGGGCTCCGGGGTCCGAAATGCCCGGCATACCGGCATCGGTGACCAGCGCCAGCGCCTCACCGGCCTGGATGCGCCCGATGATTTCATCGGCCCGCGCGCGTTCATTGAACTTGTGATAGGAAATCATCCGCGTGGAGATACCGTGGCGGTCGAGCAGTCGGCGGGTATGCCGGGTGTCCTCGGCCAGAATGTGGCTGGCGGATTTGAGAATGCGCAGCGCGCGCAGGGTGATATCCTCCAGATTCCCGATCGGGGTGCCGACGAGATAGAGGCCGGGCTCGAGCGGGGCTGAAGAAGCAACCGCCTCCGGTCCAGAGTCTGGCGCGGAGGCGGAAGCGGGATCCATGGGATGGATGGAATCAGTCGTTATCTTTTTCCACGAGGCGGATTGTGCGCGGTTTGGCCGCATTTTTCAGCAGCTCGTCGGATTCGGAGAGGTGACGCTTCAGTTCGATCAGCGTATCCTTGAATTCCGCCGTGGCAGTGACTCCCTTGAGGGTCCCGTCCACGGTTTGCTGCAGCTTGAGAATGTTGTCAATGCTGCCGGCGACTTCGGTCACGCGGCCCAGTTGCGCCGCGACTTCCGACTGCGACTTGCTGAGTTGGGCAGAGGCCTGTTCCTGGGCGGTCACCAACTTGGCAGCCATGTCGGCTTGCGATTTGGTGATTTGAGCGGCTGCTTCCTGCTGGGACTTCGCCAGCTGTTCAGCAGCATCTTTCTGTGCTTGGGCCAGCTGCGCGGCAAATTCGGTCTGGGAGGCAGCGAGGCTTTCCGTGGAGGCTGTGACCGACTTCGCGACCGCTTCGGCGAATCCAACGCCGGCGGCGGCAGGCGTATCGTTGCCGATGCGCGCCAGCAGGTGGGACTCGATGTAGCCGGCCAGTTGTGAAGCGAGCTGGAAACGGGCAATAGCGACCAGCACAACCAGGACCATGAAACCGGTGCCAAGCGTGAGCAGTTCGGGGGGCGGTCCAAAATTGGCGGAGCCAGCCAAAAGAACAAGAATAGCGGCCGTTTCCGCGGCCAAGATCGTCATGGTACGGAACATCTGGTTGCCTTCCATCGCAGCGACCTGCGGGCCGGAGGCACCGGCGCCCCATGCCGCAAGCAAACGGCGGATATGGCGTTGGAGCGGGGCGCGGCCCTTCAGGGCCTTGACCTGTTCCTGAGCGATGGCACGCTCGGACAGCTCGAGATCATACGGAAGGGGATTGGCCGCCAGCGCACGCCACTGAACAAACCAGTCTACAAGAGAAAGAACGATATAGGAGAGGGCGATGCCACTGGCGAGCAAAGCGGCGAGTTGGGAGCGCTCCCAGTCTCCGCCGGCTTTAAAGGGGATTCCCAACAGAACGCCGAGAATGATTCCAAGTCCGATGACCCAGCAAATGCTGGTAAACATGCCGTAGCCGTTTCTTTTTGCTGTGCTCTTATCCATCCGTCGCCACCTTTCGAGTCTGTTTGGCTATTTGTCTGGCAGTATGGGGATTTAGCGATGGATTGTCAAAGGGGTATGCGCTTTAATACAGAGAATGAATCACGGACGCATCATGGCCCTCTGGATCCTGCTGGCAGGTGCCGGCTGTGCGGCGGCTGACTGGGTTGAGATCCCGCGCCATCCGGTCCGCTCTAGGGAAGCCGGTGGCTTCGAACTGGGAGCCTGCGAGGTGACCGTGACCGAATTCACGGCCTTTTTGAACGCGTCCGACACGACCGACTATCCCGAAACCCGGCAGATTGAGCCGCGCCGCAAAGGGCGATATGCCGCCAAAGCCGGGACGGCGCGACAGGCGGTGGCCGAGGTGACCCTCTCCGATGCGCAGGCCTATTCACGATGGAAGTCTCAAAAAGAGGGCCGGACGATCCGCCTGCCCACCGAAGCCGAATGGGAGATTGCCGCTCGCGGGGGTGTGGCCGGTGCGCCCTTCCCGTGGGGTTGGGGAGGGGAGCCATCGAAGATGGCCCGGTTCGATGCCGACGGTCCGGCCCGCCAGGGTGGGCGTTTTCCTTCCAACGGATTTGGATTGAATGACATGGCCGGAAATCTATATGAATGGTGTGCGCCTGCCGCTGGACTTCCGATGGGCCGGGGCATTGCCCGGGGCGGCAGCTGGGCGGAACGCGAGCCGGCTGTGTTGACCGTGGACCATCGGCAAGAGTTTGCAGAGACCTATCGCGGGCGGGATGTCGGATTTCGCGTGCTGCGTGAGATAGACAAGGATAAATGAAGGTTCGATTTTCACATATCATGGAATATGCGGCGGTTCGGGCCATCAGCGGTCTGCTGGTGGCGCTTCCGCACCGGGCGGCATTGGGGTTCGCCTGGGGCCCAGCGCGTCTGATTTTTGTCCTGAACAAAAAACTGCGCGTTCGCACGCATAGCCGTCTGCGTCAGGCCCTCGGACCGGAGCGTTCCGACAAGGATCTCCGGCGCATCGCACGGATCGCCTTCCGGAATCTGGTCTTCACGGCGGTGGAAGGGCTCCGTCTGCCCGGCATCCGGGAATCATGGGTGAAGGCCCATATGGATGTGGGCCCGATCCATGTGGTGCGCGATGAAATGGCGAAGAACAACCGCGGCTTGGTCGTGGCGGTGCCTCACCTGGGCAACTGGGAGTTGGCCGGCATCGCGGTGCACTCGCAGGGAGTTGGCGTCATCACGCTGGCCCGTCGACAGAAAAACCCGCTGATGGATGCCTGGATATATCGTCTGCGCATGAGCACCGGCGTGGAGGCCATCGACACCAAAACCCGGGCCATCGGCATGGTCGGTGAAAAGCTGGCTACCGAGCAGAAGATGCTCGCGCTGCTGCCGGATGTCCGCGCCAAGATCGGCGGGGTGCCGGTAACCTATCTCGGCGCCGACATCAAGGTGCCCGGCGGTGCCGCAAAATATGCACGCGAAGGCAACCTGCCCGTATTTGTTGCTGAAGTGGTGCGGGAGGGCTGGACGCAGCATTGCTGGCGCCATACCGGAGTGATCAGGCCGGACTTCACCCTGAGCGAAGTCGAAGACCGCAAGCGCATCATGCAATACATCATGGACCGGTTCAGCGAATCGGTACGGGCGCATCCGGAGAATTATTTCTGGTTCAACAAACGCTGGGTGCTCGGCGAGGAGAAAAAGGCATGACTTTCGATCCACCCGGAATGGCGATTCACGAAGTGCGCATGCGCATGGCGCTGCGGCAGGCCAAACGGGCCGAAGACGCCGACGAGGTGCCGATCGGCGCCGTGATCTATAACGGCTCGCAGCTGGCTGGTCAGGCCTGGAATCAGACCCGCCTGCTGAAGGATCCCACCGCCCACGCCGAGATGCTGGCCATCACGCAGGCCGCCAGCGCCGCCGGGGACTGGCGCCTCACCGCCAGCATCCTCTATGTCACCAAGGAACCCTGTCCCATGTGCGCCGGTGCGATTGTGTTGGCCCGGATCCCGCTGGTGGTTTGGGGCATGAGCGATCCGCAATGCGGCGGGGCCTCCCGGTTTGATATTCTACAAACCGCCCAGATGAACCACCGTTCCGAGGTGCTCAAAGGTGTCTTGGAAGAGGAATGCACCGCTCTGATTCAGAACTTCTTTAAGAAGCTGCGGACCCGGAAGCAGGAAGAGCTGGCCCTCGAGGCGGGCAGCTGCGGCATGGTCCTCCCGCCGGAAGAATAGATTCCAGCTGCGCCCAACGGGCACAGCTACACAGGGCCTGTGCTGTAGATGCGCCCGCTGGGCGCGTCCATGATCCGCCCTGAATTATGCCGGCGTGGTGCCGGGACGGCTGCGTGCTGTGAGCAGGAGCACGATGGTGCTGTTGGTAAACAGGTCCGGTTCCTCGGCGTGCAGCCGTTGGACCGCCAGCAGCGGAATAGCGGAGCAGGGCTCCACATCAAATCCC